>Ga0265298_10012212_pt1 | contig 9991 bp, 6 predicted proteins | sample AusTroGonzalo_MG_3_FD_193486 | JGI IMG/M metagenome (GOLD analysis project Ga0265298, IMG submission 193486) | Bovine rumen microbial communities from tropical cattle in Woodstock, Queensland, Australia - Gonzalo_01 | ecosystem: Host-associated > Mammals > Digestive system > Stomach > Rumen ... | reverse complement strand
TTGAGCTAACACCAATACGATAATACCAGTCAGGTATCGGTTTATCCAGATTTTGCCAGGACCTGGTGCCGTCTCCATTATCTACCATTTGGGCTGTCTTAATGCGTTGATACATACCGATGGTTTCATCATAGGTGAAGGTATAAAGGTAGTTTTCATACCAGTTTTGTCCTTCCGGATCTTTCGTACCATATTCTATGGTAGAAACAGGAGTTCCGTCGGAATTAAATGTGGTTTCCTCACGGCTGTAGTTTAGCAAATTCCAAGTGAAGTTTTTGGTATTCAATTTTTCCCGCTTATACGACATGTCGAAATGATTGGAGTAGTAGCGTTGTGTTGTGCGAATCGTATCGTAATGGTAGCCTCCGCCGTTCACACTCCAGCCTTGTATGTTAATTAATATGTCTAAATTATATTCGGGAGAACGATGATCCTTCTCTTCGAATGTCGTCCATCCTCCATAGGCAGGATCTTCACGGTCGGAACGACTATAAATCTCTTCGCCGTTGGTATATTCTTTGCGATTGTAGCACCACATGCCTTTTGAGTTAATGAACGAATCCACCTCCAATGCGATATTGTAATTCTCATCGTAGCGGATATAATGGTGTCGTTTCAGGCTGTCGTTGGAGTAGTTGTTCTCCAGTGTCAGCAAGGTGGTTGCCGCTCCTATGCTTCTCATAGGACGGGTACGGATTATCCATTCGCGCTCTTGCTTGGAAAGACATACCTTGCCCGACCGCTCGGAATGAATCTCGCTGATACAGAGATTCGTAGCACGGTCAATCCGGCGCTCGATATTGTCTGTGGATACGAGTTTTCCCTGCTCATCATAGGTATAAGAGGTCTCTACACTACGTGCTGTTGGTTCATCGCGTATTGTTATTGTTTGCCGTCCATAGGTGTTTTTGCCTTCTGTATTCCGTTTGATTTCGGCTTTCACCCACGCGTTTTCAACGCCCATTGGGGTGTAGTCGGTTATGTCCACTTGGAAAGAAGCTATTTCGCCGTTCTCATGATAGGTGTGGTTAGATTCACGGGTAGACATATACAGAATATGATTGCGGTAATAATTGCGTACCACGCTTTCGGAGTTCGTTTCCCACTTGCGTGCAGACGCGTTATATTTATAGGTATAATCTTCCGAAACAGAATCTTTCTCTGTACGGACGGTGCGGTTGTATGGCGTCCACTCCATGCCGGTCATCATTCCCGTCTGCTCGTCATAGACGGTGTTGAGACGGAAAGTGATATAGTCATAATTGCGAATCTGACGAATGAGCCTTCCTTCATCGTCATAGACGTTACGCACGCTGTCCTTCATGTACAATTTGCGCTCATTCGGGTACGTGTTGAAGTTGCCGAGTGACTGGTAGACGCCTTTATATCCGTCTCCGTCGTAGCCTTCTTTGAGGTACAATCCGCTGTCCACAGCCAAGGTATAGACGTCTTTTCTGGGAAAGATAAAGGTCATCGTGTCGTGCCACAGCACCCGGAGACTGGACACTACGGTCACGGAGTTGGCATCGTACGTATATTGCGCGTACCAATCCGGCTTGACGGGCGTGCTGTCTGTCATCGCTGGGAAGACAGGCATCGAACCAACCACACTGTCCAACCGCCAGGCATAACGATTGGATAAATTGCCTTGTGCGTACATGCACGTTCCTTTTAATAGTAAAAAGGCTACAAAAAGCAGACAAAAACAATTTTTCTTTTCCATAATTTGCGGATGTTAAAGATTTGTACTAATTTTGCACATCAAAACATGTTTCGAATTCGAGTGCAAAGGTACTGCTTTCTTTTGATATATGCTAATTTTGCAGTTGTACGCCGTCTATTTTGATAAGTTTTTAACACTCGTAAAATCAACGAGTTATAATATATGAAAAAAGATAAAGTTGTATGCAGTCGTGTATGGGTAGTTTTTTGCATGGTTTTGCTGTTGCATGGTTGCCACCAATCGTCTTCAGAGACGGAAAAACGCCTTCAGAAAGGAGAGGAATATTATCGTCTCGGCACATCCTCCAACCAGAGCAGCAACTACGAAAAATCAACGATATATCTAAAGCAGGCGGAGGAGTGCCTGGAAAGCCTCCCTCCATCTGAACGCAGAGACGGGTTGTTAGGGCTTACACGTTTCCATTTGGGCAACACTTCTGAGAGTGAAATGCTCTATGAGATAGCGCAAGAGTATTACCGAAACGCTATTCCGCTATTAAAACAAAGTAACAACACAACCTATCTTGCATGCGCATACCGTGACATCGCACGCACGATGGCACTGACGGACGGTTCGCGGGACAGCGTGCTGTGGTATTTCGCACAAGCAAAACAATATGCACAGGAAGCGGAGAGCGAGGTGCTGGCACTGGATATAGACGCTTACCGCTACCAGTTATGTTATCCTGACAGTGTCGCACAACGTCTGTCTGTATGCCGACGCTTGGCAGAGGATTTCGGCGCACATGCACGATACTCGGAGATTGTGGAACTGCTACTGGCACAACATGCCACAGACTCTGCCGCTTATTATCTGGAACGCCTGCAACCCAAAGACTCCGCCTACGCCTATTGGTTTGAACAGAGTTACGCCTATTTGCAGAGCAAAGTGCTGCAGCAACGAGGCAAATCCGACCAAGCCTATGAGGGACTTCTGGACTTATACGACCGCAAGATAGATGAGTTACAGCGCGATGCTGGCGCGCGCACATACGCGCTCGCACTGCATTATGATGTTGCACGCGAGCAGCAGTTGGCGCAGGAGGCGAAACGGGAACGGAAATGGCAACGGAAAATATCGTTTATACTGGTGTTATTGCTGTTGTTAGCAGTGGTTTTGCTGCTGGTTCTTTGGCGTTATTGGCAGCAACGCAAGAAAGAGCAGACCGCCGCTCTGCAAGCACTGCAAGACAAATATGCGCAGCAATTGCAACTGGCATTGGAGCGATTGCAACAGAAAGTGAACCTTACGCGCGAAATGGAACTGCAACGCTTGCGCGGTGACGAACCGGAGTTCCCGAAATGGCTGCAGACCTATCGCAATGAACAGCTGACATTGAGCAAAGAGAGCATTGATGAACTAATAGCCTCGGTTGATAAAGCCCTTGATGGCGCTGTCAGCCGCTTGCGCACGGAGTATCCGCAACTGACAGAATCAGATATGCAGTTTGCCATCCTTTCGATTATCGGGGCCTCGGACAGCGATATGGGAATTCTTCTCAACGTCCAGAAACAAACCATCTACCACCGCCGTCAGATTGTGCGCAAGCACGTCAACCCTGACATTGACGACATCGACTCCTGGCTCCGCGCATACGTACTGAAGAGCAATCTTGTACGATAAAGTGCCGCCGGCAACTGTCTCGCTTTTTCGAGGAATGCTGACAACTCTTGTATTTTTTCACGAATCTCCATATATGTCTTTCATCCGGTTGCTTGGGAGCACGGGATGAAAGGCCGTGTCCGGTGATACTCCGGTGATACTCCGGTGATACTCCGGTGGAACCCGCGTAACAACAGCAAAAAAACCGCAGGCAGAGACCTGCGGATATACGCGGAAGATACCTCCGCATCGGCTCAATGGAGCGGATGGATAAGACGCAGGAACTCCTCGCGCGTCTCGGGGCGCGTGAACGCGCCGGTGAAGTCGGAGGTGGTAGTCATGGAATGCTGCTTCTGAACCCCGCGCATCTGCATGCACATGTGCTCCGCCTCAATGACGACCATCACGCCCAACGGGTTGAGTGTGTGCTGAATACACTCCTTGATTTGCATAGTCATGCGCTCCTGCACCTGCAGACGGCGCGCAAAGACATCCACCACGCGGGCGATCTTGCTCAGTCCGGTAATCTTTCCATTCGGGATGTAGGCAACATGCGCCTTCCCGAAGAATGGAAGGAGATGATGTTCGCACAGGGAATAGAACTCAATATCCTTGACAACAACCATCTGGCGGTAGTCCTCCTCAAAGAGGGCGGCACGCAGAATGGCCTCCGGGTCTTCGTGATAGCCTTTGGTAAGGAACTGGAACGCCTTTCCCACACGATGGGGGGTCTTCAACAGTCCTTCGCGGGCAGGGTCCTCCCCCACCAGCCGGAGCACGTTCTCAATATGGGCGCCGACCTCGCCGGTCAGGAGCGGGTCGGGAGTAAAATCCTGTAAACTCATTGCTTGACTATGATATGTTCGTCACGGACGACATAGGTGTCCCCAACGAGGTCGGGAAAAAGCTGTATCAGTTCCTGCTTGCAGTCCGCCGCATCCTGCTGGGTCCGGAAATCGCCGACCCGGACTTTGATGAAAGGCGGTGCGGAGATAACATAGACTGGGAGGCTGACGCTTCCCTCAATACGTTCCTTGACTTTCAGGGCCTCCGCCTTGGCGACCGCCTGCCGGTTGGAGGAATACACCTGCACGCGGAAACCGGGCATCTCGACGGTGCCGTGCACGATACCCGCAATCTTCTCCTGCATGAGCCGGAGCACGGCATCGTCCTGCACAACGACCATGTGAGGGTTGTCCTTGAGTATGGATGGGTAGCCCGAAGGTTGCCCAAGGGTAGCCGTATCGCTGCTGTCCGATGTCTGTGCAACCGCCGGCTGTGTGCCTGAGAGAAGCATGACGGCAAGGAGAGTCAAAAGAAGATGCTTCATGACAATATCCGGTTAATAGCGGAACGAACTGCCGCCAACGAACTCGCGTAGGAAACTGGTAGGCGGAATCTCGCGTTCGTGTATAATCTCGAAATAACTAAGTTCCTTCAGCAGCCGGTGCGCGTCGGTGTATTCGTCCGTGTACTTCGGCACGTCGGCAAGCATCGGCTCGGCATGGCGTTTCAGCACCGCCAACTCGAAGAGCAGGGCAGAGTTGAACATAACATCCGCCTCCTCCTGGAACGGGTAGATCCACCTCTCCTCGCCGCGCAGCACGCTCTTGCTGCGGGCGATGGTCTCCGCCGCGTTGTAGCCGCGGTAGCGGTAGTCACGCACGATGCGGCGTATGAGCCGCACGTCGGTGGTGGGAATCCAGTTGTGGTTGTCGAGGTTCACCGAGGTCAGGGCGGAGACGAAAATCTTGAACGTCGCCGAGCGCGGGATGTTGGGTATCAGTTCAGGATTCAGCGCATGCAGACCCTCCACGATGCAGATGGTGTCCTTCTCGAGTTTGAGTTTGTTGCCGCGGTACTCGCGCTTGCCGGTCTCGAAGTTGAAGGTCGGGAGTTTTATTTCCTGCCCGTCGAGCAGTGCCTGAAGGTCGTTGCGGAACAGGTCGAGGTCAAGTGCGTGCAGATGCTCGAAGTCCCATTCGCCGTTTTCGTCCTTCGGGGTGTCCTCGCGGTTCACGAAATAGTTGTCCATCGAAATCACGACCGGGCTTATTCCGTTGACCATCAGCTGTATGCGCAGGCGCATGGAGAATGTGGTCTTGCCGGAGGACGACGGTCCGGAAATGAGGATGAAACGCGGCCTCTCCTCCTTGTTGGCAATTTGGTCGGCAATCTGCGCCACTTTCTTCTCGTGCAACGCCTCGCTGAGTTTTATCATCTCAAACGACTTGTTGTTTTTGCACGCGCGGTTGAACTCACCGACATTGGAGATGCGCAGCAGTTTGTTCCAACCCATGAACTCGTTGAAAATCTCGAACATCTTGTCCTGGTTGCAGATGTCTTCCAGCCGGACCGGGTCGTTGCGGCACGGGATTCGCAGCAGCATGTCCTCGTGGTAAGGTATGACATCGAAGATGTTGATGTAGCCCGTCGAAGGCATCAGCACGCCGGTGTAGTAATCGATGTAGTCGCCCATGCGGAAATAGCGGCAGTAGGGGTTGCCGAGCGTCTCGAACAAGGTCACTTCGCCTTCCTTGCGCTCGCCGAAGAGGCGTATCACCTCCTTGGTCTGCTTCTCCTCGGTGATGATGGGGCGGTCCTCCTGGACAATCTGCCACATCCTCTCTTTGATGGCGTTGATGTCCTCGGTTGTCAGTGTCACCTTCGCGCCTTTCTCGTCGCGCACGGTGCAGTAATAGCCTTTTGAAATCGGGTGTTCGATGCGCAGGTCGCCGGTCGGATAGAGTTCCCGCACCGCGCATGCCATCACCATCGACAGTGTGCGCACATAGCAGCGCATACCCGCCGGAGAGGACGCATCCAGAAACTCAATGTCCTTCGGCTTGTAAATCAGAAAGTTCAGGTTCTGCAACTTGTAGTTGACCCGCGCTGTTATAACAGGATAGCGCAACTCAAGACCGATCTGTTTGTACAAATCCAACAACGACGTGCCGCACTCAATGTCGTAATATTGGCGGTTGTTTTTGCAAAAGACTGTTACCTTGTTCATGTTTTTTTCCGGAATTGGCTTGCAAAGATAATATTTTTTTCTTACCTTTGCAAAAATTTTAGGCAAAATGAAGAAGTTTTTTGTATTTTTATCGTGTTTGGCGATGTTTTCGTGTTCCCGAACCTCCTCTCCCCTTGCTCTGCACTGGGAGTTTGTACGAAATGATGTGGAGCCGCGCGTCTCGGAGGCGCGCCTGACCATGACCAACACTTCCGGCAAAACGCTGGAGGCGGATTGGAAACTCTACTCCTGTCTGGAGTCCATGACTCCGCTCTGCGAGTTGTCCGGCGAACTGGACATACGCCAGATTCAGGGCAGTTATCATTGTTATGCCCCGACCCCGCAGTTCCGCCCTCTGCCCGCTGACAGTTCGCGCACTTTTGTGTTGCGTTACCGCGGTGGCGCGCCGCGCGAGAGCATTCACCCCGAGGGCTTCTTCATCGTCATGCACGAGGGCGCCAAGCCCGTGTCCGTCCCCTGCACCTGCGAGCCTTACACGCGCCGCGAGCAGATGGTCCGCGGCATACAGATGCGCGACACGACTCCATATTCCGACGGAGAGTATCTGTGGAAGTACAACGCTCGCCAGTTGTCCGGCACGCGCCATGAAGTGCTGCCCCTGCTGCCGCAACCCAAGAACGTGCTGTACGGCGACAAGGAGTTCAGTCTCACTTCGGCGGCGACAGTGATGATTGAGGACGCGGATATCCCGCAAGAGGGCTACAGGCTGGTCTTTGCGAACGACACAGTATTTATATATGCCTCTGACGAGGCGGGATTCTATTATGCCCGGACCACTCTCGGCAAACTGGGCGGCACTACCCGTGTCCGCGAGATAACCGACGCGCCGGACCTCCCTCACCGCGGTGTCATGCTCGATATCGTGCGCAATTTCTATCCGCTTGACTCCATCTGCCGCGTGCTGGATGTGATGGCTGACATCAAACTCAATGTCCTCCACCTCCATCTTTCTGACGACGAGGCGTGGCGTGTCGAGATTCCGGGGCTCCCCGCTCTCACCGGCATGGGCGCGCGGCGCGGCTACACGCTTACCGAGACCGAGTGCCTCTATCCCATGTACTGCGGCGGCTGGGACTACACCGATATGCACTCGATGGCAAACGGCTTCCTCACCCGCGAGGACTACATAAGTCTGCTCAAATACGCCGCCGACCGCCACATCCGCGTCATTCCGGAGGTGGACATGCCCGGACACATGCGCGCCTGCAAGAAGGCTCTGCATCCGCTGCTCTCCGACAGCGTCCTTGACGCGCGCAGTTATTATGGCGCACAGGAGTACACCGACAATGTGATTGCCGTCACCAAGCCATACGCACTCACCTTTATTGAGACTGTTGTCTCCGAGTTCGCCAAAATGTATGAGGAGGCGGGCTGTCCTTTCCTTATATTTAATATAGGCGGCGACGAAGTCCCCGAAGGCGCGCTCACCAACGAGGAGCATCAGGCTTTTATCAACGGCGTGCTTGACATCCTCCGCCGCTACAATCTGCAGCCCATGGGCTGGGAGGAGATAACAGGCTTCTGCCCGCCCGAGTCGCGTGCCATCTGCTATAGCTGGCACAACGGGATGGAACTGCCTTTGCAGATGGCGGAAGCGGGTTATCCTGTTGTCCTTGCCACCGCCAACCACCTCTACTTCGACTTTGCCTACTGCCGCCATCATGAGGAGCGCGGGCTGGAGTGGGGAGGCTTCACCGACGAGTTCCGCTCCTTTGACTGGGAGCCGCTGCAGCATCCCAACATCATCGGACTCAACGCCCAACTTTGGGCGGAGTGCCTCCGCAGTTTCGCGCAGGTCGAGTGGCAGCTCTTCCCCAAGATGTACGGTCTCTCCGAGCGCGCGTGGAACACACGTTCCGCCTTGTCGCTTGCCGACTACACGGGTCTTGTTTATGAGACGCTGCTCCCCGTGCTGCATCAGCAGAACCATAACTTCCACCTCCAACTGCCCGGCATCCGCCTCGAGAACACTGAAAACGGGCGGCTCGTCAGCATGAACAAGGTCATGCAGGGCGGTGACATTATCTACACTCTGGACGGCAGTTCGTGGCAGACTTATACCGAACCCTTTGTGCTGCCGGACGATTACACCGGCATTGTCAAGGCGCGTGTCCGTTATCTGAATCACGAATCAGGCACCACGTGGCATCATCTGAAGTAAACATGCGTTGTCTTGTTCTCGGATTGGTGCTTGGCGTGCTGCTTCCGCTGTGTGCGGTGCAGCCGGTCGCAGTACGCGACTATACCGGCCGTGTTGTGGACGAACAGGGACAACCGGTTGCCTATGCAACGGTCTATCCCTTGTCCCGTCCCGAGGACGGTACGGCCACCAACAGCGACGGCCGCTTCCGTCTGTCCACGGCGGTCGATACCTCCGAACTGGCTGTTATCTCGTTTGTAGGTTGCGAGAAGCGGATGCTGACTCTCGGCACGCTTCTTTGTGAAGACACAACGAAGAGTCCGTTCACAATTGTTCTTAAAGAACAGCCTGTCGCGTTGGAAGAGACCGTAGTTGAAGCGCGCCGCACCCGCAAGTCGAAGCGCAAACTGCTTGCGAAGATTCTTCATGCCGTCTATATGAAACTGGAGGAAGACCTGCCGCACAATCCGGTTATGTATCGCGTGGTGAGCGATGTGAAGATGGATGCCGATTCGGCGGCTTGGGGCATGGAACAGATGATAGCCTCTGTGTATGAGCAGCCCGGCGGCGGTGTGGATGGCAGCGACAGTGTACAGTTCGTGGGCGAGCGGTGCAAACGCTATTGTCCGCCGGCTGTGCGCGTGAAGATTGACAGTATCTACCGCCATGAGCAGGACAAAACGGTGCTCCGTCGTGCGGGAGCCATTGACAGCGGGACACTCGTGCACCGCGCTTTGTGGCGCATGCGGATGGATAAAAGCCATCTTCTTGATACAAGCGACGAACTGCGGCGTTGGAAAATGACCTCCGAGGACAACACGCGCTGCGTGTTGACTTATACAAAGAAACAGAACTATCTTGGTATCTTCAAGGTGAACATCACGGAGAATCTGATTGTGGATGCGTTTGATTTCACCTTGCAGTCTTATACTGTGGATATGGATATGTCCCTTTTCCTGCCATTCTCGATTAAGATGAAAGGCTCGGCGTTGGACTGGGTGAATCTGTTGAATATGGACGACCGTGCCATTGAGAAATTCCGTCTCAAGCGCGGACATGTGCATGCGCGCATCTCCAATCTGTACAGAATGGACCGGGGAATCCTGTATCCGGCGGAAAAAAACCTGGTGGCAGACGGTCATCTGGAGGACAGGAAAGGTCTCCGTCTGCCGGTTCATATACGTGCCACGCAACAGGTAACGGCATTACAGACGCAGGATGTGCAACTTCGTCCCCGTTATCGCAAATCCGACAAAGTGCCGCGTGTGCTGGTGCCGGTTTACTGATTGGTTTTCCGGGTAAGACTGCGGGCGGATAAGCAGAAGGTGGCGGCTATTGTTTTTTCTCTTCCTTGCAGGCCTCCTCGTCATGGTGATGGTGCTCCTCTTTGTCTGCCTCGGAAAGGAGTGTGGCAGGTTTGCCAATCTTTGCAAAGGCTTTCTGTAAGGTGGGCACATCGGTCTGGGCGGCATTATAAGTTACCTCCACAGTT
>Ga0265298_10012210_pt1 | contig 9991 bp, 4 predicted proteins | sample AusTroGonzalo_MG_3_FD_193486 | JGI IMG/M metagenome (GOLD analysis project Ga0265298, IMG submission 193486) | Bovine rumen microbial communities from tropical cattle in Woodstock, Queensland, Australia - Gonzalo_01 | ecosystem: Host-associated > Mammals > Digestive system > Stomach > Rumen ... | reverse complement strand
GCAGGCGCAATATCTCCGGCAGATCTTCGAGGTCTGCCTTATCAATGTGGTGACCCTCGCTCATATTCCTATTCTTTCAGCAGTTTCCAGACGCGCAGAGTTTCGCAGATGGACCAGGCCTGAGCGTCGCAGCCGCGCTGAGTGTGCGGCAGATCGCCGTCCATGATCTCGGCTATCTGTCCCAGAGCACCCTTGTTCATCCAGTATTCCGTGCTGCGCAGATAGGCTTTGGCAGCAGAGCGGGCGGCCTTGTCGTCGGGCCATGCCTGTGCCATTGCCTCGCAGAAGACCGGGAACATAAAGCCCCAGGCCGTTCCGTTATGATAAGCCGGTTTGCGCCGGGTGTCCTCATCTCCTTCATAGCGCGGCCAGTAAGGATGGCCGGGATCGTTCAGCAGAGAACCCTGTGAACCGTAAACGGGAGCCAGGCAATCCACCGGCAGGGGAGCCAGCGAACGGATCGCACCGGGAATGACCAGATAACGCAGAGCCGCCTGAACAGCGCTTCGTGCCTGTTCCGGCTCGCAGAAACCGAAAGCGACAGCGATCAGCTGATTGGGTCTCAAAGCGTCATCCACACGCGCCTGAGCGGCCGGAGCCTTGTTCTCAGCCCAGAGACCGTCCGCGAACCATCCCTTTTGCGGCAGCCAGTAGAGCTTGCGCAGGGAAGCCGTAGCACGGTCGGCCAAAGCTTTCCACTGTGTCTGGCCTTGTTTGTCCTCACGTTCCAGCTGGCGCAGCAGCCGTATCCAGAGCGCCTGGATCTCGATGGGATAACCGCAGCGCGGAGTGCCTGCCGGGTAATTCGTATCCATCCAGGTGAAGTGCGAAGGACTCCACACCAGCCCGGACTCCTGATCCACTTTGATGCCGTTGGACGTTCCTTTCAGATAACCGTTCGCGATATTTCTGAGTATTTCCAAGAGCGTGCGGCCATCTTCCAGAGGCGTGTTCAGCACATTGTCTTTCGGGTGAAGTTTGGCGTATTCCTCGATCACGACTCCCAGCCAGAGCGGTGCGTCCACCGTGTCGCGGTTGGAATCGTTGTCGCCGTAAATGACATTCGGCAGAGTGCCGCCTTTCTCCATGCGCGCGAAAGTCTGGATCAGCTCCAGCACCTCCGCGTCATACCCGGCGGCCAGATAACCGCGTGCGCTGATCAGCGTATCGCGTCCCCAGTCCAGGAACCAAGGATAACCGGCGATGATCGTCTTGCCGTGTTCCTTGCCTCGGCGCACCAGAAAAGCTTTCATGCCGAAGACCAGTTCCCGTTCCCAGGGATCGGAGAGATCGCCTTTGTATTGGCTCAGGAGTTTTTCATTCTGGGCTTGCCGCTGTGCCTCGAAACTCAGGATCTCCCGTTCCCCGGTCGGTTCCTGTTCAGCGTCCGCCACCAAATAGACCGGTTTCGCTATTTCGAGAGGCAGCTCGAACCAGCCCGGACTGTAAGCATCGCCGTGATCGGTCTGGCCGCGGCTGCCTTCCACGGGATGCCAGATATTCTCGCACCACTCGACATCGGAATGGAACTGTCCGGCGGAGGCATACGCGCGGAAACCCCGATCCTGAGCCGGAGTGAAATGGAATCCGCACTGAGCCAGCTTGCCGTCAGGGGAAAGGGGTTGAGTGTGACTGGTAAAGTGATAACGCGCCCCGTCATTCAGATGAGTTTCCGTATGGAAATTGCGGTCTTCCACATCCAGACGCACGATCGCGGTGACATGGGCTTCTGCCGGGAGCTGATTCTGTGTCCACTGACTGCGCGGTTCCCGTTTGAGACGCTCCAGCTTCATGACCAGAGTATTCCGCTCTTCCAGCAGATCCACCGTCAGCCGTATCTGCGCCGTCCGCGCGTCGCCGGCCGCTACGATGAAATCCCAGAACACAGGTGTTTCTGCCTTCATCGCTGCCAGATTGTTGGCGTTGAGCTGACTGATGAAACCGTCGGCATTGACCCAGATGCGGACCCGTTTGATGAACACATGACGATCCACAGGATATTCCGGGTTCAGATTCGCTCCCAGCAGACAGTCATACTTCGACTGGATCGTGCCCAGATCGGCGCAGATCCGGCTCATACCGCCGCGGCCGTTCGTCAGCAGAACGAGCGAGTTCTTCTCGTAACAATCGGAGAAGAGGGAGCCTCTCATCATCAGCCAGTGATCTTTGCCTTGGGAGGCTGAGCGCGGGATTGCGTTTCTGAGTTCCTCCGCGCTGAAAGTATTCTCGGAAACATAGAGCAGATGCACGTTCACGGGATGTTTGCGTGTCTTCCAGTTCATTCCTTCCAGAACCAGTCTGCCGTCGCCGGGCGTGACCACGTCCGCGATCTCCAGAGGCGAGAAGGCAGCGATGTGTCCGTTCTTGGTACTCACGGAGTGGATGACCGCGGAGGCTTTGGTGCTGGAGCGGAGCTGTACCCGGAAGGGGGCTTCCTTCCACCTCAAATAAAGCCAGTGATCTTTGGGCAGGATATTGATGCGCTTCGCGGCTCCTTCTTTCAGCTCGATCACTTCGTCATAACCGCCGGCTTTCATTTCCGCGCGCACCTGTTCCAGCCAGTTGTCCAGCTTGTCACCGCGCAGAGCGATGCGGTTGACCGCGCCCAGATACGCGACAGGATCCGGCTCTGCCAGCTCGGCAACGGCTTTCCAGTCCGCGGCCTGACGGCGGCGTGCTTTCCACATCTTGCAGGAGCTGACCAGCGCCCAGGTGGCGATCGCGCGTTTCTGGCGGTAATCATTTCCGGCCAGTCCATGGATCTCCGTGGATGGAGCCAGACACCAGCATGTGCCGGCCGGGACTGTATAGACCCAGCGTTCCGCGTTGTCTTCCAGTTTCACGGGCGCGATCTTTTTGCCGGTGAGCAGATCGGTCATCTGCGGCATCAGATCCTTACCGGGAATGCTGATCGTGGAGTCATGCTCCATGTCTGTATTGGCAAAGATCCAGAGGCTGTCCGTGCCTTCCGCGCTGTCGCGGCGCAGCACATAGACCGCGCCTTCGTTGGACAGACGGCTCAGCCGTGCTCCGTCAAAGAAGCAGGGATGCTCCGAAAGCAGCTTGTTCAGTGTGGACAGTTCCGGCACGATATTATCCGGGTTGTCCCAGGCCAGTCCGGAACGCTGATGGACGAGGATCTTTTCCGCGGCCAGCCATTCCACGCCGCAGGTGAATCCGAACCCGCCGGCCACACTGGTCAGCGCGCAAAGCTGATTGCGGAAGAGCGACCACTGACGGCCTTTAGCGGCCAGACGGTTATTGTCGTGCGTCTCGCTGTAGTGGATCCACACGCCTTTGCGGCCGCTCTGCTTCAGCGCGTAGTCCAGATACCGGCTGACATCGCCGCCGGAATAATTCTGGAACAGCTCGGAGTAGGCGAACTGCATCCGTCCCTGTGTCAGGAGCGTTTCCGTCGCTTCCCAGGAACCGCCCAGTCCTTCCAGCAGGAAGAACGCCTCCGGGAATTCGCGGTGGACTCTTGAAATGATATAACGCCAGGCTTCCATGGGGATCTTGTATCCGGCATCGCAGCGGAAACCATCCACGCCCCGCTGGCACCAGGTGATGAAGACTCCGGCCAGATAATTCCACAGATCGGGGATCATCGTGTTCAGCTCGGAGAGATCGCCCCAGGTTACGCCCCAGGCTCCGGGCGAGACAAAACTGCCCTGATCGTCCTTCACGTACCATTCGGGATGGTTGTCATGCAGCCAGGCTCCCCAGCCGGTGTGATTGATGGCCAGGTCTATCATCAGCCGGGCTCCATGCTGATGGATCGCGTCGGCCAGCTCCCGGAATTGATCCACGGAAGTCGTCTCGCGCTCGAATTCCACCAGAGCCGGATCGACCCCGGTCAGATCCAGTGAGGCATACGGGCTCCCGAACCGTCCCATCCGGGCCATCGTGGTAGGGGTAGGGTTGACCGGCAGCAGATGGACGATCTTGCAGCCCAGTGTTTCCGTGATATGAGGCAGATACTTCTTCAGATCACGGAACTTGCCGGATGGAGGGATACAGGTGAACCCCTGATCGTCCAGTTGATTGATAACGGCTGTTTCTTTTTCGGGCAGAGCCTGTTTTGCGGTGATATTCTCGCCGAAGAGCCGTGTGAATGCGCAGTAAATGATATTGCTGGTGCGGCAGAAATCCGGATGTACCGAGATCCCCACATTCGCGCCGTCGGGCCAGATCTGCATTCCCTGTTCGTCCAGGGCATAGAGCTTGGCTTCAAAGTAACCCACTTGATAGAGAGGGATTTCTATCGTGGCTTTGCCGTCCGTTACCGGGATGGGCATATCCCGCCAGGATTGACCCTCCAGCGGCCACTTATGGGAGTGGGCATGAATGATCTCCTCCTCCAGTTTCTGTTCACGTCCCAGATTCGTCCGCAGAAAGACACGCCAGCCGGCCGGAACAGGACTGCCGTCTTCCATTTCAAACTGAAAATAAACCCAATCCCCGCGGTATCTTAACAGATTTTCACCTGCCGCAGGTTTCATTCTTACCCTACTCATAAAAACACCGCTATTTTCCCAATAGAAAGCGCGGCGGTCAATTCAGAATTGAACGGGAATAACAAAGAAAAAACAGAAACACAAAAACCGCCGGGGATAAACAAATCATCCCTGGCGGTTTTTTGATGGGGAACAGGTTCCGTTACATCCGGATCAATTCATAATCCATCGTGCCGATGCCGATCTTCTGGGCGTGTTCCAGACAGACCTTCCAGTTCGTGGCCGGGCTGATGGCGTGGAAGTAATCCTGCCCTTTGTTCTCTTCCTTGTCGATCAGACAGCCGGGGATAATTGGCTGCTTATTACAGAGTTCCGCGCAGGCAGTGTCCAGAGCCACCGGGTCGAACGAAGCCAGGATGCCGACATCGGGGATAATGGCGGTATCGTTCTTGGGATGGCAGTCGCAGAAGGGCGAGACCTGCATAACAAAGCTGATATGGAAATGAGGGCGGTTCTGCACCACGGCCTTGGCGTATTCGGCCATCTTCATGCTGACATCCTCGCAGGAATGGAAATTCGGAGCCTGGATCGCGTCGAAATTGCAGGCACCCAGACAGCGTCCGCAGCCCACGCACTTCTCCTGATCAATGTATGCCTTGCCGTTCTCCTGATAAGTGATGGCGTTCTGACCGCAGTTCTTGGCGCAGATCTTGCATCCTTTGCAGATGCTTTGATCCACCGTCAGCTTGCCCGTGCAGTGCTGCTCCATCTTGCCGGCGCGGGAACCGCAGCCCATGCCCAGATTCTTGATAGCACCGCCCACGCCCAGCATTTCATGTGCCTTGAAGTGGTTCATGGAGATGATGATATCCGCGTCCATGATCGCCTTGCCGATTTTGGCGCTTTTCACAAAAGTAGTCCCTTCCAGGGGAACATCGGCCTCATCCGTGCCTTTCAGACCGTCGCCGATGATGACCTGACATCCGCAGGTGTTGTAGTTGAAACCGTTCTCCATGGCGCAGTCCAGATGATCCAGGGCGTTCTTGCGCATTCCCACATAAAGAGTATTGCAGTCCGTCAGGAACGGCTTGCCGCCCTGGGCCTTGATGACCTCCACGACCGTCTTTGCGAAGTTCGGGCGCAGATAGCTCAGATTGCCGGGTTCACCGAAATGGATCTTGATGGCGGTGAACTTGTTCTTGAAATCAATAGACTCGATCCCGGCTTTCTTGATGAGTTTCTTCAACTTCTGCAGCAGATTGTCTCCATTGTAGGAGACCCGCATATCCGTAAAATAAACTTTACTCTTTTCCATAGTCACTTGCGCTTTAAACATCATCCCGTAATAGGAATACGCCCGCATCGTAGCGGAATACCCTCTTGAATGCAAGAGGAAAGCAGGGGAGCAATGCGCATTCCCAAAAATTCACCTGATGATGTGACAAAAAGAATTGAAAATAACCACGGATGGACAGGTGAAAGAACCACGGATGAACACGGATAAACACAGATAATTATTTGTTATTGAATTGCTTATTATTGATATTCTGATGTTCGTCTGTCGTCGCCTTCGGGACTTCAATATGTGTGATATCGGAGCAGGGGTTCCGCTGCGCTGCACCCCTGCCTGTGATCTGCCAGCCTTTCAGGCTTTCTTTGAGTCCCAACGGGACGACAGATTACAGACGGGGATGGAGCGAAGCGAAATCCTCGGTAACGATTTCCCACAAAATCAAACCCCGATGGGGTGGCAGACGAAATTATATGAAACCACGGATGAACACGGATAAACACAGATAATTATTTGTTATTGAATTGCTTATTATTGATATGCTGACGTTCGTCTGTCGTCGCCTTCGGGACTTCAATATGTGATGGCATTGGAGCAGGGGTTCCGCTGCGCTGCACCCCTGCCTGTGATCTGCCAGCCTTTCAGGCTTTCTTTTAGTCCCAACGGGACGACAGATTACAGACGGGGATGGAGCGAAGCGAAATCCCCGGTAACGATTCCCCACAAAATCAAACCCCGATGGGGTGACAGACGGATGATATTCAGTGTGCTGCCGACGTTCGGTCTTGTCACCTTGCAAAATATCTGCTACTTTGTTCTGGTCGTTCCTCGGCGTATGTGACGCTGAGGAATGGGAATAAAGATAAGTTAAATACATAATAATCAAGTTTTAACGCTTTAGCGTCAAAACAGTTGCGGTCTAACCAAATTTCGCCAAATTAAAAGGATAACATGACAAATACATTTTCTCGTCTTACAGCATTGATGGCTTTCAGCCCGGCTGTTCTGTTTTTTACTTCTTTTCAAATCTCTGCTGCTGTAGGTGATACTTTTGTAATAGATGATTTGAAATACACAGTTCTTACCGAGGAAGGTTCCACAGGAACAGTGAGTATATATAAAAATGGTTCTATATCTGGAGATTTGATTATTTCATCTTCTGTTAAGAATAATGACATCACATACAGTGTGACTTCTATTAGAGATAGTGCATTTAAGAATTGCAGCAGTCTGACGAGTATAACGATATCGGACAGTGTGACTTCTATTGGATCTGAGGCATTCTATAAATGCAGCAGTCTGACGAGTATAACGATTCCTGATAGTGTGACTTCTATTGGAGGTTTTGCATTCAGGTATTGCAGCAGTCTGACGAATATAACGATACCGGACAGTGTGACTTCTATTGAAAACGGGGCATTCTATAGTTGCAGCAGTCTGACGAGTATAACGATACCGGACAGTGTGACTTCTATTGGAGATGGGGCATTCTATAATTGCAGCAGTCTGACGAGTGTAACGATTGGTAAAGGTGTGACTTCTATAGGATATAGTGCATTCGAAAAATGCAGCAGCCTGACGAGTATAACGATACCGGATAGTGTGACTTCTATTGGAAACTGGGCATTCGAGGATTGCAGCAGTCTGACGAGCATTTATTTTGAAGGGAACGCACCAAATATAGGTTATAGTGGCTCATTTAATAATACACCAGCGACAATTTATTATCGAGCCGGTACCGAAGGCTGGACGAATCCCTGGGGCGGAAGGCCTACGGAATTGTGGGGGGAAACGCCTGAGGATGAACCGGTCATCCGCTTTGAGCTGGAAGGAGATGGAGAAAGTCTGGTACTGAACTTTGCCGGAACACTCTATGAGAGCGATGACGCGGTGAACTGGCACCCTGTGGAAGGAGCCAAAGCACCGTTCAAAGTATACACCAGCAAAGGCAAGAAATTCTATCGCTGTGCGCAATAAAGCATTCAGTGAGTTGAGATAAAACGAAGAATCCCCAGTGTGAAATAGCACCGGGGATTTTTTCTAATATTTACAATATCTGTGTGTATCCGAGTCCATCCGTGGTTCTTAAATTTGGATATTCGGCCTTGCGCATTTCAAAATATCTGCTACTTTGTTCTGGTCGTTTCTCGACGGCATGGTGCCGCTGAGGAGCGGGAATAAAGATAAATTATTAAATAATAAATAGTTTTACGCTTTAGCGTCAAAACAGTTGCGGTCTAACCAAATTTCGCCAAATTAAAAGGATAACATGACAAATACATTTTCTCGTCTTACAGCATTGATGGCTTTCAGCCCGGCTGTTCTGTTTTTTACTTCTTTTCAAATCTCTGCTGCTGTAGATGATATATTTATAATAGGCGATTTGAAATACACAGTTCTTACCGAGGAAGGTTCCACAGGAACAGTGGCTATAAATAAAAATGATTTTATATCTGGAGATTTGATTATTCCATCTTCCGTTAAGAATAATGCCATCACATACAGTGTAACATCTATTGGAAACTGGGCATTCATGTATTGCAACCATCTGACGAGTATAACGATACCGGACAGTGTGACTTCTATTGGAGGTGAGGCATTCGAGTATTGCAGCAGTCTGACGAGTATAACAATTCCTGATAGTGTGACTTCTATTAAAAACATGGCATTCTATAGTTGCAGCAGTCTGACGAGTATAACGATACCGGACAGTGTGACTTCTATTGGAGATGGGGCATTCTATAATTGCAGCAGTCTGACGAGTGTAACGATTGGTAAAGGTGTGATTTCTATTAGAGATGATGCATTCGAGTATTGCAGCAGTCTGACGAGTATAACGATACCGGACAGTGTAACTTCTCTTGGAGCTGGGGCATTCGAGAATTGCAGCAGCCTGACGAGTGTAACGATTGGTAAAGGTGTGACTTCTATTAGAGATTGTGCATTCAAGTATTGCAGCAGTCTGACGAGTATAACGATTCCTGATAGTGTGACTTTTATTGGAATTGAGGCATTCTCTGGTTGCGATAGTCTGACGAGTATAACGATACCGGATAGTGTGACTCTTATTGAAAGCTGGGCATTCGCGGATTGCAGCAGTCTGACGAGCGTTTATTTTGAAGGGAACGCACCAAATATAGAGTATAAAGGCTTATTTGATAATACCCCAGCGACAATTTATTATCGAGCCGGTACCGAAGGCTGGACGGATCCCTGGTGCGGAAGGCCTACGGAATTGTGGGGGGAAACGCCTGAGGATGAACCGGTCATCCGCTTTGAGCTGGAAGGAGATGGAGAAAGTCTGGTACTGAACTTTGCCGGAACACTCTATGAGAGCGATGACGCGGTGAACTGGCACCTTGTGGAAGGAGCCAAAGCACCGTTCAAAGTATACACCAGCAAAGGCAAGAAATTCTATCGCTGTGCGCAATAAAGCATTCAGTGAGTTGAGATAAAAACGAAGAATCCCCAGTGTGAAATAGCACCGGGGATTTTTTCTAATATTTACAATGTCTGTGTGTATCCGTGTCCATCCGTGGTTCTTTCACCTATCCATCCGTGGTTCTTTTCAATCCGTGGTTCCCTGAAAATACACATCCTACTGTTTTTGAAAAACTTGATTCATTTTTATGGAATTTATACTGGAATTTGATGGAGTGACGGGGTAAAATACCTCGTTCGGGACGGCCATCCCCGGCGGAAGATAAGGACATCTTCCCGGAAGAAGAGGCTCCCGCGGTATAAGATTTTGATTATGAAGATTTATTTGAATGGGAAAATGGTAGATGAGCAGAACGCGGTCGTTTCTGTGTTCGATCATGGTTTACTTTACGGTGACGGCGTGTTTGAAGGCATTCGCGCTTACAACGGTCGTGTGTTCAAACTGACGGAACATATTGCTCGTCTGTATTATTCAGCCAAAGCGATCGCGTTGAAGATCCCGATGACTCAGGAAGAAATGATCAAGGCCGTCGTGGAGACCTGCAAAGTCAACAACCTGAGAGACTGCTACATCCGTCTGGTCGTGACCCGCGGTATGGGTACTCTGGGCCTGAGTCCCAAGAAATGCGGCACCCCGCAGGTGATCATCATCGCCGCCGGTATCCAGCTCTATCCCGAAGAATACTACACCAAGGGAATGAGCATCGTGACCGTGCCGACGACCCGCAATCATCACAACGCGGTGAACCCGGCCATCAAGTCCCTGAACTATTTGAACAACATCCTGGCCAAGATCGAAGCC
>Ga0265298_10012207_pt1 | contig 9993 bp, 14 predicted proteins | sample AusTroGonzalo_MG_3_FD_193486 | JGI IMG/M metagenome (GOLD analysis project Ga0265298, IMG submission 193486) | Bovine rumen microbial communities from tropical cattle in Woodstock, Queensland, Australia - Gonzalo_01 | ecosystem: Host-associated > Mammals > Digestive system > Stomach > Rumen ... | reverse complement strand
GGCGAGTTGTTGACCCCGAGGAAATAACCGCCGAAATCTTAAAAAAGGCGCAGCAAAAGAAAAGGGCGCAGGAGGCGCACGAGATCCAAAAGGAAAAGCGTGCGCAAGTCCAGGAGCAGGAAAAGGCGGGAGCTGCAATCAAGTACGCAAGCGGCGAAACATTGCAAACGACCGGCACAAAACTTGCTAACGAATTTTATAGCATCGCACCCCCGTTTACCGAAATTGACGGGCAATTAACTTTAAATACCATTTACGCAAACAAGGCAGGGCATGACATTGCCGTATATTCGTACTTTAATTTTAATGAGGGCGAATTAAAGCGCTACGGCATAACCCGCCGCCAATTTACCGACTATGATTATTTTGTGGCAATGGTATGCAATAACTTGTATTTAGAAAACAATAAGCAAGTATCATTAACAAAAATTTGGCACGAAATGGGCAACCCGAAAAGCCCGAACCCCAAACAGTTGCAGGAGCTACGGGAGGCGCTTATTTTAGGCGCTACCACTATTTTGCATATTAGCAATAAGGAAGTGTTAGACCATTACAAGATTGACACCGAAACATATAGCGACATTGCAAGCCCCGTAATACCCGCCCAGATTAAAACAGATTATAACAGGGCAAACGGCAGCATCATGAACGCAACAGTTTATATAAATGCTTTAAGCCCGTTTATACTTGTAGCCGATCCATTAAACCAAATAAGCACATGGGACAAACAAGTATTAAAACTATATGACGGGAGCAGGAGCGCCCGTTATTGGCGTGTTATGCGCTATTTAATGCAGCAAATAGCCTGGATAAGAAACGACCCGAGCAGGAGCAATAAAATCACAATAGAGCATCTATGCGCTACTGTAGGCGATAAGACCAGGGCAGACAAACAACGCACATTAAAATTGACCTATGAACTATTAGACAAGGTTTTTAAACCCCTTGATTATGTAAGTTCATATAAGACCGATAACAAAGACGGGGGCATCATTCTGAACTATAACAAGGACAGAAAACCGAAGTTAAACCCCGAAAACCCTAAAAATCAAAAATAATTTAATAGCGACATTTTGATACGCCTATAGCGACATTTTGATACGCACATAGCGACATTTTGATACGCACATAGCGACATTTTGATACGGGGCATTTTCGCAAACCCTTGATTTTATTGGCTTTGAGGGGTGTTAATTTTCCTATAGGTACTATAAGTATTATAAGTACCTATAGCACGCCTTATTGCCTATATTGGCATATCGGCAAAAGGCTTTTATATTAGGTTTAAAGGCAGAGCAATATTAAAAGCCTTAAATCTAATAGCAGGAGCATTACACATGAGCAACTATAACAACGGCAACTATTTGACCTTTGAAAACGAACTAACAAACATTGACTACTACATAGCAAATGTTTGCGGGTTTAATGATTGCATTAAGTCCTTATTGCGCAAAGATCCCGAAACACGCAAGGCAATATTAGGCGCATCATATAAAGAGGTGCTAACCTTGCGAACAAAAGCGCATGAGAGTTTAAGGCTTTTAGAAGAGCTTGAACGGCGCAAGACATTGACCGCAGATATTAACGAAGTGTCAATGCTTGCAGCCGGGCAAAACCCTTTTACATGAGGCGGTAAACAATAGGGGGGCGGCGTACCCATACCCCCTTAAGAAATATGTACCGCATCTGTTACACATAGATTTTTATGCACTATATGTGTGTGTATTTACTAATTGAGGTTAGACAATGACAAAAAATAGGACATTTAGACCAGACCAAAGCGGCAAGGCAAAAAGCACATTTGAAAAGGCACGCAAAATTATTTACGCATCGCAGACTAATTGCGGCATTTGCGGGCGACCTGTCAATTTTGATAAACGCTTTCCAGATCCATGGAGCCCGACCCTTGACCACATAATACCGATAAGCAAGGGCGGCGACCCTGCAAGCCTTAATAATTTGCAGCTTGCACATTTTAGATGCAACCGCATCAAATCAACCAAGACCGCAGAATACAAAAGCGAAACCCCGAAAGTTAGCAATCGAGATTTACCGCTTTCATGCGACTGGAGCACAATATTTGAGCAGCAAGCAAAAGAGGGGGGGCAAGGTACACCCCTATAGGGGGCTAGTATGTACCAACCTCCTGTACACATAAATAAATGGACACCATACCCCCAGGGGGACACCCCAAAAGGGCAAGGGTAAGGGGTTAAAATCTTGAAAAAGCGGGTTTAGGGCATAGACATACCGCCTGGAGTAATTTATCCCCCCGAAAAATTTGAAAGGGTTTTTTATAATCAGATAATCGCAGCCGATCCAATAGGGCAGACCATAGCAGAAACAACAAACGGCGCACAATTCGGCATAATTCTAGGGCAGAGCGCCCCAAATGAAAATGAAACGAAAATAAAAGCAGAGTTTAGGAGGCAGCAACATGAGCAAAAGCAATTACGAAATAACTGAAAATATAACGGCGTTATTTAGCCCAGATTATAACCGCTATGTTAGCGGGGGCATGACCGCAGAAGAACAAACCGATTATATACACAACGCCCAAAATTATGCGCTGCAATTACGCATAAGAATTAAGAACGGCAAAACCGCATTTAAGGGCAAGCCCTTTTATTTGCTTGAAACGGGTTTAGAATTTTCGCAACCCGCCGCCCGCCTTGAATGGTGTTTAGAATGTTTATTTGTTGACAAGATGCAAGAGCGCCCCGATTTTTTACCCTTAAAGGACACCCCCGAAAAAGGCGAAGTTATTTTATTATGCAAGCCGGACAACGCCGCCGCCCCGATCCTAAAAAAAATATTTGAAGATGCAAAAATACCATGCAGCCAAATGAACCCCGAGCGCATGAGCGCCGCCGACTATTTAGCGGGCGGTTTTTATAACAATGACATTGACTTTATACAACAGTACAAAGAGCGCAAAATGGGTTTACACCCCGAAATTGATAAATACTTGACCCTATACCCAGGGTTAGCGGTTTTAGGCGGGCAAGCATCATTAGGCAAAACAACATTTTGTATAAATGTAGTTGCGCAGCTCCTGGAAAGGGGCGAACATGTTTTATATTTTGCTTTAGAGCAGCGCCCCGAAGAGCTTATAACAAAATCATTAGCCCGCTATATGTTCGACAAAAACCCCGAAACACAAATAACAAACTTGATGTTAAATGAGGGCGACAGGAGCGCAGAAACATGCGAGGCAATAGCAGAGCAATGCGAAAAAATGAAAAATTACCATGTTATAGAATGTTCTTTTGAAACTACGGCGCAATGGATAATAGACCAGGTAACAAAATACACCGACCTAAACCCCGAAACTACGCCCGTAGTTATTGTGGACTATTTGCAAATCATAGCAGCGCCCGCAGGGTTTAGGGGCGACAAAAGGGCAATAGTTGACTATAACCTAAAGGCGCTTAAAAAATTACAAAAAATGAGGGGCTTATTTGTCATCGTAATAAGCAGCTTTAATAGATCCTCAAACCTTGAACCCGTAAGCTATGAAAACTTTTTAGAAACAAGCTGCATAGAATACACATGTGATTATGTTTGGGGCTTGCAATTAGCAATACAAGACACCGACAACGAAGAATTTTATATAAAAGAAGGTCCTAACGGGGGCAAAAAAGCCCGTGAAGAGTACGACAAAAAACGCATGATGCAAGAGGCGCAGGCGCAGACCCCCAAAAAGGTGCAATTTGTAAGCCTTAAAAACCGCAGGGGCAAACAATTTTTTAAGGCAAATTTTGACTATTACCCCGCACATGATTATTTAACACCCGCCCAAATTGGAGCAGGAGCAACAAAGCACCCCTATAATCAAATTTTCGATAAGATTAAAAACCAATCGAAAAAACCAAAAGACAATGACCCCGAGGGCAACGCATTGCCCTATGAGATTTAAGCAAAAACGAAGTAAAGCGCCGGGCAGAAAAGCAAAGGCGCTTTTACATTTTTTGCGGTCCTTTAACACTTCGGAACGGAAGAGCAAGCAACGCATTTGTGTACCACAATGCAGAAACGGGCGCAAAATTTGTATATTTTCCGAGTTGAATAACAAGCAGGGGCAATGTGCGCACAAATTCACGCCCGAGCTTTAAGGGGCAACCCCTAACACCCCGAGAGCAGACCGCCAGGGCGGGCAGCATCATGAGCAGGCAACCGTAAAAACGGCAGACCGCCGCCCCGATCCATACGCCGAAAAGGGCGGGCAGGGTTTAAGGGGCGCAACCCCTCAAAATGTTTTTGTATATACAAAAACGATGCTTGTTTGTCCGTTCCGAGGGCAAAAAGTGTGTATAGACACCCCCGCAATATGTCGTTTAATCTATGTTAAGCGACAAATTAAAATATATGCCCGAATTACGCCCAGAAATGCCCCTATTTTGCTTTGTAGTGTTTAGGGCATAAAACGACACCCCAAACCCGAGCAAAGCGACAGAGGGCAAATTAGAGGGCATGATTTTTAGCCGCCGCCGATCCTGGAAAAACACCCCAAAAGAACACAGTATAACTTTTATTTTGACGAATTGATAAAACCCGAAAACCGCAAACCCTTATAATCATTGGCTTTTGCTTTTTGTTAGTCCATTTAATAGGACAATTAGTTATAAAATACCCCCGAAAATGTGCAAAATTATGTTCTATTTCTTATACTTTTTTGCTATAATTGCATATATAGTTTAAGAAATTTACAAAGTTTGAGAAGTATAACAAGTTTGCAAAGTTCTTGAAGTATAAATAATACAAAATGTTTAGGAGGCAGAGCAATGAGCAAGCGCATCGAAACAATTAAGGACAGATTAAACGAAGTAGAGCAAAAGCAGCAGGAGGCAATAAACCAGAGCCGGGCAGAGCGTGCAGAATTAACCGCCAAATTGGCAGAGCTTGAAGAAAAGTTAAAAGACCCCGCAAACCTTGACGACTACAAAAAGACCGCCCAGGAGATAAGGGACACGCAGGCATATATAGACTTTTTAGATGCCAAAAAAGAAAAGGCAAAAACGGGGCTTTTAAATGATGCCGAATTTAAGGACATGCGCAAAACGCTTGAAGAGGAAATAAAAGCAAGGCAGACCGATGCCGCCGCCGAGATCCAAGAAAAGTTTTTTGTTGTTATTGACCTTATGGAAAAATATTATGCCGATGTTTACGGGCTTGAAGAGGTGTTAAAAAGGGCAACGCTTTTTAATAACCCTAAAGCTATTATTAGCGGGCGTAGCAAAGCCCCCGAAATATACGACATAACGCCCGATAAATACGGCTATTGGCAGGAATTTTGCAGAATGTTCTTTAATGCGTACCCCGATGCAATGCGCAAAAAGCACGAAGAGGCGCACCCCTGGAAAAAGTAAAGGAGGGCAAACACATGACCGATGCAGCAAAAGAGGCACGCAGGGCTTATAAAAGGGCGTGGAATAAAGCCAACCCCGAAAAGGTAAAGGCATACCAGGCTAATTATTGGCAGAAAAGAGCAGAGCAGACCGCAGCGACCCCCGCAGGCGGTCCGATCCATACACCTACAACCGCAACCACTCCATAAAGACCCCATAAAAAAGGACAGCCGCCCCGAGCAAAGGGCGGCTATAAAAGCAGAGCATTTACACATGAGCAAATGTGCAAACACCTATTAAAAATATAATCATTTTGCAACCATTAAACAAGGGGGGCGACCTTATGACCGATGAGCAATACCAGGCTAAAAATTGGCTAATGCGTGTAAATGATTATGCCGAAAAAGTAGACGCAGAGCGCCGCACCCTTGAAATGTTGCAAGCCCGATTATATAGGGGTGTTTCAAACTATGACGGGTTTACGGGCAAAAAAGACCCAAGCGCCGCCCGTGCAGCTTATGAAGATGCTTTGTTAGACTTTTCGGAGCAAAGCGCCCGAGTTGAAAAGGCGCAAGAGGAATATTTAAAAGAGTTAGCAAGCACCCGAGAGGTGTTAGAACTTATACCCATTAACTTGCAAGCCCTTGCAATAGACCGTTATATAAACGGCTATAAATGGGAAAAATTAGAGGATATACACCACTACGGCAAATCGATGCTTTTTAGGTTTAACACGGACATATTAAACAATGTTGCGCAGATCCTAAAAGCAAAACAAACCCCATTAACATCAAACGAAAAGCCCCAGGAGGCAACCGCATGAAAATGAGCATAGAAGAATTTGAACAAAAACAAATAATAGACAACATACAACGACAGGCTTTTATAGAGGCAGGCGGGCAGATACCAAACGCAAGACCGATGCCAGACCCAAATTTTAAACCATTACCGACCAAAAGCACGGAAGATGCAAACACCCCGAGAGCACCCATTTTTTATAACAACGAAATAATGCAGCAAAAGGCAGAGCGTTTGCAAGGCTTGTTAAATCAGTTAGGGCGCAGAAATTAACCAGGAGGCAAACAAATGGGCTATAAAGAACGATTTAATAAAATAACGACATTTAACGGCAGCGTTATGCCCGGCAATAAGGAAGTGTTTGCAAAGCAGAGCAAGACAAAGCAGGAGCAGGCAAAGCGGGCTAATGATATTTTTCGGGTAATGTCTGGAATTAAAACCCCTAATAAATAATTGCGCTTTTATGCCATAAACAAAACAAAAGCCCCGAGCATATCAAAACGCAAGGGGCTTTTATGATGCCTAAAAAGAAGATGCAAAAACGGCATTATAGCCTATACAAAAGCAAACCCCCGAGCGCAGAAACAAAACGGACAGCCCGAGGGTTTAACCTTGCGTTTAGGAGTTGCAACGCAATTATATAAGCATTATAGCACAATATATACTTTTAATGTTTTTGCATAAGAAGTTTATATTGTTGACATAACGAAAATTTATTTGTATTATGAGAAATAGAAAAAGGACAACCCCGAGCAAATAAAGGGTTTAAGCCTTTTAAGGACAAAGCAGAGCAAAGCAAAAAACAATTAGGAGGTGCAAACACATGATTAAGTTTGACAACGCAATGCTAAAGCAGAAAATTGCAAGCAAGTACGAAAACACGGCGACATTTTGCAAGGCGGCAGGAATTAACCCCGAAGAGTTTGAAAAGGAATTAGAGGCGGGCGACATTAGCGCCGATAACATCAAAAAGGCGGCGCAGGTTTTAAGCATACCCGCCGAAGAAATAGGCTTTTATTTTTTCAAGCCCGCATCCGATCCAACCGCCGAAGAAATAAGCGCCCTATATGCGCAGCTAACACCCGAAAACAAAAAACTATTTATGATTAAGTATTACGAATTGTTAGCAGAGCAGGAGCAGGAAAACAACCCCGAACCCCGCCCCGAATACTATTATTTTTTCGATTGCCTTGACGGGGTTTTGTCCGACCGCTATTTAACCGCCCAGGAGCTTGCGCAGCTTATGACGGGCGCAAGCGAACCAATGCCCGAAAAGGACATAATAAGAACCGCCGCAAACTATGAGGCGACATTATACCGCTATGTGTTAGACAGTAACGGCAACCCGCAAAACGAAAAATGCTTATATGACCCCTTTAACATATAAGGTTTAAGAAGTTTACACGGTTTAAGAGGTGCATAACATGGAAGATTTAAACCAGGCTTTAAGGCTTATAGCATCGAAAATAAGCATTGATAATGAGGGCGAATATCAATTAAAGGGCGATTTATGCCGGGCATTAGTCGACAATGCAGCCGAAAGCGCTTTAATAATTGGCGCATTTACCGACATATACGGGCAAAAGGACTTTACAGACCCGCCCGAGATCCAATAAACGGAGGTGCAAAACATGAAAGAATATAAACACGAAGAGTTAGAGCTAATCAATGTTTTAGGCGGGTCAAAATACTGTTATGAGTTTATGAAAGCCCCCGAAAAGGAATTATATTTTATCTATGTAAACGGGGCAAAATTCGCAACCTTTGAAGACTACAAAAACGCATTGATAATACACGACATGATGCAAAACCATTTTGCAGAATATGCACACATTTACGAGGCGCAGGGCATGACAATTCGAGAGCTAACACCCGACCAATTAACCCAAGTTAAACAACGCTACTACACCCAGAAACAAGACGAAAAGGGCGAGGGCGTATCATGGGGCGAGCTTGCGCAAATAAATGACCTTGTAAGCGATGCCGAAATATTCGAACACTATGAGGGCGTTTATTTTGTCCCCGATGATTTTACATAACCAGGAGGGGCGCAGATCCATGAGCAAATACATAATAGCCCCCGAGGGCGGGCAATGGAGTGAACGGGAGGCGGCTAATCATAAAGCAGCTTATTGCCTTGAATGTTCCTGGATAAACCCAAGCACTAAAACCGCTGTTATGGATGCCGAAACAAAAGCAACGAAGATTTACACCCGAGAGCTTGAACCAAACGGCAACCTAAAGCAAGTTATTGAACTTTAAAAGCATTTGCATATTAAGTTTAGGAGGTTTAACAATGCAAATTATAACTATTGCGGTTATAAAAGGCGGCACGGGTAAAACGGCAACATGCGCAAGCCTTGCGCAATGCGCAGCACATGAGGGCAAAAAGGTGCTATGTGTTGACCTTGACCCGCAAGCAACTTTAACAAACATGTTAGGGGCAGACAGGACAGCGCCGGGCGCTTATAGTTTGTTAAATGGGGCGTTTGTCCTGGATACGATCCAACAGACAAAACAAAATATTGATGTCATAGGCGGCAGCCCCGCCCTTGCAGCCGATAAGGGCAAAAGCATTTACAGACTTTCAAGCGCTTTAGAACCTATACAAAAAGCCTATGATTTTATCTTCATTGACACGCCCCCGAGCTTTTGCGGGCTAACCTATGAGGCATTGCAAGCCGCTACGGGTTTAATAGTTGCATTAAACGCAGACCAAAGCAGCATACAAGGGCAGGAGTATATTTTAGACCTTGCGAAGATGCAAAAGAAAACAAACCAAAAATTAAAGGTTTTAGGGTGCGTAATTACGCAATATGATAAGCGCCCGAAAATATCCCGCTATTATCACGACAAAATAGCAGAGCAGGGCAAGGCGCTAAAATGCCCGCTTTTGGGCGATGTTTCCAGGAGTGTATCATATTTAGAGGCGTGCGCATTACACCGCAATTTATACGAATACGCACCCAAGAGCAAACCCGCTTTAGAATACAAAGCAATTTATAATAGAATAGTCAAATAAACGGAGGTGCAAAACAATGCCGAAAAAAGACAAACTTTTTGACGAGCTTGAACAGATCCATATAGAGCAACAACAGAGGGCAGGCAGCAAGGCGCACCCAGTTGTAAGCGACGCCGAAAAGGAAAAGCGCAAGGCAGAGGGCAAAACCCGAGGCGCTAAAGGCGCAAAAATGGACCGCATTAACATGGCGTTTTATACCGACAATTTTGAATATTTGCGCATCATGTCAAAAATAAGAGGGCAGACAATGACGGCATTTTGTAACGAAATAATAGCAGAGCACCGAGAGGCGCACCCCGAAATATTTGAAGAGGCACGCCAAATTATAGAGCGCATGAAATAACCCAGGAGGGGCAGAGCAATGAGCAAAAGCAAACCCGAAAATAAAAAAGCAAACGGGGCGCAGGAGCAGGCGCACGCCGTTAAAACAATCTATATAGATCCAAACGACCGCAAGCCAGGCGAAAAGAAGTATAAGGAAATGACCGTAGAGGAAAAACGGGCAGCTTTAAAAGATGCCGTTAAGGCGGTTTTTGACCTATTTGAAAAGCCCGAGTTTCAAGAGCTTTTAAAAGATGCCGAAGAGCGTGAGCGCAGATTATTGCCTTATGTTGAAAAGGTTTTAAGCGAACCTAAAAACCGCCGCAAATATAAGGGCATAACCCCGCAGGCGGTTTTAGAAAACCTAAATATTATGGGGCGAGTTGTTGACCCCGAGGAAATAACCGCCGAAATCTTAAAAAAGGCGCAGCAAAAGAAAAGGGCGCAGGAGGCGCACGAGATCCAAAAGGAAAAGCGTGCGCAAGTCCAGGAGCAGGAAAAGGC
>Ga0265298_10012204_pt1 | contig 9994 bp, 17 predicted proteins | sample AusTroGonzalo_MG_3_FD_193486 | JGI IMG/M metagenome (GOLD analysis project Ga0265298, IMG submission 193486) | Bovine rumen microbial communities from tropical cattle in Woodstock, Queensland, Australia - Gonzalo_01 | ecosystem: Host-associated > Mammals > Digestive system > Stomach > Rumen ... | reverse complement strand
GTGGCTTGTGGGAATTTCAATTAAAATTTTTAATTTAGAAACAAACTAAATTACAATTACAATTAAAATTTAGAATGGTTCTAAATAACTGTGGCTCATGGCATTAGTGTGGAAATCTATTTTGCACAAAAAATATTTAGACAAAATCGTCAGACACGATGGATTATAATTTTAATTAGAAATTTAAATTGTTAATTATAATTTTAATTATGGGATTAGGATTGTAATTATAATTTTAATTATTAATGCTGAGCAGGGCATGGGTGGATTATAATTTTAATTGTAAATAAAAAAGGGCCCTTGTGAGACCCTTGCTTAATTTTAATTTTAATTATCCTCTGTTTTATCAGGGGATTCTTCGACTTTATTTGGCACGGTAGGAGAATTATCGTTAGAATACTTTCCGAATCCCTTGGCCTTGTCTATAAGACCTGCCGCTTGGATGAGGAAGAATATTGCTGCGAATAAGAGAATGAAGTTGAGCAATGCAGAAGCGAAAGCGGCTGTCACTGCGAAGTAGAAGCAAGCAATACTTGCCACAAAAAGTACGAATGTGAGTAAATCATTTAAAAATTTGTTCATATAAAATTAAAATTAGATAATAATAAATAGTCGGTAGATATATTAAAAAATTATAATTTTAATTAAAAAAAATAAAGGGTATGCTGGAGTCTACTCTACTATTCGCTTTTTACGTGTTGGAGTCTACTCTCCTACTCACAGTTTTGCGTTCAGCCCCTGTGTGGCATTTGGCCATCCAATTGTTTAATATGTTTCCGATATTACGGCGGTGACTTATTCATAACACTGCAATGTATATCAAAAACCGTGCCAAACTATGCAGGACCAGTACGCAATTGCGTATATTATAAAAAAAAATTGGGCCCTTCTTGCGAAAGGCCCACAAAAATAATAAAAAAAACTCATTACGTATGCTATGCGTTACATACCATGGTTTTCCATATACACAAGGGAATCATAAATCTCATCTACGGGATTTGGCCCATTAGGTAAATTACAATCATGGATAATTGCATTTTTAATTTCAATATTTGTCCATGAATTTTTTCCTTTTTGTTTTTTAGTGAGCCCGATGGATTGTCCACCTTCAGTACGAATGATTTGGTTAATCATTTCGAGGGCTCTTTCTTTGGCTTGTTCTCTTGTGACCATTTTAATTTTAATTATTCTTTAGTGCGACAATTTTGATGAAAGTTCTTTGGCTTTTGCAAGATACCATTGCTCTTTGTTGAAGTCTTCCATGAGTTTCTTTTGCATGGCTTCCTTAGTATCATCTTCGGCAGGTTTTGTGCCCATGCGCATGCGATACTTATAGGCGGTCATTTTGCACCACTCCATGGTTGCTTTCGTACCCCAAATCTTTTCCATCATATCAACAACTTCTACATCGTAGTTGTTGTAATGCTTAGGATGGTTGACCATTTCATATTCGCCATTGTCATCTTTCTTAGTCATGTCCTTTGCTCTTCTTACTGACTGAACGAGTTGTTCAACTCTGTCAACCTTTTCAGATGGTTTTGATTCTGGTCTTGGACGGTGGATACATGAATTAGGACCATACTTGATACTTGTTTGTAATCTTCCGATTAATTCTGCTTCTTTATCATTCATAGCTATGTATAATTTTAATTGTTATTTAAAAATCGAAATAATGTTCTTCCTGTAGGATAGCGCTGTCATCAGGCTTATCCTGATTACCGGGAACACTGTTAACTCTTTCGAGTTGGGTAATGCCATGGTCCTGTACATAATATACGTACCACAGTTCTCCATTGATGTCACAGGTATATCTGTGAATCTTACGCCAACCGAATTCAGTGTTAACTTTGATGGTCATCACATCGCTTGGTTCGACTTCGACTACAGAACCTTCGACCCCGCATCCACATTCACATCCTGTAAGGACCATGGTGAATGCTAATATTAATACAAATACAAGTTTTTTCATAGTTTATAATATACAAAAATTTTAATTAAACTTCAATTTTTTCAAGTAAAGATTTCAACCTGGCTTCAGCACCTTTCCTGAGTTGTCTGACTCTCTCAGATGTTAAGTTAAGCGCCTCACCGATTTCGATGTTATTGCAAGGCTTATTGTAGTCGCCCATGCCATAAGCCATCTTAATGATTTGTGCCTCACGCTCAGGGAGCCTTGAAATTGCCTTGGCTACTTCGTAAGCGGTGTCACTCTTCCTGGTTTCGACTTCGTAGTCATTCTCAGTAGACGCATAGTCTGTGAAATCCTTGGACATCTCGAATGTGTAGTTATCGTCTTCAGAACCATCAGTGGTGTCTTCAATTCTTTCAATTGTGGCTCCATAAATGTCATTTCTGTCAGCGAGTTCGATGCCATATTTCTCGAACAGGATGTCTTCCACTTCGAAGATAGTAGGCTTACGGCCCTGAGTTCTGTAGAATTCCTCTTCAATCTTCTTTACCTTAGGAGTAATCTTTGCATTGTTTGCAGGACGCACCACAAGGTTCTCATCATCCAGGAAGTGCTTGATTGCTCTACGGACGTAGTACTGTGCATACGTCATGAACTTATTATCCTTGGTGATGTCGAAGTTGTCAAACGTCTCGTACATACCGATGGTTCCGACATTGATGAGTTCAAGCAGCATTCCATTGTCGCCATTGGAATAACAGTTGGCTATGTCATAGAGGAATCTTTGATGTGACATCACAATCTTCTTCTTGATTTCAGTCTTCTCTGCTTCAGACGTACCATCGGCGTAGTACTTCACAAGCAGGTCTCTCTCTTCCTCAGGAGAGATAGGTTTGCTCTTGGAGCCCTTGATGTCAGTCAAGTAGGCAACAACGAGGTCATCCTTTTTTCTGATTTTATTGTAACTCTTCACATTAATCATATTATTAAAATTTTATTTTTAAGCTTCAGGAATGGTTTCTTCTTCGTAATTCTTAATTAACTTATCCAATTGTAAGTACGTAAGATGGAAGCCTAATTCATAGACATTCTTCTTCAGACCTTCTTCATGTGCTTCCTTACAAGCATCTCTCCATTCCTTGAGTTCTTTAACTAAATTTTCTTCAGGTGTCATAATTTTACTTTTTTCTTACCCTATCAAATATCGTGCCAGACTATTCGATTTGGCATTAAAATTTTAATTTGTTCATAATTTAATATAGAATGAACACCACAATATTCAACAAAAACCGTGCCAGAAATTTCAATTAGATAAAAAAAAAGCACGAAATTCGAGAATTCCGTGCAAACAAACACACATTGTTCCATGATTTAAAATCGAAACTTGCCAAGCAAGAGGCTCATGGAAGCCTGGGTGTACGGTTGTCCTATACTCCACCAATTAGTTTTTCAAACAGAAGCGAAACTAATAAAACTCCATAAGTTTCAGAAAGCGAGAAAAACCGATGTATCATTTAGCGCTGTGTACTTTCCAAGGTTTTCACGCCCAAGTCTCTGGTCTTAGCAGCCGTATCTAAGGGCTGTGCGCCTAGACTTGGAGAGAGTGCGCATCTCATCATCTTTGAATTAACTAATTACATTAATTTGATTTTGAGCTTTGCTGTACGCTTTCTTCAAGTAGCGGGAGAAGGATTCGAACCTCCGACCTCAAGGTTATGAGCCTTGCGAGCTGCCTCTGCTCCACCCCGCATCAATATCAAAGAACTAATCTTGTCTCAATTGTGGACTCGGACCACTGTGTTCCGTACTTACGCTATCCAAGGCACGGGCGTTACACTCTAACCTGAATTGAGCCGGAGGTTTTGTTTTACTTCAAACAGACCTACCTAACTGTTTTGAACTTAACTTTAAATTAAATTGGCTTGCTTCTCAGCAGTCTATGTATAAATTTGATTATTTTCATGTTATCAGAAAACAGTATGACAAACAAAAACCCTCTCTTTGTGTATTGAATAGTTGCTGTATGTTTTCTTCTAACGTTATAAATATACAATTAAATTTGAAAAAAAACAAATTTTTTCGTATTTTTTTTATTTTTTTCTTGTCGGGACGGTAGGAATCGAACCTACATGTAACCAATTACCGTTTCAACAAGGTATAAGCTTGAGCGGATACGCCCCGTCAGTTATGGATAAACTTAACCTTGGACTTCTCCGGTACGCTTCCCTTGAAATAATGAGAATAGTTGAATTGATACCCATGCTTGGCCTTATTTCTCATTGTAATTACTGTGATGGTATCGTTATCAATGTGGCAGAGCATTACGTTGACCATATCTACCGTCAGGGTATCGTTAGCAAGTCCAAGTGTAAAACAGGAACCGCCATCCCCCAGGTTGAAATGATAAGTTGAATCATCAATTCTATTGACATCAACCTGAGCATCAATCTTTGCTTGCTCAGCAAGTTCCTGTCGTTCTCTTGAATCCTGAATTGCAAAATACAATACAGCACCAAGAGCAGCGATTCCAAGAATCATAATAATCACTAAAATTTTTGAGAGTTTACTTTCGTTTTCCATGGTTAAAGTTTTAGATTAAAGTTTTAATTGTAGCGGGAGCGGGACTCGAACCCGCACGGACGGTTAGTCCAGAAGATTTTAAGTCTGCCGTGTCTACCAATTCCACCACCCCGCCATAAATGCATACGCAATTGCGTATATTATTACTGTGGGAGATGAGGGATTCGAACCCCCGACCTGCTGGATGTAAGCCAGTTGCGCTGTACCGACTGCGCCAATCTCCCAAGTTTGTTACGTTGATGTACGGTCCATCTCTTTTATAACACCATAGGCGCAAATGGAAAGCCGGCCTCCATTCACTCGGTGTCACCCTCGTTGACTACCCATTGGCTTGAGTAGCCCCGGTACGTAACATAACAGAAGAGGATGCCTTGCCAAGTCGGGGTCTCTAATTTTAATTAGAAACATCCTCTCTGTTTGTGGTCCCTCCAGGGTTTGAACCTGGGACCTACTGATTATGAGTCAGTTGCTCTAACCAACTGCGCTAAGGGACCAAATGCATGGATTTGTTGTTGATAGTAGTAAACCCAAGAACACTACTTCGTGGTATCACCCACTAACGTATTCAGGCTACGCTGAGCCCCCCACATCTCCTTGCATTGTGGGCAGCAATGCGGTTAGTAACAAACATAGCCGCCAAGCGAGTACTGTTTAACGCCAAAGTACTTGAAACGAGCCAACGTTGCTTGAGCGGCATAAGGGAATCGAACCCTCACCCCCAGCTTGGAAGGCTGGTATACTAAACCGTTATACGAATGCCGCATTCGATAGAAAAGTGCTTACTACTATGCTTCATAAGCACTTATTAAATATACAATTTTAATTTCTTAATATCAAATATTTTTTTAGTTAAACGATACGCAATTGCGTATATTTTACTTTTTCACTGCACGTTTGGCCTTTATTGTTTCTCCGTGACCGAACAAGTCATAGAATTTGTCAATGATATTTGATATTGCTGGCCAATCGTACAATCCATTTGCTGCGCCTCCTGCTACGAGACCGAAACCTGCACCAATTAAGTAATCAACCCAGCCTAATCCGAATGTCAACCCGCCTGTTAAGACTGTCAATACTCCGCATAATATTGCTACGACCCATGATATGATATGCTTTGCATTTGCATTTTCAATATCGAAAGCACCGTTAATAGCACCAGTGATAACTGTTGTACTTGCAATAATGGTAGGGATAAAGATTAAAAGTTGTTGCAGTAAAGCTGCTATTGTAATCGCCATACTAATTTATTTATTAAAAGTTATTATTAAACTCCTAAAAAATAAATAGTATGACAATTATAATTTTACGGAATAATCTTTGAAATTTGCATGAACGTATCAGGATATTCGTCTTCGCAAGATGAGAATGTTGCCTTCAACGTGTGTTTTCCGTCACAAGACTTCATTTCAAGGTATCTTGATTCCGACCTCATAAGGAAGTATCCAATCTTCAAATAATCGGGCAACTTGGTAATGATGTTCATGATTCGTGCGCCAAGCGTGGACATTCCATAGTTTCTTGACGAAAGATAGAGAGCAATCAAGTCGCCACTATTGTTGAACGCATAGATGTTGTTTCTTGCCATCCAAAACATTTTGAGGACGTTATTCAAGCCCAAATCTTTCTCCCAAAAGTCACTTGTGGGCATACAGAAATGGTCTTGGGTCACCGGCAGGTAAATGTCTGTTCCAATGACAATGAAATACAGAACGCCACCGCATCTAACTTCTGCCTTATAGACATCAACGTTATTGAAACACTTGGGAGTGGTAGGTGCGCCACTGCAAACAAGTTTTGGTGTTTTATCAACCATGTATGATGAGCCGTAGCCACAATCAGCGAGAACCTTGTTGATTTTGGTAGTGTAGTCTTTGACTTCCTCAGCCTCAACTTCACGCCATTCAAGCCAATCAACGCCACTGATGCTTTTTTGAACAATCTTTTTAAATTTTTCGACAGCCTCTTCTTTTGAAGATGCTTCAATGCCATCTCTAAAAATGCAGGACAGCATAGTTCCGCCAACGTTATACTTCATAATTTTAATTTGTGTGTTTGTTAATGTTCAATTTAATTAGTAATCAAAAACCGTACCAAAGTACGCATTTGCGTATATTAATCGGTAAAATATTCTTCATGGCCATCCTCGAAGCGCAAAGCGCAAGCCGCTGACTTCCATTTGTAACGTAGGCCACAAACAACGCCTCTACCAAAGGCCATTGCTTCTGCCATGTTATTGACTTCGATGGTGTCCCATTGGCTGTATCTTGTTTCCAAGATTTTCCCGCCTTTGTCGTTTGTCTTATAGGTGCAAAGAGTTACTTGTACTTTCATTGTAATTTTAATTTTAAGTCCATGCAAATTGCCAATCTAACTTTTTGAAGGTATCCTTCATTTGAACGTACTTTTCATAGTTAGGCTCATCCTTGTCCAAAAGGTTTCGCTGTCCATGTTTGGAGAGTTGGCTAATGGTCATAATGTTAGTTCCGTCATGGTGATAGCCATAGACAATGACTTCGCCATCCTTAAACTGAATCTTATAATCCAAATAGTCATTGGAAGACCGCAAGGCAAATTTGATAGCCTCGGTCAATGAGGTGAAAACTTGCTCAATGTAGCCTTTTCTATGGCCATTCCAAAGGCCAAGGTCAAAGGTAATCATGTAAAATCCATGCTCAGCCTTTGAATAGTGGAGATTATCAAAGAAGTTATCGTAATCAAGTTCAGCCTCTTCGTAAACCCAACTCCAATAATCTTCTGAATCCTCTTCTGAAGGCTCCATTTCGTTTTCCTTGCACCATTCAAGGTAGTTTTCATAGGAATAATCTTCATCATATCCTCTTCCACCACTTTGAATTAAAGTGAAGTCCTTTTTATTAAATTCTTGTTTTGCCATGATTTTAATTTTTAGTCAAGTTCTCCGATTTCGTCAACTTCCATTTCATCACCATCAATGACTTCATTGTGGGTTCCTTCCCAACCACATTCGGGGCAAACATAGTCCGTATTTGCGGTTTCATAATTGTAATTGGATTCGCCTTGAACAAACTCATGGCCACATTCGGGACAATACATTTTCTCTTCCATAGTGTTATGTTTTTATTGGTTAGACTTACTTTATTATATCAAAAACCATGCCATTTTTCAACTTCATGGATTAAAATTTTTATTTTTTTTCGGGCATAATGTTCACTACAATATAGCACAAAAATCATGCCAAACTATAAAAAAAAAGCGGCACTTTTTCAAGCACCGCTTCCAAAATATTTAGTGAACGCTTTCAGCCTTATTCTGCTTCGTCTTTGAAAAGTGAATTTACTTCCTCAACGAGTTTGTCCATGTCTTGGAGGTCAGCATCATCCAAAATCAGTGTGCCAACATAATCATCAAAATCATCGCCAATGAATACATCGTAATAGCCATCGCCATCGCTTGAAGGCTCAATGCAAGCCTCGCCATAGTCGGATTCGACAACAATATGGATTCTCGGCAGTCCCCAATCTTCGGCAGTGTCGCAGATGGTGTCCCAATAGTTGCCGTATTCCACCAAATCGGATTCAATTTGTTCGGCAAGTTCTCTCATTTGCTCATCGGTTACTTTGGCAGTATCAAAGCCCTTTGAACGTACATCGGTCTTTGAAACACAGGTAACAACGTAGTCGCCTAACATTTCAGTAGGCACAAGAAGAAATTCGCCTTCTTCATCATTGCTGACGATAACGCCAACTCTCGTTTTCAATCCCTCATAGGATTTTTCAAGTTGAGCAATACCTTCGTTTTCGGACTTGTTAATTCTCTTGTAATACATATTATTTAATTTTAATTGGTTAGACACTTTAATTATAATCAAAAACTATGCCAAATTACCACGGAATAGGAAATTCCATGAAAAATAATTTTGCTGCATATTCATATTGGAAATTTTGTTCTTCCAATACATTGCAATACTCTTTGAAATAAAATTCCTCATCTTCGGACAAAAGATTCATGGGAAGGGTATCATCCCTATCTTGGCAAGAAATATCTCGGTCAAGAAGGCTATTGACTGCAACCTTTTCTTTTGATTCGTCAAAGATATTGATATAGCCCCAATCATTGAATTGGACTACATAAAAGGACTTGCCTAATTTGTCACTCCAAAACTTGAAGAGAAATCCGTTTTCAAGTTCGATGTTTCCAACTTCTTTAATCATAGTTCTTATAATTTTAATTGGTTATACTTATTTCCTTACAAATATCATGCCAAAATTAGCACTCTACATACCAATATCCGTTAAATTGTTCTTTGTACCAATCGTAAGATTCATCGTAAGGGATTCTATCTTCATGGGAAATTTCGTGCTTTCTTATTTCTACTATATCACAACCTACCATTTTTTCAATCCTTTCCTCAACAATTCTATCCATTACGCTGAAATGGCATTGTTTAATCTCGTTAAGGAAATGTTAGTTCTTCAATATTGTGTGCCACAAATCCACGAACACCCATTTTGAAAACAATAGGAAAATAGTATTTGCCACTTCTAACATCGTACTTATAATATACTGAATAGTGATTGTCGAAAATCTTTGCTCCACTTAACCTTGCGCCATTCAAACCATTTGCAAGTTTAAGGGCTTGCCAACCATAAGGCTCATTGGCACAATTCCAACCAATCAATTCTTTGAATTTGTCTCTTGAAATGTAATTTTCCATAGTGTGTGTTTGTTTAATGTTCACTGCAATATACCACAAAAACCGTGCCAAAAAGAGAAAAGCAGTACAAAAAAATGCACTGCTTTTCAAAAAAATGTGTATTAAGAAAGGAGGTTATTTCAGTTCCGTTTCGTAGAGTTTACCCCACCACCAATCCATGTGGTCAATATCATGGATTTCAACGTAATTGTCTTTTTCGACAATGACAAGTTCTTTCTCTTCGTAGTATTGCAAAAACTCTTCTTTGACATATTCAAGTGTGTCTTTGAGGTCTTGCTTTGCTTTTTCCTTGCTGTCGAAGGCTGCAATGGCAGGAGCGGAATCATGGTCAACGTACTTGCAGTTCACATACTGACAATTTGTCACATAGACAACTTGGTCATAGCCGCTTTTTTCAGCCTCTGCAAAGAATTGTGAAAGGTCATTGAAAGAGACACTAAACCAATCCTTGTCAATTTTTGGGGCTTTGTAATCGTGGACTTCTACAATGCTGTTGTCGAAAGAAAGAACATGAACATCGTATAATTCTTTGTTGTCGGGGTCTTCAATGCTCAGCAAGCAATAGATACTTCCGCCATGTTTTTCTGCATAGGCGCACTCAATATCGCCATAGACAACAATCTCTTTGTCATCGAAGCAAATAGGCTTACCATCTTCAACAATGATAAAGTCTCGCTTGTACTTGTTCATCATGGCACGAGTTTCATCTTCTTCAAGGTTGAGCAAAACGCACCATGAGTTTTCAAACGAAACATCTTCGTTGTTGATATAGTCAAAGAGATTTCCAACGTTTTCAAAGAACGTTGATTGTG
>Ga0265298_10012203_pt1 | contig 9995 bp, 7 predicted proteins | sample AusTroGonzalo_MG_3_FD_193486 | JGI IMG/M metagenome (GOLD analysis project Ga0265298, IMG submission 193486) | Bovine rumen microbial communities from tropical cattle in Woodstock, Queensland, Australia - Gonzalo_01 | ecosystem: Host-associated > Mammals > Digestive system > Stomach > Rumen ... | reverse complement strand
ATCCGACAGGGAAGCCTGCGTCAAGACTTCACCATTAACTTTGGAGAACCTTATCAGTTGAAGGCAGGTTTCCAGACCTCTTTGATCAATGTAAAGTCAGCCGAGTGGCAAGTGGTGAACAAATATGGCAAAGAGGAGCGAAAGGCTTGGGAGAACACAGCCTGGCTGAACGGTACTTTCAAGTTGTCAGAAATGCTCACAGTTTCTGCAGGTTTGAGACTGAATCTGTTCTCGCCTCTTGGTGGATCACTCTATTATGACATCGAACCCGACGGTAGCATCGGCTGGTACTATAACTATAAGAACAATGAAATTGTAACCACTCACACTGTATTAGAACCAAGAGCCAGTATCAGCATCCAACCAACCGAACTCACAAGCATCAAACTGGGATATGCCCGTACCTCACAGAATATCCATGCCTTGAGGAACCAGAACACCTCTACCCCATTTGACCGCTATACCATCAGCAGTAACATCATTAAACCGGAGATTGCCGACCAGTGGAGCGCAGGTTTCTTTATGATGACATCCAACCAGACCTATGACTTCTCTCTGGAGGGTTACTACCGGAAGATACAAAACGTGCTCGACTATCGCGACGGCAAAAGTTTCAGCAGTGAGATTGAGATTGAGCGGCTGATACTACCTGGTGAGGGTAAGAGTTATGGTGCAGAGTTCTGTGCCCGTAAGAATCTAGGGCGCCTGACAGGTTGGCTTGCCTACACACTATCATGGTCAAAGACACGTATCGATGGGGTAAACAACGGTGAGTGGTATGATGCCAACAACGACCGAAGACACGACGTAACCATTGTGGCGGCCTATAAACTTTCTGATTGCTGGACCCTGAATGCAGCATGGGTGTTTAATAGTGGGCAGGCCTTCACGGCACCGAGTAGCAAATATCAGATTATCGACAACTGGATTTACTACTACGCGGAGCGTAATGGTTATCGTGCCCCTGACTACCACCGTTTGGATGTGAGTGCCTCATGGACCAAACAAGGAAAACATGTGACCCGTCAGTGGGTGTTTGGTATCTACAACCTTTACAACCGCTATAACCCGTACCTGATCAATTTCGAGGATAGCGAGAATGGCGCACGTACCCGCGCCGTACAATATAGTCTCTTCGGCATAGTGCCGTCTGTATCATTTAACATCAAATTCTGATGCCGCCTATGAAAAGATATATTTCTCTACTCTTCTGTCTGAATCTCGTCCTTCTGTATTCCTGCAAAAAAGACATTGAAATCGACTATCATCAGGTTGATCCTATTTATGTGGTAGAAGCATCGGTAACGAATGAGGGGATGGAAGTACGCATCAGTCAGACAAACAATATGGATGACAACTCGACAGCCAGCAACATCGATAATGCTGTGATATTGGTAACAGGCAATGACGGCAGTTCGCAGAAACTTACCTATGCTAGGAACGGCATTTACAGATCCTCTGCCATAGGTGTACCTGGCGTGGAATACACCATCGACATCCAATTCGACGGGAATCACTTCACCTCCAGTTCGATCATGCAGAAGATGCCCAAGATAAACAGTTTCCGCTTTATCAGAAAGAAGATCGTGTCAGCCTACTATCTGATGGGTGAACTGATGTTACAGGATATTCCCAATGAGGACAACTGGTACTTCGCACACATTTACCGCAATGGTACTGGCTATCGATGGGCAGTGAAGCGCGACGACCAGAATCCGAACAGCGAACTGCAACAGCTCTTCAGCTTTGCACGTGAAGATAGCGACGACGAAGACCTGCTGTACGAGAACGACAAGTTACACATCGAAGTACGTGCCATCGACCAGAAGAGTTATGACTATCTCTACTCCATGCAGATCATGGACAATACGGGCACAAACCCCATAACGAACTTTACTGGCGGCTGTCTGGGTTATTTCTCAGCCTATAGCCAGATTACCTACGACTGCGTATTTCATGAGGCAGACGTAGAGGAAGAGGAATAAAATATAAGGGGAAGATTACTTATTAATTAACAGAATTGGAAATCTTACGAATAATCACAGTGACGGTAACATTATACTCATCCATCACATAGCGTATTTGCATCTGACTGTCCGTAAACAACAACACCTGCGCCAGAATCTTACGCCGCTCACCGGAACTGTTCACACAATCCAACTTCAGATTGTTGTTATCGCACTGGTATGTGCCATCGAAGATCATCTCTCCTTCCGTATCAACAGTCCGGAAGGAACCGGAGCGCACCATACCGTTGTAATCACCGTCGCCATGGAAATAGAAAAGGTCATAGGTGACATCTTCTGGCTTGATACTGGTATCGCCATCGATGATGATGTCGCCTGGATTCCATCCGCGCTGCCAGGTACCGACAATCACTTCACCTAAGCGACGACCGTCGTCATCACCGCCTCCACAACTAAACAAGCATAATAGGGCAGTCATAATGGCTGCCCTATATATATACTTCAACTTCTTACTTAACATTTCCTACTTTAATCAGGTACTCTGCAATCTGAACGGCATTCAGAGCGGCACCCTTACGAATCTGATCACCTGAGAGCCAGAACGTCAGGCCATTCTCATCGGAGAGATCTTTACGTACACGACCTACATAGATATCATCCTTGCCAGCCGTCTCCAAAGGCATCGGATAGGTCAGTGTGGTGGGATCGTCCTTCAGTTGACAACCTGGCGCAGCGGCAATCGCCTTCTGAGCCTCCTCAACACTGATGGGTTTCTCTGTCTCGATCCATACACTCTCAGAGTGAGAACGCAGAGAACTCACGCGGACACACATCGCCGAGCACTTGGCATCGGTGTGCATGATCTTACGCGTCTCGTTATACATCTTCATCTCCTCCTTCGTGTAGCCATTGGGCTGGAACACGTCGATCTGGGGAATCACATTATAAGCCAGTTGATGAGCGAACTTCTTGATCGTCTTCACTTCACCCTCTTCCACCATCTCCTTATACTGCTGCTGCAACTCTGCCATCGCTGCGGCACCGGCACCAGAAGCACTCTGATAACTCGACACGTGGATACGCTTGATGTGTGAGATCTGCTCCAGCGGCTGAAGCACCACCACCATCATGATCGTGGTACAGTTAGGATTGGCAATAATACCACGGGGACGGTTCAGAGCATCCTCGGCATTGCACTCTGGTACTACCAAGGGCACATCGTCGTCCATACGGAAAGCACTGGAGTTATCAATCATCACGGCACCATACTTCGTGATTGTCTCTGCAAATTCCTTAGATGTGCCAGCACCTGCACTAGTAAAAGCGATATCCACATCCTTGAAATCGTCATTATGCTGGAGCAGCTTCACTTCGATCTCTTTTCCCTTATAGGTGTACTTCCTGCCTGCGCTACGCTCAGAACCAAACAACACCAGTTCATCCATCGGGAAATTTCTCTCGTCCAGAATCCGCAGAAACTCCTGTCCTACGGCTCCACTTGCACCTACAATTGCAACTTTCATACTCTCTAATTTACAAATTGATTAAATTTGGCTGCAAAGATAGCAATATTTATCGAAAAATCACTAACTTTGCAGCAGAAATGACACTATTATCTGCATATTTCCCGATTACCGACCCCACATTGGTCTTCTTTGTGGTGCTGATGATCATCCTGTTTGCCCCTATTGTGATGAGCAAACTGCGCATCCCGCATATCATCGGTATGGTGCTCGCAGGTGTCGCCATCGGCCAATATGGTTTCCATATCCTGGAGCGCGACAACTCCTTTGAACTCTTCGGTCGTGTGGGCCTTTACTATATCATGTTCCTCGCCGGACTGGAGATGGACATGGAGGGTGTGAAGAAACATTCCCAGCAGTTTGTGCTTTTCGGACTGCTCACCTGTTTTGTCCCTCTGATCCTCACCTATGTGATGGCCATCACCGTCTTAGACTATTCAAGTTCTGCCTCATTCCTGTTGGGTTGTATCATGGCCTCAAACACACTGATAGCCTACCCTATTATTGGGCGCTACGGTCTGCAACAGCATCCGAGTGTCAGTCTGAGTGTGGGTTCTTCGATGATCTCGCTGTTCATGGCACTTGTCATGCTGGCAGCACTCTCCGGTTCATACGATGGTGGCAGTCATTGGTACTACTGGCCATTGTTCATTCTGAAGTTCGCCGTATTCTGTATCGGCAGTATCATCCTGATTCCGAAACTGGCACGCTACTTCCTGCGCCGCTATAGTGATGCAGTGATGCAGTATATCTTTGTGTTGGGCATCATGTTCCTCAGTGCAGCCCTCACCTCATCCATCGGTATCGAGGGTATCTTCGGCGCATTCTTCTCGGGTTTGATTCTTAGCAGATATATCCCGCGCGTCTCGCCGCTGATGAACCGCATCGAGTTTATCGGTAACGCCCTGTTCATCCCCTACTTCCTGATAGGTGTGGGTATGCTGATCAACGTACGGACCATCTTCTCTGGCATCGATATGGTTTGGACGGTGTTCCTCATTGTGTTCTTCGGCACCTTCGGAAAGGCCCTTGCCGCCTACTTCTCCAGTCTACTATTCCGTCTCTCGAAGGCCGACGGTAATATGATGTTCGGTCTTACCTCCGCCCATGCGGCAGGTGCCATCGCCATGGTACTGGTGGGTATGCGCTTAGAGGTGGCACCTGGTGTCTATCTGATGGATGACATCATGCTTAACGGCGTGGTGATGATGATCCTCTTCACCTGTGTGATCAGTACGCTGATGACGGAGCATGCCTCCCAACAAATCATCATTCAGGAGAAGACCCATCTGCGCAACGATATCTCCATCGGCGAGGACGATGAGCGAATGCTGATCTGTGTGAAGTATCCAGAGATTGCGCCACAACTGCTGACCCTCGCCACAACTATCCGTAACCAGCGTCTGAATAGGGAACTGGTTGCCCTCAATGTGGTATATGACGGTATCCGTAGCAACACCTCTCGCGAACAGGGTTTGCGTCTGTTGGAACAACTACAGAAACAGGCCAGTGCCTCGGAAGTAAGGATGCAGACCCAGGTACGTCTGGCCACAAACATTGCCAACGGCATCAAGCACGCTTTCCGCGAGTTTGCCTGTTCGGAGATCATCATGGGTATGCACGTGCATACCGACATCAATCCGAGGTTCTGGGGTGAGTTCATCCAGAGTTTGTACAATGGCCTGAACCGACAAATCATCCTCACCCGTTTTGTGCAACCCATGAACACACTGCGCCGTATTCAGGTGGCCGTACCCTCACGGGCAGAGTTCGAGCCAGGCTTCCACCGTTGGCTGGAGCGTCTAAGTCGTCTGGCAGGACAACTCGACTGTCGTATTCAGTTCCATGGCCGTCAGGAGTCTTTGGCCCTGATTGCGGAATATATCAACAACCGCCACCCGAACGTGAGGGCAGAATACACCCAGATGAACCACTGGAACGAACTGCCACAGTTGGCTGCAGGCATCTCAGAGGAACATCTCTTCGTGGTAGTGACCGCCCGTAAAGGCACCATCTCTTATAAGAATGCCCTGGAGCGACTGCCTGACGAGTTGCAGAAGCACTTCTCGGGTAAGAACCTGATGATCATCTTCCCCGACCAGTTCGGTGACCAGAAGGAAGACCGCATGAGCTTCACCGAGGCTCAACACCATGAGGAGAACAGTATCTATGACAGCATCTCACGCTGGCTCCATGAAAAGAATAAGAAAACAAAGCAATTATGATAGATATCAAAAACATCAAAAAGAGTTTCGGCTCACTACAGGTACTGAAAGGCATCGACCTGCACATCGACAAAGGTGAGGTGGTAAGTATCGTTGGTCCCAGCGGTGCTGGTAAGACCACCTTACTGCAGATCATCGGCACCCTGGATCGTCCGGATACCGGTTCGATACAGATCAACTACGTCGATGTGACGCGCCTCAGTCAGAAACAGTTGTCCGACTTCCGTAACCGGAATATCGGATTCGTGTTTCAGTTCCACCAGTTACTCCCTGAGTTTACAGCCATAGAGAATATCATGATTCCTGCCTATATCGCAGGGGCTTCCAACAAACAGGCCCGACAGCGGGCAGAGGAGTTACTGGCATTCATGAAACTATCCGACCGTGCCTCACACAAGCCCAATGAACTCTCGGGTGGTGAGAAACAGCGTATTGCCGTGGCACGTGCCCTCGTGAACAACCCTTCCGTCATTCTGGCTGATGAGCCTTCAGGCTCTTTGGATACGAAGAACAAGGAAGAACTGCATCAGTTGTTCTTCGACCTACGCGATCAGTTCGGACAGACCTTTGTGATCGTAACCCACGATGAAGGACTGGCCGACATCACTGACCGTACCATCCACTTGCGAGACGGACTCATAGAGACACCATCAATAATAACACCTCAGGAAACATGCTCAGACTCGGAGACTACAACACCCTCAGAATAGTCAAGACCGTTGATTTCGGACTATATCTTGACGGTGGGGAGGAAGGTGAGATCCTCCTTCCCCAACGCTATGTGACCAAAGACATGCATATCGGCGACGAGATAGAGGTGTTTCTCTACCTTGATCAGGAAGAACGCCCTGTTGCAACCACCGAACGACCATACGCCAAGGTAGGCGAGTTTGCCTATCTCGAAGTAGCGTGGGTAAACCAATTCGGTGCCTTCCTGAAATGGGGACTGATGAAAGACCTTTTCTGCCCTTTCCGTGAACAGAAAAAGCGGATGGAACAGGGCCACAGTTATATCGTATATATTAAGGTGGATGAAGATAGTTACCGCCTGATGGCGACCGCCAAGGTAGATAAGTATCTCACAACCCCCGAAGCCCTCACCCACGGCACGCCTGTCGATGTGCTCGTGTGGCAGAAGACCGACCTCGGCTTCAAGGCGATTGTGGATAACAAGTACCAGGGGCAGATCTACGAGAATCAGATTTTCCGTCCCCTCCACAGCGGCGACCGTTTGACGGGATATATCGATCATGTGCGCCAGGACGGGAAGATCGACCTGACGCTACAGCCCACAGGTCGCCAGCATACCCTCGACTTTGCAGAGGTGCTGTTACGTTATCTCTACGAGAACGACGGTTATTGCAACCTCGGCGACAAGTCTCCCGCAGAACTGATCTACGACCGCTTCCAGGTCTCCAAGAAAGCCTTTAAGAAAGCCATCGGTGATCTGTATAAACGCCGACTCATCACCATCGAGGAGGAAGGCATCAGATTAGCAAAATAAAAAGCCTCGCCAGTTGGCGAGACTTTTATTTAGAACTCAGCTGATTTCGGCGTTCTCGGGAACGGGATAACGTCGCGGATGTTCTGCATACCTGTCACAAACAGGATCAGACGCTCGAAGCCAAGACCAAAACCTGCATGCGGACAGGTTCCCCAGCGACGGGTATCAATATACCACCACAGATGGGTCTTGTCCATCTCACGGCGCTCAATCTCACCCATCAACTTGTCATAACTCTCCTCACGGACAGAACCACCGATAATCTCACCAATCTGCGGGAATAACACGTCGGTACCCTGCATCGTAGGACCAGGTGCCACGGCACCCTTATAGCCAACACTACCCTCACCATGCTGTTCGTTCTGTTTCATATAAAACGACTTGAAGGCACGCGGATAGTCAGTCATAATAACAGGCTTCTTGAAGTGTTCCTCCACGAGGTAACGCTCGTGCTCTGAAGCAAGGTCGTCGCCCCAGTTGCAGGGGAACTCAAACTTCTTACCGTTCTTGATCGCCTCCTGCAGGATATTGATACCCTCGGTATAAGGCAGACGAATGAAGGTTTCCTTCAGCACACCTTCCAGACGCTCAATCAAGGTCTTGTCGATCATCTTGTTCAGGAACTCCAAATCATCCTTACAGTTGTCGAGAGCCCACTTCACGCAGTACTTGATGAAGTCCTCTTCGAGATCCATCAGTTCCTCCTGATCGAGGAAAGCAACCTCAGGCTCCACCATCCAGAACTCTGCCAAGTGGCGAGGGGTGTTACTATTCTCTGCACGGAAGGTAGGACCGAAGGTGTAGATGGCACCCAGTGCAGTCGCACCGAGTTCACCCTCGAGTTGTCCGGATACCGTCAGTGAAGTCTGTTCACCGAAGAAATCATCATCATAGATGATCTTACCCTGCTCGTCCTTCTTCAGATCGTAGAGGTTCTTCGTGGTTACCTGGAACATATTACCTGCACCCTCACAGTCAGAAGCCGTGATCAGCGGCGTATGGAAATAGTAGAAACCATGCTCATGGAAATAGGTGTGGATAGCCATCGCCATGTTATGACGGATACGCATCACGGCACCAAAGGTATTGGTACGCAGACGCATGTGGGCATTCTTACGCATCACCTCGAAACTCTGGCCCTTCTTCTGCATCGGGTAGTCATTGCCACAGAGACCGTAGATCTCAATAGTCTCTACCTGAATCTCAGAAGGCTGACCGGCAGCTGGACTCTCCACCAACTTACCGGTGGCACTGATGCAGGCACCAGTTGTCACCTGTTTCAGAATCTCTTCACTCACTTTAGCGGGATCCACCACGATCTGTACGTTTTTGATGGTCGATCCATCGTTGAGGGCGATAAAGTCAACGGCCTTAGAACTGCGGTGCGTACGCACCCAACCCTTCACGCAGATGTCTTTACCGTATTCTGTGCTCTTCAGCACATCTATAATCTTAGTACGTTTCATTGTCAATTGTCAATTATCAACTATCAATTACTCGTAAGCACCCATTCTCAGGCGGTCAACCTCTTCCTCTGTGAGGTAACGCCAGTCACCGCGCTTCAGGTTCTTCTTGGTCAGACCGGCAAACTGCACACGGTCGAGTTTCTGTACGTGATAACCCAGACTCTCGAAAATACGGCGCACGATACGGTTCTTACCGCTATGGATCTCGATACCTACCTGCTTCTTGTCGGTGGGGTGAGCATACTGCACATCGTCAGCCTTGATCTCGCCATCCTCCAACTGGATGCCCTCGGCAATCTGCTGCAGATCGTGAGCGGTAACATTCTTATCGAGATATACATGATAGATCTTCTTCTTCAGATACTTCGGATGAGTCAGTTTCGAAGCCAGGTCACCATCGTTCGTCAAGAGGAGCACACCGGTGGTATTGCGGTCCAGACGACCTACGGGATAGATACGCTCTGGACAAGCATTCTTCACCAGATCCATCACCGTCTTACGCTGCTGAGGATCATCGCTGGTGGTCACATAGTCCTTCGGCTTGTTCAACAGGACATACACCTTCTTCTCGATCTTCACGGGCTGATCGTGGAATTTCACCTCGTCAGTACGCAGAATCTTGGTACCCAACTCTGTCACCACCTCACCATTCACGGTGACAACACCTGCCTGGATGAACTCATCTGCCTCACGACGGCTGCAAATACCAGCATTTGCCAGGAACTTATTCAGACGAAGCGGCTCATTGGGATCATAGTTGATCTCCTTATACTCGATGCGCTTCTTCAAACTGTACTTTGCATTCGGATCATAGTCGGCAGTATGCTGACGGGGACCCTTCTTGTAAGGCGCTGCTCCGTAGGGTTTGCCATAACCGCCCTGCTGAGGACGCTGGTTGTAACCGCCCTGACGTTGCTGACCGTAGCCACCCTGAGGACGCTGACCATAACCACCCTGACGCTGCTGACCGTAGCCGCTCTGAGGACGTTGGCTGTAACCGCCCTGACGCTGCTGACCGTAGCCACCCTGGGAACGCTGACCATAACCGCCCTGCTGGGGACGCTGGTTGTAGCCACCCTGAGGACGCTGGCCATAACCACCCTGACGCTGCTGACCATAGCCACCCTCGTAGTTGTTACGGGGACGATAGCCACCACGTTGGGGGGGATTGCTCTGCAAACCTGCACCGAAGCCCTCGGGACGGAAACCGCCCTCATCGTCGTGCTGACGATAGTTAGGACGCTTGAAACTGGGGCGCTGAGCAGTATGAATACGTGGACGCGGAGAGCGTCCCTGTCTTACTTCTCTCT
>Ga0265298_10012202_pt1 | contig 9995 bp, 8 predicted proteins | sample AusTroGonzalo_MG_3_FD_193486 | JGI IMG/M metagenome (GOLD analysis project Ga0265298, IMG submission 193486) | Bovine rumen microbial communities from tropical cattle in Woodstock, Queensland, Australia - Gonzalo_01 | ecosystem: Host-associated > Mammals > Digestive system > Stomach > Rumen ... | reverse complement strand
GCTCGAGAAAAAAAGACACATTAGCGGATTTTGAAATGCAACAAATCAAATTTAACAATATTGTTTAACTAAAAAATCAAAAATGATGAAGAAATTTTTAGTTGCCATTTTGGCAGTAAGCACTATGGTGCTTGGTTTCACAAGTTGTAGCAAAAAGGCAGATCCGGCTAAGGAACCGATCGCAGGTAAAACATTCCAGTCCTCACCGATGGGTGAGACTGCTGATTACATTCGCTTCACCTTCCACACCAACTACGGTGTAACGAATGTAATAAGTGCGGATGGTAAGACTGTTACGCAAAACTCATTGGTATGGTCGATGAGCGCCAACGCAAAGGATTTTGAGATCCGTTGGGCTAACGGTACGATCAATCTGGAAACAGGTGAGCTTGTCGGCGGTATGCTCGTTTACACAGGCGTTTATGATGCTGCATCAAAGAAGATCACGGTGACCTTGCAAGGAACCAAAGATCTTATTCAGTATGAATGCCCGGAGGTGAAATGATTCTTTCCCTCTCTCAAAAAAGTGTCCATCAGGGCACTTTTTTGATGCAATCGGTTAGGGGAACAGTTAACAAAAATGGCATACGCGCAAATCGTATGCCATTTCTGTTTAGTCAATATCTGCGGTTATCGAATCTGTGCGCCGGTAACGGTATAGATTTTACCGTCGCGCTCAATGAGCAATTGACCGTTGACGATATGTTTCTGAACCGCTTTGGCCTGAACGGCTGTGTTCTCAACAGCGGTTGTTTCTTGCTCTTTAATGGTGGTGAAGTAGTCACCGATACCCGGAGCATTTTGGTATGCCTCCAATGCGCCCTTCGGAACAATAATCACGCACTCTTTCGGTGTAAAATTCTTGTGCGTTTTATTAATCTCCCAGGGGACCTGATAATAGTCAGTTGCAGCAATATATTTGTGGCAGCATCCCGGAGGAACAGAGCCTTTGAATTCGATGGTGGTCAAATTCGAAGCAACAACAGACATCATCGCCAGCGAATCTACAGAAGCCGGTAAAACCAATTTCTCCAATGCCATAGGTTCCGTTGCAGGATCTTGGTCGGAATGGATAGCCGTCACCGGTATCAGTTTAATTCCTTCCGGTAATTCCAGTTCTGTGATATTGGTAGCTCGTTGGAAACACTGCATACCGATTTCAACCACATTGCTGCTTTCTGCAAAAGTAATAGATGTTGCAGGACTCTGTTTGAAAGCAGCTTTCGCCAAGGAAACAACCGGGTACTCACGACCGCCTTCGCTAACGGTAGCCGGAATAACGATGTTATCTTGCTCGTATTTATTTGCAGAATTTTGAGCAGGAATAAGCGTTGCAGTTTGCTTTGTATTATCCATTTCATAGAACAATCCATCTACTTCGATGGTGTCTTTCTTGGCATCTACAATAACTGTGAAATAGTCCCCGATCCACTCGGTGTTGCGATAAGCCTCTACCGATCCCTTCGGAACGATGACGATAGCCGACTTGGCGGTGTTGCAAGCATTGTCTTTGTTTACTTCCCACGGGTTCTGGGTATAGCCACTTGTTGTTGCAAAGGTGTTGATACGTGGCGGAACAGTGCCTTTGAATTCTAACGACTTCAACTGTGGCAAGCAGATAGACAGACGTGCAATCGAATCAATGGATGCAGGCAGCACCAATTTCTTCATCTGCATCGGATTGGTCGCCGTTGCATTGTGAATACTTGATAAAGGAATTAATTTAATACCTTCCGGCAACTCCAGTTCTTGTACGTTCACCGCTGCTTGGAAAGCCTGCATACCCAATTCGGTTACTTTGCTACCTTTGGCAAATGTAATCGTCTTAGCAGTCGTGTTACGCAATGCACCTTGACCGAGTGCTACTACAGGGTAAGGAATCTCGTCTTTGACTACATCGACAGGGATCACGATGTCTTCAATCTCGTACTTGGAGGAAGCATTATAACGAATAAGCGTTGCAATAGAATCCTCCTCATTGATCTGATAGTAGATACCATCTACCTGAATCGTGTCTAAGGTTGCTGCAGCTTGGAGACCGAGCGCCAAAACAGCGGCACTAATACATGTAAAAATCTTTTTCATACGCATAAATTATTTTGTTAAACATCAAAAAACGCCGCAAAGGTACTGCTTTTTTCTGATATACGCAATACCTAAATATAGTGATTTTACATTTTTTACTTGCATAATTGAAAAAAATGTAGTAATTTTGCAGCGAATTTAAGAAAAATGAAATATGAAACATGTTTTTACTACCTTATTCATAGTTTGCGCGGTGTGCGCACACGCACAGACTTTCGATTGGTTAACGACATTGGCAGCAACAGAAACCTCGAAAGCGCAGACGAATATCCAATACGTGGCGTACTATGCCGATAGTTCGGCATTGGTGTTTGGAAACTACGGTTCGTTATATGCAACGGACAAAGGCGTATTAGGGGGCCAAGAGTACGCCGGAGCGGACTATGGTACAGCGAGCGGGTATAACAAGAATGTCCTGTTAGCTAAGTTGGACAAAGAAGGCAATGTGCTGTGGGCAGTGCATAGCGAAGACGGTGATGTGAACGACAGTCAGAGTGCCGTGACGCTGACAGCGGATGGTGGTGCCGTATTGGCACTCAAGTTCCGGCATAGCGACCATAACAAGCAAGAAGGAGTCTCTTCTCCCTTATACAAGATCGTGGACGCAGTAGGCACAGTATTTAGCCGTGAAATGGTTTATCCGGGTGCATGGGTTCATCAACCGGTTTTGGTGCGCGTGGATAAGGATGGCAAGATTACGACTGTCAAAAATATGTGGTGCAGTTGGGAAAAAGCAGCTAAGGGCGAAGAACTGACCCCGGATGCATTTACGTTCGCTGCAGCCGTAGAAGATGCAGACGGCAATATCTTTATCGGCGGCTCGCAGTCGCTCAACATGGCTTTGGATACCGATACCCTCTATGCGCGTCTGCAACCTGAATGGGATGGCACAACGACTAACAATCGGTACAACGGCTTTGTGCTCAAATTGGATGCAGACCTCAATTATATCGCCCATATAACAAGCGAAGGCGAATTGGAAACTGATAAACCTTCATGTGTGGCTATCCGCGGCAATAAACTCTATTTCTCCGGTTTGGCGAAAGCAACGGAGAGTGCCTTGCTGACGATTGGTAACAAGCACGCGGAAGTGAAGGAACTGAGTTTGGTGAATGTATGTCTGACCACCGATCTGAACGCAGAGTTGATCTCTGCCACTCCGATCATTCGTTATAACAACAAGCAAGGCAATTTGCTGTATCAAATGCTGCTTTCGCGTGACGGCAGTACGTTGTACTTAACAGGCGGATTACAAGGTGCGGTAGTGCTGAATGGCGATACCATCCACAGCGGCGGTGAGCAGTTGAGTACCATGAACGACGGTTATACCTTCGCTTTTAGCACAACGGATGGTAGTTTGGTTAAGGCGGCCCTTATCGGCAGTACAACGATGAACCTCAACCACGGAGCGGTGGAAACAAACGATTCGCTGTATGTGTATAACTATTTCTTCGGCAAAATAAGCCAAATAGCGTATAGCCGTGATCTGGAAGAAGGTGCGCAACAGATTTTGGCAACCGGTGGCGGTTCTTCGACAGTAGTCTTTGCATGCGGTTTGCGCGGTCAGGTGCTACTGGCTTTGCGTTCCAAAGGCGGTGCGGACTTCACCGTCTTCGATCAAGTGGTGAACATACCCGGACTTTGGTTCAATACGCTCGTGGCTTTTCATTTGAATGAGAATGATCCCAGCGGCGTAGAGTCTCTTCCGGCAGCAGAAACGGGCATCCGCAAAGAGATGCACAACGGACAAATCGTGATTATTCGGGATAAGAAAAATTATAGTATAATAGGACAACAATTATGAAAAAATTATTTCTTTTGATGGCAGTAGCGCTGGTGGCGTTTACTGCATGCCAAAAACAGGCGCAAGTAGCAGAGACTGTTTATTCGATAGACGAAGTATACGCCCAAACTGACTCGTTGGCCGGTGATACGATTTGCTTCCAGGGTATCTGTGCGCACCTCTGCAAACACGGAGGTCGCAAAGCTTTCCTCATGGGAAGTGACGAAAGCCGTATACTGCGTGTAGAAGGTGCTTCTGCCGGTAATTTTGCACCCGAATGTGTGAATAATATCGTACGTGTACGCGGTGTGCTCCATGCTATTGAGGTGTTGCCCGAAGGGGGTGAGTCTGGTGACGGCTTGAAACACGGCGCTGACGATAACGGCTGCGAGACCGAGAAGAAAGCCATCCGTAAATTCTTCGCTGAGGCACTTAGTTACGAAATCATTACCGAAGAATAAATACCAAAATGGTAAATGATAAAATGGTAAATGTTCGTAAGTGGTTTCGCATCATCCACCGCGAGCTCAGTTATGTGTTCGCGGGTATGCTGCTCGTCTATGCCATCAGTGGTATTGCACTCAACCACAAAGCGACATTCAACAGTCAGTATAAGATTGAGCGCACGGAGCATCAATTGCCGGCCGAAGGTACGCTGAATGAGTGGTTGTCGCTCTGCGGGATGGCCGGTAAAGAGATTCAGCACTATAATCCGGATGAGAATACCCTCAAGGTCTTTCTAAAAGGCAACAGCACGCTGACGGTCAATCTGACAACGCATATAGGGGTACTGGAGCAAGTGAAGAAACGTCCGTTCTTTGGTAGCCTCAGCAAGTTGCACTATAACATGCAGGGCAAGGCTTGGACCTGGTTCTCCGATATCTTCGCCGGCGCGCTGATACTCATCACACTCACCGGTGTGTTTATGCTCAAAGGGAAACACGGTTTTTGGGGCATCGGTGGTATTGAGTTCGCGATAGGCATTCTCATTCCGCTGCTCTTTATCTTCTTATAAGCATCAGAACGCAAGACCCGTTTGGAATGCAACCTGCCAGGAATGGCGGGTTGTTTTTGTATAGTAGTTCATAGAGGCGATTGGTTCAAAGAACCAAGTGTAACGCCCTTTCATCGGGAAACAGTACCGTACCGCCGCTGAGGCTTGGAGCGTGTTGTCCGTGAGCAGGGCATTAAGTTCGCTCCAGCGAGGCTCGGTGGTAAGTGAAGAGTGAAGAGTTAATAGTGAATAGTGGATAGATCCCGCAAAGCGCATGTATCCGACGGGGAGTGCCAGACGATAGGAACCGTTCGCGCCGAAATGCCATACGTTCTCGGCATAGTTGGGTTGGAGCGCAAGGAGTTTGTAGGAGTTATTCACCGCCTCACCGTAGATGAACTGTTGTCCGCGGCGCAGGGTGAGACCTCCGCAGATGAAAGCACGCCAGCCGGGTGCCACATAACCGAGCGTGGCGTCAAAAGCATGCGTGCGGATGAGCCCGATGGGGATATAGGTGTTGTCGTGCAATTCTTTGGTGGCCTTCAGGAACCGGTAGTCCAGGGTCGCCAGCCAACCCTGCCGATAGGGCAGTACGGCAATCGTGGTACCGGCAGTGAGCCCTTGATAATAACTCTCTTTCTCGTTGCCTGAGAAACGGGTGTACGCCGTGCCGGGACCGACAAGATGGTAAATCTGATTCTCACCCAATTCGCTATAGAACTTGATTGTGTTGTTCTGCTTGTACCGTCCAACTTGTCCGATGAGCATGTAGGTGTACAGATTATCGGTATAACCGATACCGGCATCGACCTGCAGGTCTGCCACTTTGTTATTGGGGCGCGGATCGATGGAGCGGTAACTCTGCAACGCCCAGAACTGCAATGCCGCGTGCCAGACAATATGGTTCTTATGCATACGATAGCCTCCGCGAAACCAATAGGTCTCTGTGCGCATACCGCCTCCGACGGTATCCACGGTCAGGTACGGGCTAAGCAGTTTGTAGTCGGCATTCTCCACAAAACGGTTGCCGTGACTTTGGTTCCAGCTGTACGAAGCCTCTCCGAACACACGATGTACGGAGTCAATGTCATGCACTGACTGCGCCTGCACGCTGAAACCGCCTTGCCGGTCACCTAAGAGCGCGTGAGTCGATTGGCCATACTGACCGGAAACGAATACTTCTGTAGAAGTGGTGTCCGTGACTAGCGTCGTTATGATGAGCAATATCGATAGTATTAACATAACCTGTAAGCTCTATCTCCAAAAATGCGGATCGGCGGGTTGCGCCATCTCGAAATCCTCGGAGGAGTTATTCGTATCAATCAATTTACCGTCTTCACCCACTTTGCGCCGTACGCACTTGCCGTAACGGGTCTTGTCGGAACCCGTCTCGCCCACAAACGCAAAACCGGCATCGAGGCTCTCGTGCACCACTAACCACTGGTACGCGCTGTGCGGACAGAGGTTGACGGCATCGATGATCCATTCGTTGGGGAACTTATACGCACTACCGCTCATCTCAAATGTACCTGCCTGCGTGACGTTGATATAGGTGTAGTCGTAGCGGTATTTGGTCAAGTACTCCTCTTGGGTTAGGTCGTCCGGCATGCGACCGATGGCGAAAGTGGTGTTGCCTTGGTTGTTCGGGATCCAGATCGTAAGTGTATAGCAATAAATCTTATCCATGTTCGGCACATCGGGGTTATCGATATCGGTCACCGTGGCATTCGTGCTTACGTCGTACCACTCCACATCTGCGTCCTGCATGTTGAATGAATTGGAGTTAACCGTCCGATGATCCAAGGCATTGTCGGCGATAATGAACGATGCTCCGGGTTGCACGGGGAAAGTCGATCCGTTGCCAGGTACACGATAAACGGCATCAACCGCCATGACACTATCCCGGATATTCGGGGTTACTTCGTACTTGTTGGTGTTCTTAAATTTCGATTCCACGAGCACGATACCGTCTGCATAGAGTACTTTGTACGAGTTGTTGACCAGCACGAAATATTTATCACCCGTATATTGCTTCCCTTGCGGTGTTTGCGTGCCGGCGAAGAAGATCTCCGCCAACACAAAGTCATCGCCTTTGTGCCCTACGAATGACTGCAACTCAAGCGTGCTTTCTGCGGTCAATGAAACGCTATGATTGTATGCACGGAGGGAATAAGTGTAGGTCTCGGCCTTGTTGGCGGTGGCATTGAATACGCAGGCATAATAGCCAACCGGTATAGTCACGTCAAAGCGGATGCAGGTATCACCGATCATCGTTCCTTCGGTGAAATGCCTGACTGTACCCATATTCCGGTCCTCAAAAGAGAGCGAAGCCTGACTGACGGTCAATGTGTCCGGGACCGACACCATGACGTGCAGCACACATTCCTGCTGTTGAGGCGGCTCGCATCCTGTGAAATGCAGTACACAAAGGGTTAGAAGAACCCCGTAACCTATAACCCGTAACCTATAACCCATAATCTTTAGATGTTCAAGTTTATTTCCATGCCGAAATAGGGGCTGGCACTGCGGTGAATGCGGATGCCATCCACTTCATAATCGGGCAAATAATCCAGTAGTTTATTGACATACAGCGCCACCGTGGCGTATTTCGTGACGGTCTTCTGCACGCGTAAATTAAGGAATCCCGCGAACGGAACAACCTTACGGCGGAAGGAGTCGGGGTTATACTTGACCGTCAACCACTGCAAGTACGGATCCTGTTGGGATTCCGCTGTATAAGGATGCAACAGACCGTCCTCGGCAGACATATACGCCTTTGGCACTCCGTTCTTCCACATCGTCTGCGTGGCGGTGAACCAACTCAATTCGAACGTGGCACTGACCGTCAAACCGATCTTCTGGATATAGACATCGGCGATGATGTTCGTATTCAGGTTCTCACGTATCGACCCGTCATTCCAGTCGTAGAGACCGACATACAAGTCCTTGACTGCCCTGTCGCCTATCGTCTGCGTCACTTTATCCGTAGAGAACATCGCGTCGCTGTTCTGGTACTCCGTACGAAGCCAAGCGCCGTTGACCGTGAAGCGGGTGCAAATAGCTTTAATACGCGGACTCTGGTACTGCCATTCGACACCTTGTTTCTTGATACTGCTACCGTTCGTAGTGATAGGATAGAGCAGCAGTTGATCGTAATAACTTGTGCTGTCGCCGTAGATGGGATAGGTGTATGCCACACATTCGCGCCAGGTGCGGAAACCGTCTTTCATCCGTTCCTCGAAATAAGTCACGCTGAACTTATGTTTCTTGATCTCGCCGCCGAAACGCACTTCCCATTTCATGTTCCGCGCCGGACGAAGGTTGTAGTTCGTCGGGTCGATAACATGCGTATGGACGTTGATGCTCTGTGCACCGACGATAAGCGCCTGATCGGGTGCTTTGAGGTCTTCGTACAGTAAGTTCGGATACAGTTGCAGCAAGGTCGGCATCTTCGTATGGATACCGAAGGCACCGGCGAAAGACAGATTACCGCCCGGAACGGGTTGCGTATAACTGAGGTTGACACGGGGATCAAGATAACACTTCCCATGCATGGTGTAGGCCTTGTCGAGTCCCAATAACGATGTTCCGCGCAAACCGATCCCTAAGTCAAAGCGCCATAGGTTGATGTCATCTTGCACGTACCAGGCCAACTGGTTCGTGGCAGGGATGTCGGAGTACGCCCGAGGACGAAGATTACTGCTGTAGTTGAGCGGACGCGTCTTGTCATACACCTGACCCCGACCGAAGTTCTTGTCGTATTTCCATTCGATACCCGCATCCGCTTTGTGATGCAGTTTCCATGTGTCGAACGTAAACGATGCTTTGGGGCGGATATATACGTTCAGCGGCCGGCCTTCCACGCGATGTTTGGCGACATACTGCGGAGGGAGCAGTTCGGCGTCTTTGTTGCCTTCCGTCATGTTATCCAGAATCGGTTGCACCGGCGTCGTCAGTTGGATGAACTTGGTCTGAGTGATGGTACTGATCTCGCCTGAGATGTTCGCCAGCAGCGATGCCGCCCACCAATCGCTGTTCTTATCGCTCCAGTTGAGCGTGTTCGACCAGCCGATCTTATGCAACTCGCTCTTGTATGAGTCCTCTTTGGTCAGATGGATATCGGGGTCAATCTTATCGGCGTCTATATTGCCGGAATAGTCGGCATTGGATTGCCAGCGAAGGTTGAAATGCCCGAAAGACCAGCGTTGCTGCAAGCGCAGGGACGCATTGATGCGTTGGTAGTTCTCCAGCGTGTTCGTGGGATCATTCTTGGCATTCAGGTAGTCGATGCCGGCATAAAGCACGGTCTTGTTGTCATTCCAGCCGAGACCTTTACCGACATACACTAACTTGCTGAAACCGTCTGCTTTGAAGCGCGCTTTCCACGGGGTGGGTTTGATGCTGCGCTCGATCTTTACCACGCCCGACGTGATATCGCCGTATTCCGCATTCGCGATACCTCGGATGATCTCCACTTTCTCGATGTCATCGGTCGAGATCTGTCTCATATCGACACCTTTGTTCACCGTCTGGCGCGCTGCGTCCTGCGTACTGCCGCCTTGGATATATTGCATGTTTGCGTCCGTAGAAACAGGTGCTCCGTCGATGATAAATCCCGTGCCGAGTGAGCCCGTTGCATAGTTGTCATCGCTTGTGCCATCCCCCGCTTCGCGCAAGTGGATCGTGTTACTGTTGGTCAGTTTGGGATCTTTGATAGACGCACCGGGAAGCATGTTCGTCAGGTCGGTGAACGACGAAGGCTGAATATGCTGCATAGCCTCTTTGTTGATGATAGAAGCACTACTTCTGTCAGTGCGCTCCTCTGCCGTAACCACCACTTCCTGAATGGTGAACATCCGCTCGAGGCTGTCCAGCAACGCCTGCTGCGCACTATCCAACCGCAACGAATCAGGCTGTGCTGCCCACAAAGGAGTACAGAGTACAGAGTACAGAATACAGACCAAAAATATGCTTCCCAATCGTTTCACGGTGCAAAAGTACTGCTTTTTTTTGACATATGCAATACCTAAATGTAGGGATGCGCATTTTTTTGCTGTTTTTTTGGGGGTTCCTTGCTGGTCTTTTGCTGGTTAGAAGGGGACCATCACGGGATCATCACGGGATCATCACGGG
>Ga0265298_10012201_pt1 | contig 9996 bp, 6 predicted proteins | sample AusTroGonzalo_MG_3_FD_193486 | JGI IMG/M metagenome (GOLD analysis project Ga0265298, IMG submission 193486) | Bovine rumen microbial communities from tropical cattle in Woodstock, Queensland, Australia - Gonzalo_01 | ecosystem: Host-associated > Mammals > Digestive system > Stomach > Rumen ... | reverse complement strand
GGTTGAACGAAGGTGTGCGACAGACGTCAACCATGGGGGAAAGCGATAGTACGCCGCCCATCTTGCGCATGCCAGTAGCCGTCTGCTGAGTCTTCAGTTCTGCCAGTTCTGGGTTGAACGAGCAGGCCTGACCAATCTGTTGAGGATAGATCGTGGCACCACGGGTATTGATGCCTGATAGAACCTCTTCATGAAACAGGGCGGGAATGCCGTGAGGCGTGTTGTTGATGAGCCATTCTTGCACAGCAGCTACGCGGTCGCGTAGTTCTTCGGGCTCTCGAGGCACCTGACTGGCATACTGCGAGAAATGACCAATGCCATTGGGAATCAACTCGCGACACTTAGCTGTGTCCAATTGTCCCTCGTCGTTGAAGAGATCATCCATATACATGCTGCGCAGTTGGGCGATACGCTCCTCCTGTGACATGTTGTTATAGAGCTCGTCAATCTGTTTTTCCATATCGTTGTTGGTGGTGCAGCCAGTCAGCATTGCGGCTGCTAATTGCATCGTCATAAAAAGCTTCTTCATCCCTGTTAGTCGATATTTATAGCCGATTCGGCTGCAAAGATACGAAAAGAAAGGTAAAACAAGAAAGAATTTGCAGTTTTTTAGTACCTTTGCACACGTTTTTCACTATTATGACACCAATAGGACGATTTGCACCTTCACCAACAGGACGCATGCATCTGGGCAATGTGTTCAGTGCCTTGTTGTCGTGGCTCTCGGCCAAAAGTCAGGGTGGGCAGTGGCTCCTGCGCATAGAAGATATTGACCCAGGACGCTCGAGACAGGCTTATGCAGACCTATTGATGAGTGATTTGGAGTGGTTGGGGCTTTCGTGGGATGGTGAACCTGTTTATCAGAGTCAGCGCTCTGATATCTATGAGCATTATTTCCAGATGCTGAAGGCGCAGGGCATGACCTATCCTTGTTATTGCACGCGTGCTGATTTGTTGGCCACGCAGGCTCCTCATGAGAGTGATGGACGTGTGGTCTATCCTGGTACTTGTCGCCATTTGCCACCACAGCCAGGCAAACCTGCAGCTACTCGTCTCATTGTGCCTGATAGCGACATCTCTTTCGTTGATGGGCATTATGGAGCACAGAGCGTCAACCTGGCCCATCAGGTGGGTGATTTCATCATCCGTCGTAAGGATGGTGCCTGGGCTTATCAACTGGCGGTGGTTATCGACGATGCTCTGATGGGCGTGACAGAGGTGGTGCGTGGTTGTGACCTATTACTTTCTTCGCCCCAGCAGATGTATGTGGCTCAATTGTTAGGTTTCACGTCGCCGCAATTCATTCATCTGCCGTTGCTGTGCAATGCCCAAGGCCAACGACTCTCCAAGCGTGATGGTGGGCTCGATATGGCTTCTCTACGTCAAAGCTACACGGCTCCTGAGATTATAGGAAAGCTCGCCCAAATTGCTGGTTTGCAGTCGACGCCAGATCCTGTAACTCCAGAAGATCTTCTAGCTTCGTTTTCGTGGGAGAAGGTTCCCAAAACCAATCTTTTTATTTGATAGTCATCCGCACCCACACCCATCTAGGAATAAGGCGCCAGAAAGCTACAAGCAGGCGATAGCGCCAGTCGACAGTAATAATGCTGCGGCCACACTCAAGACCACGCACTATTTGGCGAGCCACTTCAGTTGCATCAAGTTGCAAAGGATAGTTACTGCCACTAATAAGAGCTGTGCGAACGAAGCCTGGTCGGATGTCATGAATGCTGATATGACGTAAATGACGGATGTGACAGAGTTGGGTGAGACATTCTAAATAGTGATTGACATAGCGCTTGGTAGCGGAGTAGGCTGGTGCAGCACCAAGTCCTTTAGTGCCAGCGATACTACTGATAACGGCAATCTGACTCTGTTGGTTGGGGTGCGCTTCAAAATAATGAAAAGCCGCCCCCACCATACGCGTCATCCCCACTGCATTAGTCTCAACAGTGGCCACTTCAAGGTTCATATCTAGTTCCGTATTCTGAAAGCCGATACCTGAACTATGAAAATATAGGTCCATGCCGCCCATGCGATCAATCAAAGCCAGTAGGTGGTTGGGCGCATCATCATGGGTCACATCAATAGGCTCGATAGCCACGATGTTAGGGTGATTCCTTTGGATTTGTTCCAGAAGTTCTTGGCGGCGACCGGCAATACCTACTAGCCATCCTTTATTGGCCAACAACAAGGCCACCTCGAGCCCAATGCCCGAGGTGGCGCCCACGATGATTGCTCGTCGTTGTATGTTCATAGCTTAACGCAAAGCGTAGCAGTTTTCATTATAAACTGCCTCGCGAACCTGCATCAAACCAGCCTCATCGTTAGATACGGTCAACTTTTCACCGTTCTGCAGAGTAGCCTGAATAGTTCCGTCGGCATTGAAGCGGATGATCTCCTTGGTGATGCCATTCTGAGTCATTGACCATGAGTCGGTCTTAGCATCGTGAATGAAGAGAGTCTTCTCACCGTTAGCGTCCTTCACCTCGTAACCGTTCTTCAAGGTCTTGATAGCATAGTAGCGACCGTCCTGACCCATCACAGTCTTCACCTGACCAGCTGCCATAGGATTGCTGCCTGTCCAGAACTCGATGGTGTTGAGCACCACAGAATCAACGAAGAGACAGATGGGAGCTACGATAGGCTGCAGGATAAGACCCACGATACCATTCACATACTTGTTGCTGGTCATGTTGCACTGCCACTTCTCATACTTATTGAAGAGGCTGAACGAACCAATACACGAACTGCACAGGAAAGAACCTGCCAACAGCACTACGGCTGCCTTCAAACTAAACTTTTTCATATTAAATTGATTGTTAAAAAGATTATTCCGATGGCAAAAGTAAGCATTTTCTTTTAATTCGCCTACATTTTCATAGAAAATTTGTCAATTAACTGACGGAACAGCTCGTTTTCCCGTAAAATGGCGGAGTGCCCTACTATCAGCATCTGGCGGCGGGCACGTGTCAATGCTACGTTGAGTTTGCGGTCCACCATCTGCCCCTCATCATCCACAAAGGTGCTAGCTGTGAGGAAATCCATCTGATAATGACGGTCGATGCCCACCGCATAGATAATAACCTCTCGCTGCGAACCCTGATAACGCTCTACGGTGTCAATACTTACATCAGGGACAGCAGCACGAATGGCAGCAATCTGTTTACGGTAAGTGACGATGATACCTAATGTCTTTTGTGGGTTGAAACGCTCGCCATAGAAGCGTCGGATGCGCTGAGCCAACGCAATGACCATCTCTGTATCGCCCTCGAAGAATGCCATGCGGTGTTGCTGAAGAGCTGTGTCAAGGGCGTCTTGTGGCGGCACGTTATAGTTGAGAGTCGTCTCCTGCTGATGAGCAACAGGGACAGGCGTCAGCCATGAGCCATAGAAATGCTGACTGGCAAATTGTGCTACATCAGGATGCATGCGCCCCTGATGACTCAGGGTGCCGACAAACTGCGTGCGTCCTTGACTCACTTCCCAGTTGTAGAGACGCTGGAAAAGCGACTGGCGGCAGTCCGTGAGGCCGATGGCCTTTAGTAATGGATCATCAATCCGGGCATCCTCTGGGTTTTGCTGAACCACAGCAGGCAACTGCTTGTGGTCGCCGATGAGTACAAATCGGTCTATCTGCTCACTACTCAGTAGCCCAATCAGTCCCGGCTCCAACACTTGTGACGCCTCATCGACAACAGCCAATGAAAAGTGACGTCCTTCCAATAGGAACGGACGTGCCTGCATCATCGACGTAGTGCCTGTCACAATACGTTCGTCATCCTCTAATCCTGCCTCTTGTAGCATTGACCGAATCTCATCAACAGCACGATTGGTGTAGGCCATCAGGAGGATATTATCCGACGAAGAACCGACGGGAACAGTGGCAGTAAGCTCCTCTTCAACAATAAAACGAAGAGCCATCGATGTCTTACCTGTACCAGGAGGACCCACAAGGAGGAAATAGTCGCGAGCCTGTTTCACTCTCTGGATGATATCGTCGTAGTGGGGATTATAAGCCTTGGAAAGTTTCCGTGAAGTATCTGCTTCTGGAGCGCGTTGTCCCAAAAGCAAGTCCTTCTTGCGAGGTGAGGACAGAATAAACTGATGAATACTTCGGATGTTGCTATTTGTACCCACATCGCTACCACCATGTTCAATTGCCCATAGACAGTCAGAAGGCGCAAAGACAGACTCGTTTTGCTGTCCGTCATTCAGCATCACTACCACCTTCAAACTATCCATCTCTTGTAGAGTTCCCTTATAAAGAATCTGTTTGCGGACGTCAGGCTCATCCTCATACTGATAAAGATAAACCATATCGCCTACACGGAAGTTCAGCGTAGTCTCATCTGGCTGACGTTGTAAAGTGATCATATCATAGCCTCCATCGACATCAGTTTTCTTGCGCTCTATGATATGAAGACGCTGCATGATATTCCCCTGTTCTTGCTTTTCGCTCAGCGGCATCAGCCATAGGTCGCTACCACATCCGCCAGCATGATGTAGCGTTTGCTCACTACTCCCCAATTTCTGTGCCCGCTGCTCACGATAGACAAAGGTCATCATACGTTCGTAGTAGGCGCGCTCCAATGGATTGAGAGTTGATAGTTGAGCGTTGAGGGTTAAGAGACTAGGCAGGATGTAGTGATGGAAATAACCATCGCGGGTGACACCTTTATATATAATGTCGGCATTAAGCAGAGGAATGATACGCCCAAAACCCTCACGAGCAATGAGCAGTTCAGTAGCCACAATCTGATTTCTCAGCTTGATAGCCTCGCGAAACAACGTACGATAATAGTTCACCGCAACAAGACCCTTGTCTGGCGAATAGCGCGAGTAGAGCAGTCGAGTGTCCACCTGTGCATCACTCTTTTCGAAGTTATAGCGCAGGATGCCATAGTAAAGCAGCAGTTGCACATAATGATTCTCGAGCTGCACACCATGCGCATCATGACTCTGATAGTCAATCTTGGCATTCTTGCCTGACTTCTGTTCTACCAGCAGATGCATGTCGCTTGTCATCAAGTCCACGCGTCCTTGCAGTCCTAGTTTCTCGCAGACGAACGAAGGCTCGAGGAGGGCTTGAGAATTGAGAATTGAAAATTGAGAATGGAGAATTTTCACCGTCTCACGGATATTCTGCATCTGCACGGCAGCCTCAGCCTCGAACTTCTCCTGATCAAAATCCTCGCAAGCGGCAAAGCGTTCTGTCTGCTCACGATAGGAGCGCTGGAGCGACTGCTGCAGCGTGACCTGAGGATTATGAATGATGTCGTCGAGAGCGGTGCCGGCGAAGTTTCCTAATAATACGGCCTGCGTGTTGGGTTTTGGCTTCAGGCGACTGATGGTATAAAGCAAGGGATGATGCCCGTATGCCGTGAAGCAACTGGCAAGAGCCGATATGTCGAGCATGAAGTCTGGCTCTACTACCACGATGCCTGGAATGATGACGTCGCCCACATGACAATCAAGCAGGTTCAATTGCATACCCTCTCGCAGCACCTTTCTGAGATAGGCGAAGTCGCGCCCGCCTTCTGTATTGGCATAATCAATGAGTATCTCTCCGTCGGAGGTGTCTGCCTGAATCGTTGTGTCGTCAAACGAGCGAACGATGCAGCGCACATAGCGCTTGTTGATGGTGAGCCCCTTTGCCGTTGGGGCTAAGTTGACAGGCAACAAACGCAGTAAGTCACCAGGCACATCCTCATGGAAGACAGCGCTGACAAGCATCGTGACGGCCCGCAAGTCGTATAGCCATTCATCCCTTGTCAGAGTGGTGCGTCCGTTTGCATGGCGACGAGCCGTCTGAATGGCTCGCTTCTGTGGTGCCTTAAGTCCAAGGTGCTGACACACAAAATCCACCTGCGAGAACAAGTTGCCAAAGGTGCCTCCTTGCGATCTGCTGCCTTCGGCTGCCGTTAGGGCAATCAATTCATGCATCTGTCGCAGGTTTGATGCTGACGGTTCTCCGCCAGCCAATTCCTGGATGATATCGTATAACTCTTTTGCTGTCATTCTTCTTGTTTTAGTGACTTGACATAATCCCACAACTTACGGTAGAACGGATGACGGGTCATCGTTTCCTTATTGCCCAGAATGATGAGTTTCATTCGAGCTCGCGTGATGGCCACATTCATGCGGCGCAGGTCACGAAGGAATCCTATCTGTCCTTCGTCGTTAGAGCGCACTAACGAGATGATGATAATGTCGCGCTCCTGCCCCTGAAATCCATCGACGGTATTCACGCTGATGCGGGTTCGGAAAGGCTTGATCCACTCTTTCTTCCTGATGAGTTGGCGCAGATACTGAACCTGAGCACGATAGGGAGAGATGATGCCAACGTCGAGACGCTCCTCAAGGATGCGCTCCTTGCCAATGAGTTCAAAATAGGCCTGAAGAGAGAGAAGCGTCAGTTCGGCCTCAGTCTTATTGATACGTCCAAACGACTCTCCGACAAACTCTTCCTGACCATCGTATACAGAGGTGTCAACCCATGTGATGGGAAGGTCGAGATCCAGGATGCTGCGATGCTGAACCTCTGGTGCTGCCACCATCTGGTTGTGATAGAACCAATCGCTGGAGAAGCGCATGATATCCTCGTGCATACGATATTGGATGCGCAACAGCGTCACCACCTCGGGCTTCTGCTCAGCAATACGCTCCATCAGGGTGCGTCCCAATCCATCCTTCATGGCCTCATAGCATTTCACCGTTGGTGGCAATTGACAATGGTCGCCAGCCAGAATGACGCGACCCGCCCTGCGGATGGGAATCCAGCAGGCAGCCTCCAAAGCCTGAGCAGCCTCGTCGATGAAAAGTGTTCCAAACTTCATGCCATCGAGCAGTCGGTTGGCCGATCCTACTAGAGTGCAGGCGATGACACGCGCCTCACCAAAGAGTTCGGCATTGATGCGTATTTCCAATTCTGTAGCGCGACCCTTCAGGCGATCCATCTTCTGATGCCAGTTGTCTGTGCGCTTGCGCTGACTGCGCAACTCACGAATAGCCTTGCGGATGCTCCAGAGTTGCGGATAGTCGGGATGAGCCTCGAAGCGGCGCTCGTAGGTGAACGACAACATCTTGTCGTCCACTCGTACAGGATTGCCGATGCGAAGGACATTGAGTCCTCTGTCAACAAGTTTTTCCGATATCCAGTCGACAGCCATATTACTCTGTGCGCAAACCAGCACCTGACTCTCGCGACGCAAGGTCTCATAGATGGCCTCTACCAGCGTCGTGGTTTTACCCGTTCCTGGAGGACCGTGCACGATGGCCACATCCTTTGCCCTCAGCACCTCGTTGACAGCATGTTGCTGAGTCTCGTTGAGATAGGAGAAACCCATATCAGGAAATGAGAATGTCTCAGCTTTCTGGCGCGAATAGAACAAGTCGCGAAGATAAGCCAGGCGTCCTTTGGCACGCATGGTGCGCTCCAGGGCATCGAACATCAGGCGATAGGAGGTCTCGTCAAAGAAGAGTTGCACACCCAACTGGCCATCAGTAATCTGAAGATCGGCAACAGAGAAACTATCTGGAATAGCTATCACCATACGGTCGCCATCCACATAGCTCACCGTTCCTGTGGCAGAGAAGAAACGAATGCTCTTTTCCTGCTGAACAAAGAACTGCACAGGGCGTCCGAACTCAAAGTTGTGATCAGTGTCGTCCTCACTCTGACGGAACACCTCTACGCAATACTGATTCAGCGAGTTAAAGTATGATTTACCCACACGAAGAGGCATCCAGGCATCGCCTCGCTTCACTCGACGCATCATGCCGAGCGCTTCCGTTTGTTGCTGAAAGGCCTTTTTCTCTTCGTCGTACTCCATTTGCAGCAACATGCGCTGTCGCTGGAGTTCTAATATGGGTGATGATGTCTCTGTGCTCATAGTGTCGTTAAAAAGGTGCTGGATAATGGAATGATCGTCGTTCGCCCGTTTCTGGGTCATCAAACGAGAGGGTCTCTGCATGCAGATATAGTCGGTCGGCCTTCTCTGTTCCATACAGAGGATCACCCAGAATGGGGTTGTTCAGGCCTAAGTGATGGGCGCAATGCACACGCAATTGATGGGTGCGCCCAGTATGGGGGATGAGTCGGATGCGACGAAGACCCAATGCCTGATACGTCGTCAAAGCCGACTTGCCGTTTTCTGGGTCTACTACTTGGCGAGGCCTGTCCAACAGGTCTGGTCGCAAGGGAAGGTCTATCTCGCCACTTCCCTCAACATCATTTTCCAGCAAAGCCACATATTCCTTCTGAACCTGATGCTTCAAGAACTGTTGCTGCAGAGAGTGATAGGCATCCAGCGTAAGCGCTACTACCATCACACCTGAGGTGTCCATATCAAGGCGATGCACCATGTGGACTTCAGGATACTGCGCCTTGAGGATACTTTCCACAGAAGGTGCGTCTGTGAGTCCTGGGACAGACAGCAGGCCTGCGGGTTTCTCAATGACGAGAAACGTGTCTGCTTGATGAATGATAGTGGGCCTCAATTCTCCCATTGTTGCTCCCATTCTTCCCGTCGAATCCATAGTCAGCATCCATTCCAAGATGGGTTTGCACTTGCCTCGACAGGCAGTATAGAACTGGTCATGATGCCGAATCTCCATCTTTGGCGAGCGTCCCTGCCAGAACTCGGCGATGCAGAGTGGGCGTAAGTGATGCTGGTAGGCATATTGCAGCAACTTAGGGGCACAACACTCGCCTGAGCCCGATGGGGGCACACCCTGCGACGTTGTCGTGAAGATGTCTGTCAACGACCGCGTCTTTCCTAGCGTGTTGGCCATCAGGAAATGGTCGAAAAGCCAGCGCTGCAACTGGTCGGAGCGTTGTTTTCGCTCGCGTTTCAGTAGTAAGAGTTGATCATCGAGGGGCTTTAACTGGGCCTCTGTCTCAGCAATCCTGTCGTTCCATTGTTTTTTTAATCGACGCAGTTCGGCCTTCTGGAACTGACTCTTGCGAATCATTTCCTCCGTTTCGCCACTCGTTGCCCGCTGGGCATCGCGACGAGCCTTGGCTTGCTGCATGGCGTCCTTATAGGCGTCGATCTCTGCAGAGGCCTGTTGCTTCGTTTTAGAAATGGCATCCAGCAGAGATTGTCGCTCGACAGAGTCTTCCAACACTTGAACGCGATGGTTTATATCCGTGATTTGACTTTCCTCTTGTTTGAAGTAACCTGTAGGCTGCAGATAGTCGAAGACAGCAGGCACAAACCAAGGCCAGTCTTCGCGGCCACCAATCTGTCCGCTATAGGCAGCCAGGAATCCCAAATTGCCCTCTTCGTCTTCGCATACGAGTACGCCAAACATCTTGCCGGCTTCCACCTCGTCCTGCCATTCCTCATGCGTCTTCAGATAGGCACGCACCTCGTCTGCCGCCATCAGACACAGCGGATCGGGCTCGTAGTCGAAGGGGTTGTTCATTCGCTCGGGCCGCGGCAAGGATGTATGCATTGGGTGGAACTCTTTCATGCAGTTTGCAAAGTTACTAATAAGTATGCACACCGCAAAAGGTTTGCTGATATTTTGATGAATACTTCCTAGCTAGCGAAAAAAAAATCTCTAGTTAGCGAAATATAATTCCTTAATTGGGAAGGATTTATTCCCACGTTGGGAACAAAATATTCCCACGTTGGGAATGAATAGTTCCCACGTATGGGAATAAAAGAAACATAACGAATACTTCTCTTTTTCCTTTGCATCTGTAAACACATATCTAATAATATAGAGTTGTACAAATAACTACAACAAATTGCGAAAACGTCAGAATAATGGGACATTTTTGTGGAGTTTTCTATTACAATTTGGTTAAATATTGTAAAACATTCGCCGTAATTTGTTTTCAACAAAAAAACTTAGTAACTTTGCACGTCATTTGAGAAAAATGCATTTTTTAAGGTAAAAAACTAGATTTGTACGTGCGAAGAAAAGTCAAAAGGATACTACAAAGCGTTATAGTGTTCTTGTTTTTGTTCCTGGGTCATACAT
>Ga0265298_10012200_pt1 | contig 9996 bp, 8 predicted proteins | sample AusTroGonzalo_MG_3_FD_193486 | JGI IMG/M metagenome (GOLD analysis project Ga0265298, IMG submission 193486) | Bovine rumen microbial communities from tropical cattle in Woodstock, Queensland, Australia - Gonzalo_01 | ecosystem: Host-associated > Mammals > Digestive system > Stomach > Rumen ... | reverse complement strand
CATATGTTAGGCGTCATCGTGGCGGCTATCAAGGAGAAACATCCGGACATCATCATCCAGTACCACGGACATACAGGCCCGGGCTTCTCGGTGGCTTCGATGCTTGAGATAGCCAAAGCCGGAGGTGACGTGTTCGATGTAGCTATCGAGCCGCTGAGCTGGGGTAAGGTACATCCGGATGTGATCACCATCCAGGCGATGATGCGCGATGCCGGTTTCCTGGTAAAAGACATCAATATGAAGGCCTACATGGAGGCGCGTAAACTGACGCAGGAGTTCATCGATGACTTCCTCGGCTATTGGATTGACCCGAAGAACGCGCTCATGACCTCCTTGCTCGTCGGTTGCGGTCTGCCGGGCGGTATGATGGGTTCGCTCATGGCCGACCTCAAGGGCATGCACGCCGCCATCAACGCCAACCTCAAGAAGAAAGGTGAGCCGGAACTGAGCGAGGACGAACTGCTCGTTCAACTGTTCGACGAGGTGCAACGTATATGGCCGATGCTCGGCACACCCTGTCTGGTGACGCCGTTCAGCCAGTACGTGAAGAACGCCGCGCTGATGAACCTGTTCAGCCGTTCGATGGGCGAGAAGGACTTCACGCGTATGGATCCCGCCATGTGGGGTATGATCCTCGGCAAGTCCGGCAAACTGCCCGGCGAACTGGCACCGGAGATCGTCGAACTGGCCAAAGAGAAAGGCTTCGACTTCTACACCGACGATCCGCAGAAACTCTATCCGAACGTGCTGCCGCAGTACATCCAGGAGATGAAGGAACTCGGTTGGGACCGCGGACCGGACGACGAGGAGTTGTTCGAGTTCGCCATGCACGACAAGCAGTACCGCGAGTACAAATCCGGTCTGGCCAAAGAGCAGTTCAACAAGGACCTCGTCGAGCGTATGCAGAAAGCCGGCAAACCCGTCCCGGAGAACTTGCGTCAATATCTGCCGCAGGCACAGCCGTCAGCTGTCAGCTCGCAGCCTTCAGCCGATAACGACCTTGCCGCCGTCGCTTATGCCCTCTACCTCGCCGGCAAGAAGCAGAAAGAAGGCACGATTGCGCTTCCGAACATCAAGCCGACAGCGTGGAATCATAAGTTTTACACGTTGAAATAGACCGCTTCGCTGAAGGAATAAGGACCGCTCGTTTTACTCGCTAAAAGAGTAAAGACCAAACGGCTCCGACTATAAAAAACATTTAAGTCTTTATTCCTTATTCCTTTAGTGAACAAAGTGAACGATCCTTAATCAATAAAAATATGAAAAAGTACAATTTTAATGCGGGACCGAGTATACTCCCGCAAGAAGTAATCAAACAAACGGCAGAAGCCGTCATCGATTTTCAAGGCGAAGGCCTGTCCGTCCTGGAGATCTCCCACCGCGCGAAATATTTCCAGCCGGTCATGGACGAGGCCGAAGCGCTGGTGAAAGAACTGCTGAACGTGCCGGAGGGCTATCGTGTGCTGTTCCTCGGCGGCGGTGCTTCGCTGCAGTTCTGCATGGTGCCGTTCAACCTCTTGGAGAAGAAAGCGGCCTATCTGAACACCGGCGTATGGAGCAAGAAGGCACTCAAAGAGGCCAAGGGTTTCGGCGAGGCCGTGGAAGTGGCTGCCAGCACGGACTCTATTCCGACGGATTATGAGATACCGCAGGACGCTGATTACTTCCATATAACGACCAATAACACCATCTTCGGTACCGAGATCAATGATGACAAACTCGCGGAGATATACCGCAAGAAAGGCAACGTGCCTTTGGTAGCCGATATGAGTTCCGACATTCTCAGCCGTCCGATCGACGTGAGCCAGTATGACATCATCTACGGCGGTGCGCAGAAGAACCTTGCGCCGGCCGGTGTCACTTTCGTCATCATCAAAGAGAGCTGTCTGGGCAAGGTCAGCCGTTATATCCCGACCATGCTGAACTATCAGACGCATATCGACAACGGCTCTATGTTCAACACACCTCCGGTGCTGCCCGTTTATACCGCAGTGCTGACGCTCCGCTGGCTCAAAGCCAACGGCGGCGTGAAGTGGATAGAGGCACGCAACAAAGCGAAAGCCGATCTGTTGTACAAGTGTCTGGACGAGTCCAAACTGTTCATGCCGACCATCTCCAGGAAAGAGGACCGCAGCCGCATGAATATCTGCTTCGTGTTCAAACCCGAGTACGCCGAGTTGCAGGACGAGTTCTTCAAGTTCGCTACCGAGCGTGGCATGGTAGGTATCAAGGGGCACCGTCTCGTGGGCGGTTTCCGTGCTTCCTGCTACAATGCCATGGACATCGACGGCGTGCAGGCGCTCGTGGATTGCATCAAGGAGTTTGAAGCGTTGCACGCTTAAGAACGCTTGCGCTGAAATTGACCGGCCTGCGGCCTGAAAGAATAAAGACCGCTACGCTAAAAGAATAAAGATAAAAACGGCTTCGACTGGACGATACATTTAAGTCTTTATTCCTTACTCCTTTAGTGAACAAAGTGAACGATCCTTAATCAATAAAAACAATGAAAGTTTTAGTAGCAACAGAAAAACCCTTCGCGAAAGTGGCTGTAGACGGCATTCGTGAAGTGGTGGAGGGCGCAGGCTATGAACTGGCGCTCCTCGAGAAATATACAGACAAGCAACAGTTGTTGGAAGCCGTGGCAGACGCAGACGCGCTCATCATCCGTTCGGATATAGTGGATGCGGCTGTGCTGGACGCCGCCAAGCAGCTGAAGATCGTCGTTCGTGCCGGTGCAGGGTATGACAATATCGACCTCGAGGCGGCTACCGCCCACAAGGTAGTAGCCATGAACACCCCGGGACAGAACAGCAACGCCGTGGCTGAGCTGGCGCTCGGCCTGATGGTGTTTGCCGTACGTAACCTGTACAACGGTACCAGCGGCACCGAGCTGAAGGGCAAGAAACTCGGTATCCATGCATTCGGTAACGTAGGCCGTAATGTGGCACGCATCGCGCAAGGCTTCGGCATGGAGGTTTACGCCTATGATGCCTATTGTCCGGATGAGGCGATGACGGCCGCGGAGGTCAAACCGCTGCATAGCGCAGAGGAACTGTACAAGACCTGCGACATCGTCAGCCTCCATATTCCGGCCACGGCGGAGACCAAGAATAGCATCAATCATGACCTGGTCGGCTTGATGCCGAAGGGTGGAGTGCTGGTCAACACCGCCCGCAAGGAAGTGATTGACGAGGAAGGTCTGATCACGTTGATGCAGGAACGCCCCGATCTGAAGTACATGACGGATATCATGCCGCTTGCCGACGCGAAGTTCCGTACACTCTTCGAGGGACGCTACTTCGCAACGCCGAAGAAAATGGGAGCACAGACCGCCGAGGCGAACATCAACGCCGGCATCGCTGCCGCCAAGCAGATCGTGGACTTCATACAGAACGGTAATACACGCTTCCAAGTGAATAAATAAATCGTCAGGACGACATGACGTCATAACGAAATGACGAAGAACTTACTAACCATATTATTATCATGTGTCGCCGCTTTGACCTATGCCAATCCGATGAATGTGAAATGCATAGGCAAAGCGACACAGGTGGTGAATGGCGGTGACACGCTGTTCATCTTCAAAGAGGGAATAGATATCCGGTCCACCATCGGAAACGTGGATTGGTATTCGACTACGGATGTCTCTACACCCGTGTACACGAATACGGATGAGATCTTTCCGGATGAGGGCGGCTATTATATCGTCAAGGACGACGTGACTTACAGTCCGTTCTATGTGTTCCAATGTCCGGATGCCGGAACGGCAGGCATGGCCATCGAGCCGACCTGCACCAACACGGTAGTCCGGCTGACGGGCAACACTGCCCCGATGACGTATATCCGGCCGGATGCCTCGTCGGGTTCGTGCGCGCGCACGTATTCCATAGAATATAATGCGCTGGCGTGGAACGGAGAAGAGTGGGCGGACTCGCTCGTTCAGGAATCCGGCAAACTGGCAGGAACGATTCATCTGCCGGCATTATATGGCAAGACATCGCTCACCCTTTGCTTCGATGCGGAGCTGCGCGACACCTTGGATTTGGAACCCGTCTGTGTCATGGATACCTTGTATGAGGATAGCGTGAAGGCGGTCAACTTCCAACTGGAGTCACTGGCTACCGTGCGTGAGAAAGATCCGCAGGGAAGCAATGAGTTGAATCGTCCCACGGACCAGAAGATCATCACGGCTACCACCTCGGAGGACTACAGCGGCGCATTGGAGGTGGCTTTCTACAGCAATCCCACACCCGCCGCACGCTTCTTCCGATGGGCTATCTACAAGGCCTCCGAACTGATAGCCACCCGTAACGACCAGGACATCCGTTATACCTTCTCCGACCCGGGCAGTTACCGTGTCATTTGCGCTGTGTCCAACGACCTGTGCGCCGCGGACTCGACGGAGATGAAAGTCAATATATCTGAGTCGTACCTGCGTGTGCCGAACGTGTTCACGCCTGACGGCAACGGCAAGAACGATGAGTTCCGCGTGTCCTACCGCTCGTTGCGTGAGTTCCATTGCTGGGTGTATAACCGTTGGGGCAAACTGGTCTACGACTGGACGGACCCGTCCAAAGGGTGGGATGGTACCATCAACGGCCGGCCGGCTGCGGAAGGCGCATATTTCTATGTCATCCGGGCCATGGGTACGGATGCCGCCAAGGACGCTTCGTACGTCGGACTGAAAGCATCGTACAAGAAGAAAAAGAATGCAAGTGACGAATCGGTGATCGGAATCTATCAACTCTCAGGAGACATCAACTTACTACGTAGAAAACAATAAAAAGAAATGTGAAATGAAAAAACTATTAACTATGGCTCTTGCCACCACAGTATTGGCAGCCACGGCTGCCACCAATCCGTTTTTGGATTACAAGAACTGGAAAACGCCGCATGGCACATATCCGTTCAACGAGATACATGCGGAGCACTATATGCCGGCTTTCGAGGAAGCCTTCAAACAAGGTCTGCAGGAGATAGACGATATCGTCAATAATCCGGCCGCACCGACCTTTGAGAACACGATTGAGGCATATGAGGCTTCCGGCGAGTTGTTGGATATCGTTGCCGGTTGTTTCTATAACCTGACCAGCGCAGAGACCAACGACACACTCCAGCAGATAGAGATGGAGTTGAGCCCGAAATTGTCGGAGTACTCCTCCACCATCCGTCTCAACGAAGGTCTGTTCCAGCGCATCAAGGCCGTTTATGAGCAGCGCGACAAACTCAAACTGAACAAGGCGCAGTACAAACTGCTCGAAGATATCTACGAGAGTTTTGCCAATAACGGCGCCAACCTCAGTCCCGAAGACAAGCAGGTTTACCGTGAGTTGACCGCCAAACTGAGCCAGCTGACGCTGCAGTTCGGGCAGAACGCACTCAAAGCCACCAATGCCTGGACGATGCTCCTTCCGGATGAGAGCCTGCTGGCCGGTCTGAACGATGACACCAAGGGCATGCTGCGCGCCAATGCGGAGAAGAAAGGCCTGGAAGGCTGGCTGCTGGACCTTAAGCCGACAACCCTCCGTCCTGTCCTGCAGGACCTCGACAACCGTGACATCCGTCGTGAGTTGTACATGGCTTCGGCTACCAAGTGCGTAGGCGGCGAGTTTGACAACACCGCGATCATCGTCGAGATAGTGAACACCCGTCTGGCGTTGGCGAACCTCTTCGGCAAGAAGACCTATGCCGATAAATCGCTCTATAAGACGATGGCAGAGACGCCGGAGAACGTTTACCGCTTACTGGACCAGCTACGTGACGCCTATATGCCTGCTGCCCGTGCCGAGGTACAGGAACTGGAGGATTATGCACACGCGCACGGTTTCTATGCCGCTCATCTCCAACCGTGGGACTTCAGCTATTACAGCAAAAAACTGAAACAGGAGAAATATGCCATCTCTGACGATGACCTCCGTCCGTACTTCGAACTGAAGAGCGTCATGAAGGGTGTGTTCGGCCTGGCTGAGCGCCTGTACGGCATCCAATTCAAGGAGAACAAGCAGATTCAGGTATACCACCCGGAGGTAACCGCCTATGAGGTGTACGACGAGAAAGGAAAGTTCCTCGCTGTCTATTATGCAGATTTCCATCCGCGGGACGGCAAGCGCGGCGGCGCATGGATGAATGATTTCCAGCCGCAGTACATCAAGGGTAAGAAGGATCACCGTCCGCATATCGTGAATGTGATGAACTTCACCCGTCCGACCGCAGAGAAGCCGGCCCTGTTCACCTATGATGAGGTACGCACGTTCCTCCACGAGTTCGGTCATGCGCTCCACGGCATGCTCACGCGCTGCCAGTACAGTGCGCAGAGTGGTACCAATGTACCGCGTGACTTTGTGGAACTGCCGAGCCAGTTCAATGAGAACTTCATTGATGAGAAGGAGTTCCTCGATACGTTCGCCAAACATTACCTGACCGGCGAAGCCTTGCCGCAGGAACTGCTGGACAAGATGCACGCATCGCAAACCTACCATGCCGCCTATGGCTGTGTTCGTCAGCTCTCGTTCGGTTATCTGGACATGAGTTGGCACAGCCTCGAAAAGCCGTTTGAGGTCAATCCGGCGATCGGAACGGTGGAGTCCGTCATCCGCTTCGGTGACCAGGCGATGGAGCAGGTAGCCGTGCTGCCGACAGTGCCCGGCACACAGATGGAGTGCACGTTCACCCATATCTTCTCCGGAGGCTATGCTGCCGGTTACTACAGCTATAAGTGGTCGGAGCTGCTGGATGCAGATGCCTTCTCCGTATTCAAGGAGGCAAAGGCCAAGAGCGGTACCATCTTCGACAAGAAAGCCGCCAAGCGTTTCCGTGAGAACATTTTGGAGAAGGGTGGTACGGAGAAAGCTATGGATCTGTACAAGCGTTTCCGTGGCGGCGAACCGACTATCAACGCCCTCTTGGAGCGTGACGGCATCAAGGCGATTGAAATTAAGAATTAATTAGACCGGCCTGCGGCCTCAAAGTAGAAGGACCGCTTCGCTCAAAGACAAAAGACCAATCGAGATTACGAGATCACAACAAAAGAAAATAAATCCCGCTACCAAATGGTGGCGGGATTTATTGTAAGGTATAGGATTTTTTGTGCCTTCTCTTAGAAAAGCGAAAACAGTCGTCCTCGCGACGCCTGTTTTTCTAAGGTATTAGTCTGTTTATTTAAGGTACAAAAAAGATTGGCTTTTTCTTTAGATTTTACTCTTTTTTTCAAATCCGCTGCAAAGGTACAACATTTTTTTGATATGTGCAAATTTTTTTATATGTTTTTAAACATTTTTTGCAAAATGTACTTTACAAAATGCCTATTTCCGTTCCAACTCGATTACTTCGAGGTCTTTTATGGCCTTTCCGTCGATCACAAAGCGTAATAATGTCTGGCATGGTTGCCATCCTTGTTTGCCTGCAGCACCCGGATTCATGGTAAGAAATTGGTATACGTTGTCGTACTGCACTTTGAGTATATGGCTGTGACCGCAGACGAACAGATCAATGCCGTTTACCATTTTCTCATGCTCCATGTGCTCCTGTGTCTTGGCTTCCAGACTTTTCCGGAACCAAGGTATGAGCCACGGGTTATAATGGCCCGGATAACCGCCTATATGTGTCATCAGCACATTGACCTCCTCCACGCGGAAACGGTAGAACTCCGAGAGGGAGTAGCGCACGTCGCCGCTGTCCATGTTCCCGAACACGGCACGGGTGGGTTTGAACTCGCGCAGGCGGCGGAGCACATCCTCCGAACCGATATCTCCGGCATGCCAGATCTCATCAACGTCCTTGAAATGTTCCAGGACACGTTTGTCGAGAAGTCCGTGTGTGTCAGATAACAGGCCTATGCGAGTCATGGTATTTACTATTTGGTCATTTACTATTTATTTTCTGGTGAGGCGGTCAATGGTGAACATAGAAGCGGTGATAGCTGCAACCGCCACGGTGATAAAGAGCAGCACGTCACGCAGATCCATGACACCGCGTGAGAGGGCGGAGTAGTGGTTTTGCAGCAGTACCCAGTAGAGGATGAAACAGCTCAGTGCACCGGTGATGAAGCACACGATCTGCGATTTGCTGAACGTGGCACAAAGCAGTCCGACCGCCATGAACGTACCGCTCAGAAGGATCAGTCCGATGAATGAACCCATGAATGCGCCGCTGTCCAGATTACCCATCGGCTCCGCCATGTATGCCACTACAAAATAATGCACGAAGCAGGGCAGCAGACCGATGAGCACCAATGTCCACGCCGCCAGAAACTTGCCCGTCACGATACGGGAGAGGCGGACGGGTTTGGTGCGAAGCAGATCCCACATTCCCGACTGACGTTCTTCGGAAAACAAACGCATCGTCAGAGCCGGACAGAGCAGCATGAAGAGCCACGGACTTAATTGGAACAGTCCGTCCACCTGGGCATACCCGGAGTCAATGATGTTCCACTGACCCGGGATGACCCATAGGAATAGACTGACGGCCAACTGGTACAGTCCGATGACGATGTACGCAATGGGCGTGGAGAAATAATATGCAAGTTCCTTTCGGTACATAATTAAAAATTAAAAATCACGAATGAACTCATCTAACATCCGAAAAAATCATTTTTAATTCTTAATTTGTAATTCTTAATTTTTAATTTGTAATTCTTAATTTCCCTTCACCGGTGTTTTCGGGAAGAAAAGCCAGAACGCGATGGCTACCACCAATGCGAAGCTGGCAAAGAGATACCATGCTTCCTTCCATCCGTCCCATACAGCCAGCGGACCTTGGGAGGTAACGGCTTCTGCATAGACCAGTTTATTGATTATCGCTTGTGCGGCGAGTGTACCGATCGTGGCACCGAATCCGTTGGTCATCATCATAAAGAGACCTTGTGCGGACGAACGCTGTGCCGGTTCGGTCTCCTGATCGACATACAGCGCGCCGGAGATATTGAAGAAATCGAAGGCAAAGCCGTATACGATGCAGCTGAGGATGAAGAGCAGTACGCCAGGGAAGCCCGGGTTACCGGCACCAAAGAAGCCGAAGCGGAACACCCACGCGAACATGGCCATGAGCATGACGTTCTTGATGCCGAACTTCTTGAGGAAGAACGGGATGGCCAGAATACAGAGCGCTTCGCAGATCTGCGAGATGGAAATAAGAATATTTGCGTGCTGAACGCCAAACGTGCTGGCGAACTCTTCAATGGCCCCGAACGAGGTGATGAAGGGGTTGGCGTAGGAGTTGGTGACCTGCAAGCACATACCGAGCATCATGGAGAAGATGAAGAAAAGCGCCATCTTTTTCTGCTTGAAGAGCGCAAACGCTTTCAGGCCCAGCGCTTCCACCAGATCCACTTTGCCTTCTGTCGGCTTGATCTCGCAAGCAGGAAGTGTGAGCGCATAGGCTGCCAGCACGAGACTCAATCCACCGCTGACCATGAACTGCCACGGGGTGGGTTGGAAGCCCAGCAGGTCCACACACCACATCATGGCGATAAATCCGACCGTACCGAACACACGGATAGGCGGAAAATCCTTCACGGTGTCCATATTGGCTTTGACCAGGGCGTTGAACGCCACGGAGTTGGTCAACGCGATGGTCGGCATGAAGAACGCCACGGAAATCGTGTAAAGCGTGAAGAGCGTCCCGAACTCAATCTCGGCGGCAGAGTAGGCGTACAGACCGGCAGCGCACATGAACAAGCCTGCCAATGCATGACACAGGCTAAGCGTCTTCTGCGCTTGTATCCAACGGTCCGCTACTATACCCATCAACGCAGGCATGAAGAGCGAAACGACACCTTGAATCGAATAGAACCAACCGATATGAGTACCCATGCCTTGTTGGGCGAGGTAAGTACCCATGGAGGTTAAGTACGCACCCCAAACGGCGAACTCCAGGAAGTTCATTACAATGAGGCGAATCTGAAGAGATTTGTTTTTCATAATGTATAGTGTTTTAACTAAGTTATCCTAAGCAGTCAAGGAGTCCTAAGGATCTTAATAAAGGAGATGAAGTTCACTG
>Ga0265298_10012199_pt1 | contig 9996 bp, 5 predicted proteins | sample AusTroGonzalo_MG_3_FD_193486 | JGI IMG/M metagenome (GOLD analysis project Ga0265298, IMG submission 193486) | Bovine rumen microbial communities from tropical cattle in Woodstock, Queensland, Australia - Gonzalo_01 | ecosystem: Host-associated > Mammals > Digestive system > Stomach > Rumen ... | reverse complement strand
GCTCGCCGGCGCGGACGCAGTGCAGATAGAGCGCTGCGACTTCTACCTTGACGGCGAAGCGCGCGCGAAGGCGCTTTCCGCGCTCGCCGACGAGATACGCTTTTTCGAAAGAGCCGGCTATCCGGTCGCAGTCTGGACGTCTTCCCTGGGCTATGGGAAGATGACGGACCCGGACTTTCTGCGGCGATTTCCGGGCTATCGCCCGCTTCGCTCGTTCGAGGGCGGAACGGCGGCTGTCTGCTCCACTGACGTCGCCTGGCGCGATGCCGTCGCGCAGAACGTGCGCGACTTTATAAAGGCGGGAGCCAGAGTCGTCCTCTTCGACGACGACCTCGTACAGGCGTGCCGCCCGGGGATATGCTGCGCGTGCGAGGAGCACCGCCGCAGGATAGCGGAGAGGCTCGGCGTAGAGTCCGTCACCCCCGAGCAGATGCGCGACGCCTACGCCGGCGCGCCGAATCCGCTGCGCACGGCGTGTCTGGACGTCATGGGCGAGACGTTGACGGAGTTCTGCCGCGCGATGCGCGCGGCGGCTGACGAGATCGACCCGTCCGTGACGCTTGCCACATGCCTGAGCGTATCGGAGTACGACCTTGACGGCGTGGACGTTCCGCAGATGGTGCGTCTTCTGGCCGGCGAGGGCGCGCAGCGGCCGTTCGTGCGCATGAGCGGCGCGACATACTGGACGCGGCATCCCGGCAACGCCCGCAACTGGGGGCAGGGTCTTGGAGGCGTAGTCGAATATATCCGATGGCAGGCCGCCCTGCTCCGCGCGGACGGCATCGTGCCGATGGACGAGAACGACCCGTATCCGCGCGACGTCGGCGTCGTCCCCGAGGGGATGTGCGAAGCGTACGACCGTGCGATGGCGGCCGAAGGCGGCGTCATCCGCAACAAGTACATTCTGCGTCACAACGTGAAGAAGGGCGAAGGCATAGACCCGGAGTATCTTGCCGCGCACCTCGCGGGACGCGCCGAGACCGAGAGGATCGCGGCGTTGTTCGACGGGGCGGCTCCGGTCGGGTTCGAGGTGTTCGCCCCTCCGCATCTCGTCCGGGAGGCGACTCTCCCGGAGCCGTATGCCGGGAGGAACCGCCTGCTCAAGCTCTTCGCCCAGCCGCTCGCCGGCATCCTGCTTTCGGCGAACGGCGCGCCCGTGCGCTACGACCTTGACTCCGGCGCGCCGCTGGCGGCGTTCGGCCCGGCGGCGGCGAAGCTGCCGGCGAAGTGGCTCTCCCGCGGCGTCGTCCTCGACCTCGACGGCGAGCGGATCCTCCGCGAGCGCGGCATAGACACGGGGACTGGCGCGGGGGGCGTCGTGCGCCGCGTCGGGGGATGGACTCTCAGCGAAGGCGCGGCCGGCGGAAAGTTCGCGGTCTGCGAAAAGAGCTGGTACGACCTCGACTGCACCGAGGCGACGCCGACGCCGGTTCCGGTCGCGGAGATATGGCGGTTCTTCACCGGCGAGGAGATCCCCGTGCGCATCGAGGGCGCGCGCGGGGTGCATCTCCTCGCGAAGCGCCGCGCCGACGGATCGCTCGCGGTTCTCGTGAACAACATGCGCGGCGGCGCGGTCGGTCCGTTCGCCGTGTACGTCGCGGGCGTTCCGCGCACGATGGCGCTTGCGGCGTATTCCGCAGCGGCGTTCAAGGCGGAGTGACCGGAGGAATCTTCGTTTTCTTAACATTCCCTTAACATTCGTCCGCTAGAATATGCGGCGAAGATCGGGAAAGGTCCCGGTCCGGAAAGGAAAGGAAAACGAAGATGAAAACGAAGAATGCGATTGCGGCATGCGTTGCTGGCACGGCGATGGCCCTTGCCGTCGTCGTCGCGCACGGAGGCGAGGCGGCGGGCGGACACGCCGTGAAGACGTCCGACTCGGCCGTCGTCACGAACGACAACGGGAGCGTCTCGCGCACGTTCACGGAGTGCAACGTGACGACTAACGGCAACATGGTGACGGAGCGCCGGCGCGAGACGCGCACGACGACGGACACCGAGGGGAACGTCCTCGAATCGTCCACGAGCGAATACGCCCAGAGCTACACCGTAGGCACGGAGGGCGCGGGGTTCCTCGCGGGCGGCGCGTCGCCGGCCGCCGAGGAGAAGGGCGCGTCGTCGCCGGAAAGCTGCGACTCGTTCCTCGGGCTGAAGTTCGGCGAGGTCTATGACGGGACGAACCTCGTGAGCGACGCGGACCAGCCGACCCTCCTGAGGGCGGAGTTCAAGCCGGCCAAGACGCTCGCGGGCTTCGGCGACTACTACGTGTACGTGACGCCGAAGTCCCACAAGATCGCAAAGGTGTACGCCTGCGCGGAGCACGAGATCGACCCCGGCGCGAGGTGGCGCAAGCACTACCTCATCGAGGCGCTTGAGAAGCGGTACGGGACGTGGGCTCGGCTCTGCGACTTCTGGCGGCCGATCTACGCGTTCGACATCGGCTGCGGGCGCACGGTCAAGGCGTATCTCGCCGGCGCGTCGGACGAATACGAGACGATAATAGCGGCGTACGACCTGAAGGTCCTCGCTGAGGCGCGCGACGAGGCCGAGGAGCTGCGCATCGAGGCGCGCAGGAAGGCCGCGAAGGCGCGCGAGAGCAAGGTCTCGGAGGCGGCGGACGCCTTCTGACCCTTGAAATCCGTCCGCCGATTCGGTAAAATACGCAACTATCCGGAAAACGGAGCAAGAACAGAGCACAGAGGTTGAACGATGCTTGAAGTAAAAGAACTGAAAAAGCGCTTCGGCGACTTCGAGGCGGTGAAGGGGATTTCCTTCACCGTCGCGAAGGGCGAGGTGCTGGGCTTCCTCGGGCCGAACGGCGCGGGGAAGTCCACGACGATGAGAATGATAACCGGCTTCATGCCGCCCACGAGCGGCACGGCCGTCATATGCGGCCACGACATCTGCCACGACCCAGTCGCGGCGAAGTCGTGCATAGGGTATCTGCCCGAGTCGGCGCCGAGCTACCGCGCGATGTCCGTGACGGAGTTCCTCGCGTTCATCGCGAGGATGCGCGGCTTCTCCGGCAGGGCGGTTAAGGAGCGCGTCGAGGCGGCGATCGAGAAGGCGCACCTCGAGCCTGTCGCCCGCAAGACGATCGACACGCTCTCGAAGGGCTACCGCCAGCGCGCATGCTTCGCGCAGGCGATAATCCACGACCCGAAGGTCCTCATCATGGACGAGCCCACGGACGGCCTAGACCCGAACCAGAAGTTCACGGTCCGCGAGATGATCCGCGAGATGGCCGCCGAGAAGGCGATAGTGATCTCGACCCACATCCTCGAGGAGGTCGACGCCGTCTGCACGCGCGCGATAGTGATCGCCGACGGCGAGATAAAGGCGGACGGGACGCCCGCCAAGCTCAAGTCGATGGATCCGTCCGGGCGGCTTGACGTCGTGTTCCGCTCGCTCACCATCGGCAAGGCCGGAACGGAGGTGACGAAATGAAGCGTTTCTCAAGCGCATGCGCAGTGTTCAGGCGCGAGTTCAAGGCGTACTTCGACTCGCCCGTCGCCTACGTGTTCCTGACGGCGTTCCTGGTGCTCACCGGGTTCCTGACGTTCGCGGTGGCGATGTTCTACGAGCGCCGCCAGGCCGACCTCACGCCGTTCTTCTTCTGGCATCCGTGGGTGTACCTGCTGCTCGCACCGGCCGCGACGATGGGCCTTTGGTCCGACGAGCGCAGGAACGGCACGGCGGAGCTTCTGCTGACGCTGCCGATGACGGCGTGGCAGGCGCTCGTCGGCAAGTTCTTCGCCGCGTGGGCGTTTCTGGGCGTCGCGCTCGCGCTGACGTTCCCTGTGCCGCTGACGGCGGCGTACCTCGGGTCCCCCGACTGGGGCGCTGTGTTCTGCGGCTACCTCGGCTCGTTCCTGCTCGCCGGCGCGTCCGCCGCGATAGGGCTCTTCGCGTCAACGCTGTCGCGTTCGAGCGTCGTGGGCTTCGTCATATCGCTCGCGATGATATTCGCGCTTCTGATCGTCGGGTTCGACCCGGTGACGACGGCCGTCGCGGGGTGGGGCGTCCCGTCGGGAATCGTGAACGCGCTCGCCTCGTGTTCGCTCCTCTCGCACTTCGAGTCGATGAGGCGCGGCGTCGTGGACTTCGCGGACGTCGGCTACTACGTCGGCATGGCGGCGTTCATGATCGCGGCGGCGAAGGCGGTGACGGACGGAAGGCGCGGCGGCGGCGCGAATGTGCTCGCCCTCGCGATCCTGGCCGTCGCGATCGGCGCGGCGGACTTCATCCTCTCCGCGCTGCCGCTTCGCGTGGACATGACCCAGGAAGGCCTCTACACGCTCTCGAAGGGCTCCAAGGCAGTCCTCGCCAAGCTTGACGCGGACGTGACGCTCAAGTACTTCGTCTCCTCGAGCGCGGCCGACATGCCGATGGCCCTGAAGACCTACGCCGCGCAGGTCGAGAACCTTCTGAAGGAGTACGAGCGCGCCGGCAAGGGCAGGCTCGTCGTCGAGTCCTACGACCCGAAGCCCGACTCCGACGCGGAGGAGTGGGCGCAGCGCTACGGCGTCGAGCCGCAGACCGTGAACCCCTTCGGCTCGCCGGTCTATTTCGGCGTCGTCGCCGTCTGCGGCGACCGCGAGGAGACGATGCCGCGCCTCGCGCCGAACCTCGAATCGACTCTCGAATACGACCTCACGCGCCTCGTGACCCGCGTCGTCTGGCCGGAGCGCCCGGTGGTCGGCGTGATGACCTCGCTTAGCGGCGTGCTCGCGGGCGAGGCGAATCCGATGCAGATGCGCATGGGGCAGCGTCCGCCGCAGGGCTGGATGGCGTTCTCGGAACTCGCCAAGGACTACGACGTGAGAGCCGTCGCGACCGACGTGGAGGCCATCGACGACGACGTCAAGGCCCTGATCGTCCTTCACGCGAAGGACCTCTCCGACAAGACGCTCTACGCGATTGACCAGTTCGTCCTGCGCGGCGGGCGCCTCATAGCGTGCGTCGATCCGTTCAGCGTGGAGGACATGATCGCGTCCAGGCAGGGCGGGAACCAGATGATGCAGATGGGCGGCGGCGACGGGCCCTCGACGCTCGGCAAGCTCTTCGACGCGTGGGGCGTCGGCTTCGACACGTCCAAGGTGACGTGCGACATGGCCTCCGCCACGAAGCTCAACAACGGCAGCGGCGGCGTGGAGGACAACCCCGCGTTCCTGACGCTCGGCAAGGACAACATGGACAAGTCCGACATACTCGTCTCGCAGCTCACCGAAGTGATGATGCCGTTCGCGGGCGCCTTCACCTGGAGCGCGAAGGACGGCTCGAACCTCAAGTTCACGCCGGTCGTCACGACGAAAGCCGACAGCTCCGGCGACGTCGGGCGCATGTCGCTCGCGTTCGGGCTCGGCTCCGCGCACCGCGACATGAACGTGGACGGCGCGGCCCGCACAGTCGTCGCCCGCCTGACCGGGACGTTCCAGACGGCGTTCCCGAAGGGGCCTGACGGGACAAACGACGTCTCGAAGGCCCTCTCGTCCGGCGACGGCGCCGTGCTGCTGATGGCCGACTCCGACTTCGTCTCGGACCAGTTCTGCGTCAAGGTCATCCGCTCTCCGTTCGGCGCGTTCGCGCAGCCCCTCAACGAGAACATCGCGCTCTTCTCCAACGTCATGGAGCAGTTCGCGGGCCGCGAGGAGCTCATCGGCGTGAGGACGCGCGGCAAGACGAACCGTCCGTTCGAGCGCGTTGACAAGCTGGAGGCCAACGCCCTCGCGAGGCTGCGCCAGAAGGAGGCCGACTTCGAGGAGGAGCTCAAGCAGACGCGCCAGCGCCTCGCCGACCTCCAGCGGCAGAAGTCCGGCAACGAGCGGTTCATACTCTCGCGCGAGCAGCAGGACGAGATCCTGAAGCTCCGCAAGACCGAGGCCGACACGCGCCGCCAGCTGAAGAACGTGAGGAAGGAGCTGACCTCGGACATCGACTCGCTCGGGCTGATGCTGAAGGTCCTGAACATCGCGCTGATACCCGTGTTCGTCGCACTGTTCGGACTGCTGCGCGGACTGGCAAGGAGGAGGGGCTGACATGAACGGAAAGAATCTCGCGGCGCTTGGATGCGCCGCAGCCGCGCTGGGCGTCGCGGCGTACTTCGTGAACGGGTCGTCGCATCCGGCGTCGCCCAAGCTCAACGGCAGGGCGATTCTGCCTGGGCTTGACGTGCAGTCGGTCGCGAAGATCGAAGTCGGCGAGAAGCTCTCGCTCTCCGCAGGCGACGAAGGCTGGACGATCGACACCCTCGGCGGCTATCCCGCCGACCGCGAGAAGATCGCGGAGAACCTTCTCAAGCTCGCGGAGCTGAAGGTCGGGCAGGTCGCCCGCGGACGCGCCCTCGGCGCGGCGACGAAGGTCGTCCTCAAGGACGCCGCCGGCAAGGAGCTCGCGAACCTCTCGCTCGGCGACAAGCACATGTCGAAGCCGTCCGGGCAGGCGGCGATGTACGGCGGCGGGGGCTACCCCGACGGACGCTACATAGCCTTCTCCGGCGAGACGGTCCTTGTCAAGGAGCCTCTCGACCAGTTCGACGGCGACGCCAGGAAATGGTGCAACACGCGGGTCGCCGACTTTTCAGCCTCGGACGTGACCGCCGTCACGTTCGAAAGCGGCGGCGAAAAGGTCGAGCTAGAGAAGGGCACCAACAGCGTCTGGACGCTGAAGGGACTCGCGGAGGGCGAAGAGCTCGATTCGTCCAAGACGTATTCGCTCGACTCCGGGCTGTCGTACCTCGACTTCGAGACCGTGGCGGACGCGTCGCTGACGGACGAGGCGCTTGGCTTCGCGACGGGATTCGTCTATACGGTGACGATGAAGGACGGCACAAACAGCGTCGTCCACACCGCGAAAATCGGCAACAAGACCGAAAACGGCGGGCGGTACTTCAACCTTGACGGCGGCAAGTGGAACTTCGTGATCCCGTCGTACGCGGCGGACAAGATGACGAAGAAGCGCGCCGATCTGGTGAAGGAGAAGGAGAAGCCGAAGGCGGAGGAAAAGCCAGCGGAGGCGAAGCCGCAGGAAGAACCCGCGCCAGCGGCGGAGGCGAAGCCCGCCGAGGCGAAGAAGGAGGTTTCAGATGTCAAGTGACATCAGGTTTGCGGCGGGGGCGTTCGTCCTCGCCGCCGCCGTTTTCGCGGCGCCGCTCGCAAAGGCGGCCCCCGCCAACGTCGCGGCGGGCTTCCCCGACTGGACGAACGTGGACAAGAAGCACCACATGTACGGACGCGACTTGACGGCGTCCGACCTGCGCCACAAGTTCACTGTCGTCGTAGAGATGGACGCCAAGGACAGGGAGACCGGCAAGAAGCAGATCGAGACAATCGTGCCTCTGCTCTGGCTGAACTCGTTCCACCATTCCTCGACGATCCAGTGGGATACCTACGTGATGCCGAGAAACGTGCAGGTCGTGGTGGCTTGCTTCGGCATGAAGGACGCTGCCGAGCTGACGGCCGCCATTTCGCTCTATTCCAAGGAGGCGAAAGGATCGACGCCGTTTGGATACGTGAATCCGCCTTTCTACAGCGGCTTGACGTTCCCCGGGGCGCCGAGCGGCGCGGGGAAGCGTCCGTTCTTCTATGTCATGGGGCCCGAAGGCACGACGCCGCTCATTTCGGGGACGGTTGACGCGAAGTCGCCCGCCGCCATAAAGGCCAGCATCGCCAAGGTCAAGTTGCCGAAATGGGTGCCGTTCTTCGGCTCTGTCGGCGAGCCGACGCACTTCCCCACCCTCAAGAAGGCCATCGACCCGGCGAAGCCGAAGCTCGCGGCGGAGATGCCGAAGCTCAAGAAGGGCATCGCCTCGAAGGATCCGGAAGTGGCGAAGGAGGCGCAGATCCTCTATGACGCGATCGAGCAGACGAAGAGCGACCTCATATACAAGATCAGGTTCGAGATTGGCGCTGCGCCTCATGTCGCCGCGTACGACATCGAGCGGCTCGTGAAGTTCTGGCCTTCCGAGAAGAAAAACGTGACGTCCGTCATGGAAAGGCTCAAGGCGAAGCCTGAGATCGCCAAGGCGGCGCAGATGTACGTGAAGATGAGGACGTGGGCGGATCCGGACTTCGCGCCGAAGAACGCCGGCGAGGCCAAGAAGATAGTCGCGGAGCTCAACCAGATGAAGGCCCTGCTCGACAAGATGGCCGACAATGCCAAGGACACGGACGTCCAGGGAGCTGCCTCGCTGGTCGGAGCCGAAATCGACGGGCTGATCGAGACAATCCCCTCAAAGGTCAAGTGACAGCGTCTTCCGAAAACCGCGCCGCAGTGCGCGTTCTGACGGCGGCGGTATTTTCCGCCGTCGCCGTTTTCTGTCTCGCTGTCGCTGCGACGGACTCGCATCTCTCGCTCGACGACTGGGGATACGTCTATGGATGCCCGTTCGTGAAGGACGGGCTGTCGCTTCGCAACGTCAAGGCCGCGTTCGCGACGCTCGGCCACGGCGGGATCTGGATGCCGCTGACATATGTCACGTACATGGCGGACATCTCGTTCTTCGGCGCGGGCTGGCGGTCGCACCATGTCGTCTGCGCACTGCTCCACGCCGTCAACGCCGCAGTCGCTTTCAGGCTTCTCCTGATGCTGCTCCGTCGCATTGCGCCGGGGACGCGCCGCGCGGCGCTGTGGTGCGCCGCCGCCGTGCTCGCCTGGGCGTTCAGCCCCGCTCGCGCCGAATCTTACGCATGGGTCGCATCGCGAAAGGAAGAGCTTTGGTCGCTGTTCGCGATGTGCGGCGTCGCCGCGTGGGTCAAGTTTGCGGAGTGCCGTTGTCGCAGGTATTATGCGGCTGCGCTCGCGTTGTTTGTCCTGGCGTGCCTGTCGAAGCCTACGGCGATGTGCTTTCCTCTGCTCGCCTTGGCCGCAGAAAGACTCTGCGCAATCCCAAAATCCCCCAATCTCCCAATCCCCAAATATTACCTCCCGCTGTTTGCGGTCTCGGTGGCGGTGGCGGCGATTGCCTGGGTGTCGCAGACGTCGCCGGACGGGATGGCTAAAGTCGAGGTTCTCGACCAGCCTTTCGGGTGGCGGGCCTTGAACGCCGCCGTGTCGCTGGGGCTTTACATCTCGCATGCCGTCGCGCCGTTCGGTGTTCACGCAGACTACAGGTACGTCGCCGGCGATTTCCCGCTTGAGATGGTGAAGGGACTTGCGTTTCTGGCGGCGGCGGCTGTCGCGCTGTGGTTCGCTCTTTGCGGCGGCAGGAGTGCCGCCGCACTGGACGCTGCCGCGCAGAACACCGCCGTTCGTGGCGAGACACGGCGGATCGCGCTTTTCTCTGCGCTATGGTTTGTCGTTCCGCTTCTGCCGGTTCTCGGCGTGTTCGGAGCGGTCGGCGACACGGCGTACGCAGACCGGTATTCGTATCTCCCCGACCTTGGAATCGCCTTCGCGTGGGCGTTCGCGCTTTCGAGGATCCGACGGCCCGCCGTCGCGGCGGCGTTTGCGGTCGCCGTTCCCGCCATGTTTGCAGCATCGGCCGTTCCCGTTGCGCGATCTTACGCGAACGACGTCGCCAGTTGCGAGAGGGCTCTGTCGTTCGATCCGGACAACTGGCGTTCGTTGAGAACGCTCGGCCGTGAAATCGCGGCGCGGCAGGGCAAGGCTGACGAGGGAATAGCCATGCTGCGCCGCAGCTTCAAAATCCATCCAAGCCGCCTTACTGCCGAGATTCTCGCGTATCTGCTGGCCCATCGCGGCGGCAAGGGCGACTTCGACACGGTGAAGAGAATCGGGGCGTACGCGCTCGCGAAGCCTGCGCTGGACGAGGGGGGGATGATGCTGGACGCGCTTGGCGTCGTCGCGATGCGCGAAGGGGACGACAAAACAGCCGCAAAGCTGTTCGCGGCGTCGCTGCTCGCTCCGCGTCGCACGTACCAGAACAACTACACGATGCTCAATCTCGGCATTGCGTTTGCCAACGAAGGCAAGCGCGTCGACGCCGTGTCGGTTCTCATGAAGCTCCGGGGAGTTCGTGACGAGAAGGTCCGCGCA
>Ga0265298_10012197_pt1 | contig 9997 bp, 7 predicted proteins | sample AusTroGonzalo_MG_3_FD_193486 | JGI IMG/M metagenome (GOLD analysis project Ga0265298, IMG submission 193486) | Bovine rumen microbial communities from tropical cattle in Woodstock, Queensland, Australia - Gonzalo_01 | ecosystem: Host-associated > Mammals > Digestive system > Stomach > Rumen ... | reverse complement strand
GAACTCCTTCGGGAAAACATATCTGCAGTATGTCCGGGACAGTCAGATCCAGCATGCCGTCACCCTGCTCCAGACCACGGATCTCCCCCTGGAGGAGATCGCTTCCCGATGCGGTTTTACCAATCTGCTGACCTTCCGGAGAAATTTCAAGGCTGCCATGGGCGTCAATCCCAGCGACTACCGCCGGGAATAATCCCGGGGATCATTTTGGGGCATCATTTCTGGCGCCCCTTGTTTTTGGGCGATTCCAGCCTGCAGGCATCAAAAAATTCCGATGAATGATTTGATGCTTGTCTTTTTTTTCCGGCTCTTTACAATGGAATATGAACATGGTCAAAACGGTCGTCATTGTTCCGTTTTGAACAGGCGGGTCATGAACAGAATAATTCATTCCCCCTCAGAAATCTTTCAGGAAAGGAGGCAAACCCGATGAGTGCCATCTCCCGCAGAAGCGCAAACGTCGTGAATCAGAACAAAACCCTTGGCCAGTTGATCCGCAGGGATAAATACCTCCTCCTGATGTTTCTCCCGGTTCTGATTTACTATCTGGTGTTCAGTTATCTCCCCATGGTCGGTATTGTCATGGGCTTTGAGGATTTCCGCATGGGCAGCGGCTTTGAAGGCCTGTTCACCAGCAAGTGGGTCGGCCTGAAATGGTTCAGCCAGTTCTTCTCCTCAGTGTTTGCCTGGCGGCTGATCCGGAATACCTTCCTCCTTTCCTTCTTTTCCCTGATCTTCGGCTTCCCCATCCCGATCATTTTCGCCGTCGCCATCACTCAGCTGCGCTCCCAGCGCTTTGCCAAGGTGGCCCAGGTGATTACCTATCTGCCCTATTTTATCTCCACCGTGGTGGTGGTGGGCATGATGACGAATTTCCTCTCCCCGTCCTCCGGCATCATCAATCTGCTGATCGAGAAGGCCGGCGGAAAGCGGATCAACTTTATGTCCGATCCCTCCTGGTTCCGGAAGCTGTATGTGATCTCCGGCTCCTGGCAGACCTTCGGTTTTAACTCCATCATCTTCGTGGCCGCCATCATGGGCATCGATCCTTCCCTGTATGAAGCCATGGAGGTGGACGGCGCTTCCCGCTGGCAGCGGATTGTTCATCTGATTCTCCCCGGCATCCGGGAGACCATTATTCTCCTGCTGATCATGACCCTGGGAAACCTGCTGAACGTCGGGTTTGAAAAGGTTTATCTGATGTATTCTCCCGCCGTGTATGAAACCGGCGATGTGATTTCCACCTATGTGTACCGCCAGGGCATTGAAAACCATAAGTATGGCTACGCTTCGGCGGTCGGGCTGTTCTATTCCGCGGTGGGCTTTGCCTTCGTGATGACCTCCAACTGGTTGTCCCGCAAGGCAACAGGCTCATCCCTGTGGTAAAGGAAGGGGGCACAGAAATGACGGTTCAGGTAAAAAAGCGGCCTTCCAATCCCCACTCCTTCCTGGCGTCCAAACCATCGGACAAGCTGATGGATGTCGTCATCTGGGTGCTGGTAATCTTTGCGGTGATTGTGACCCTGTATCCCTTCCTGTATGTGGTTTCCGTCTCCATTTCCGACGGCGCCGCAGTGGCCCGGGGAGATGTGATTCTCCTTCCCAAGGGGTTCAGCCTCGATGCCTTCAGTATGGTCACGAAGAACTCCCAGCTCTGGATCAGCTATGGCAACACTTTCTTCTATACCATCGTCGGCACCCTGTGCAATCTGGTATTCACCTGTCTCGGCGCCTTCCCCCTGTCCCGTTCGCACTTTTTCCTGCGCCGCCAGCTGAACTTCTTCGTGGCCTTCACGATGTACTTCTCCGGCGGCCTGATCCCGACCTACATCGTCGTCACCGGTATCGGCCTGTATAACAGCCGCCTGGCGATGATCCTGCCGGTATTGGTCAGCGCCTACAACCTGATGATCTGCCGCAGCGCCATGTCCTCCGTTCCGCAGGATCTCTTTGAGAACGCGGCCCTGGAGGGCGCCTCGGATTTCTACCAGATGCTGCACATCGCCGTGCCGCTGATCAAGCCGACGCTGGCCGTTCTGGCCCTGTATTACGCCGTGGCCCGGTACAATGACTTCTTCAACGCCATGCTCTACCTGGGCGACAGCAATCTCCAGCCGTTGCAGATCTTCCTGCGCCGGGTGCTGCTCCAGGCTTCCAACGAGGTGCTCCAGTCTGCCGGCGGTCAGGCGGCCGCCGCCGCCGCGGAAAACACCCTGAAGATCCGCTATATCTGTATCGTCCTCGCCGCCATCCCGATCTTCCTGATTACCCCCTTCGTCCAGAAGTACCTGGTGTCGGGAACGATGCTCGGCGCTGTAAAAGGGTAAACATTTGACGACTGCCGGTGGCAGAGATTTCGTCAAATGTTTACTCAACCAATAGGGAGCGAGCTCCCCGGTGGGGAGTCGCGACCATATTGGTTGCGGATGAAGCTCTGTCATCCATCCCAAAAGTTTTTTAGAGCATGCGATTGCTCTGAAAATAAATTTTACAAGGAGGAACCCCCTATGAAGAAGACCCGTATCCTGTCCCTGGTTCTGGCTCTGGTCATGCTGCTGAGCATGTCCCTGGCCGGCGCGGAATCCCTGAACCTGGCCCAGCTGCCCCTCACAACGGAAGCAGGCGCCAAGGTCAGCATCCTCGCCATCAACTCCTACTACTCCAACGTGGACCTGAAGGACGCGACCCTCCTGAACGAGATCGCGAACCGCGCCGGCGTCACCATCGAGTGGACGCTGATCGACCCCTCCAGCTATGCGGACTCCGTGAGCCCCATGCTGGCCTCCGGCAAGGATCTGCCCGACATCATCATGATGCCCGACAAGGATCTGAACATGGATTACCTGAGCTCCGGCCTGGTGGAAGCGCTGGATGAGCATCTGGACATCATGCCCAACTACGCTGCTTTCCTGGAAAAGAACCCCATCATCAAGGGCTCCCTGACCGCTGTGGACGGACATATCTACTATGTGCCCCAGACCGTGGTTACCAACAACTATCAGCCCGTGCTCATGTACAATGTGCCCTGGCTGGAGAAGCTCGGCATTGAAGCCCCCAAGACCCTGGATGAATTCGTGGACTACCTGAGGAAGATCAAGGAAACCGATATGAACGGCAATGGCGAAAACGATGAGGTTCCCATGTCCATCCAGAGCGCCTTCCTGCCCTACATGTTCGGCCCGGCCTTCGGTCTGGATCTGGTCTCCGGCTACTATGCCGATGATCAGGGCGTTGTCCACTATGCTCCCTATGAAAAGGATGCTTACAAGGCTTACCTGTCCTTCCTGAACGGCCTGTACAACGAAGGCCTTCTGGAGCAGGAATTCTCCTCCCTGAACCGGGATCAGATCGTGGCCCGCTGCGCCAATGATCAGACCGGCGCCACCTTCGATTACTCCTGGCAGATGAGCACCCTCTACAGCGCCCAGTATGACAGCTACAAGGCGGATTCCTCCAAGGGCGTGATCGTCGGTGCTGCTCCCCTGTCCGGTGACAATGCCGGCTACTATGTGGGCCGCAACCCCATCAGCAACATCTTCGGCATCAATGCCAAGAGCGAAAACAAAGAGCTGGCCATCAAGTTCCTGGATTATGCCATGAGCGATGAAGCGCAGGATCTGTATGTCTGGGGTATGGAAGGCCTGACCTATGAAGTGGATGCCGATGGCGCCCGTCACTTCCTGCCGCGCTGCACCGAGGACACCATCTGGTATCAGGGCCTGGGCATCAATGCTCCGAACATGCCCTCTCAGCAGTCCGTGCCCGCCACTGACGTGCTCCTGGCTGCCTGGCATGTCCAGAATGACCGTGAGTTCGAAGAGCCCTACATCCGTGCTCCCTTCCCGGAAGTCTATTCCACCGAAGAGGAAGCCGAGATCTCCCAGATGTATCAGGTCGATATCCAGACCTACGTGGATGAGAAGGCTGTCGCTTTCATCACCGGCACCAGCAATCTGGAAGAAGACTTCGATCAGTACATCGCGACCCTGGACAGCATGCAGATCGGTGAAATGCTGAAGGTCCGTCAGGCCCAGTATGACCGCTTTGCTGCCGCCACCAAGTAATTCAGAAAACCCGGAAAACCGGCCGTCCCCGAAAGGGGACGGCCTTTTCCGCCGAAAGCAGGAGGAAATGTCATGTATATTGTCAGTCAGGATGGAACCTGTGATTTCACTTCCCTTCAGGCCGCGGTGGACGCGATACCGGAGGAAGCAGGCCCGGAGGACCGGACCATATGGATCAGAAACGGCGTTTATCAGGAGCGGGTCATCGTCCACCGCAGCCATCTGCGGATCCTGGGGGAGAGCGCGGAGGGCGTCGTCCTGACCGGTTCCGCCTTCGCGCTCCAGATCCATCCGGACGGAACCGAGCGCACCACCTTCCGCACCGCCACCCTGATGACCACCGGAAGGGATATTCAGGTGGAAAATCTGACCGTCCGCAATGATGCCGGCGACGGCCGGCAGGTGGGCCAGGCTGTGGCCGTCTATGCCGCCGGTGATCAGGGTCGGTGGATCGGCTGCCGCTTCATCGCCCATCAGGATACCCTCTACTGCGGTCCCCTGCGCATCCCGGATGTGGTGGCCGATGCGGGCAATCGCTGCGGAAAGGCCGAAATGGTTCCCCTGGTGCAGGACGGGCATCCCTCCCACAGCCGCCAGTTCTTTGATCATTGCTATATCGAGGGCGATGTGGATTTCATATTCGGTTCCTACCGCTGCTGGTTTGAGCAGTGCACCCTCTTTATGGGCGCCCGGGGCGGCTGGTATACCGCCGCGAATACGAATGCGGCGCAGGAAAGCGGCTTTGTCTTTCATCGTTGTTCACTGACGGGTTGCTGTCCGGAGGGCAAAGGATACCTGGGCCGTCCCTGGCGTGCCGGCGCAGCCACCGTTTTCCTGGCCTGCGATATGGATGAGCACGTGGCCCCGGAAGGGTTCACCGATTGGGATGAAACCCGCGTGGTCACCGGCCGCCTTGGAGAATGGAAAACCGCCGGCGTCCACGCGGATCAGTCTCCCCGTCATCCTTCCCAGAAGCGCCTCACCGATCAGGAGGCGGGGGAAATCATGGCCCTCTGGAACCGCTGATCCGCTTTGTTTCCGTATTCCCCGCTCTGTGGTATACTGGTTGCTGAAAGCCCACGGGAGAGAAGGGAAATGATGTCCGTGAAATACGATCTGATCTGTATCGGTATGGCCCTGGTGGATTCCCTGATCAGGGGATTCAATCCCGTCCCTGTCTCCGCTTCCGGTTATCTGGCTTCCTCCGGAACGCTCAGTGCCGGCGGTGAGGCGGTAAACCAGTCCTCCGCCGCCGCGAAGCTGGGGCTGCGGACGGGAATACTCTGCGCCCTGGGGAAGGATGCGGCGGGAGACCTCGTCCGGGAAGCGCTGCGGCAAAGCGGAGTGGATACCAATCTGATTGTTTCCTCGGAGGCAACGCCGGTAACCACCATGTTCATTCATGCTGATGGAACCCGAAAATCCATCACGAACTCAGCGCACCGTTTCAATTTTCATCCGGAGAAATATGCCTCCGTTCTGGCGGAGACCCGCGCCGTCTCCCTCGGGTCTCTGTTTCGCGCGCCCTTCGACGATCCGGAAATCATCGGCGCTGTTCTCCGGGCTGCAAAACAGGCGGGGGGCCTTGTACTCGCCGATACGAAGCTGCCGAACCTTCGTGTTCTGACGTTGCAGGATCTCCGCGATTCGCTTCCGATGATTGACTTTATCACCCCGAATGAGGATGAAGCAAAGTACTTTACCGGGAAGGAAAACCCGGAAGACATGGCGGATGTCTTTCTGGATCTGGGCGTGCGTAATGTTATCATCAAGCTGGGCGGAAAGGGGTGTTTTCTGAAAAACGCGGAAAAATCCCTTCTTCTGCCGGCTGAAAATGTCCACGCCATAGATGCCACCGGCGCCGGCGACTGTTTTGCGGCCGGGTTCATCTCGGAATTGCTTCGGGGAGAATCCACAGAACATGCCCTGCACTTCGCCAACGTCTGCGGCGCCCTCTGCACCACCGCCGTGGGCGCCGGAACGGCGCTGAAAAGCCGGCGGCAGGTATTGGACTTCATTTCCCGTCAGAATTCCCCGGAGTTCAGTAATTCTGGTCCTGCTGAGCGTTCGTAAGCTCCCGAACCAGTTCCGGAAACCGGCAGGTTAGGGATTCCCGGTCGAATAAGCCGAATGCTTCGTCTCCTGTTTCCAGATAATTGTTATCCCACCAGACACAGGGGATGCTCATTTCCCGGGCTTTCTCCAGGAACCATCGCAGAAATTGCAGCCGTTCCTCCGTGTTCCATCCGGAAGATTCAGGCAGTTTTTTAGCTACCGCGCCGAATTCCGTGATCATTATCGGTGCGCCCAGAGAAAGGCCGTATCGCCGGATGTCTTCAAACATAGCCGAAACTTCATCCCGACCCTTCTGGTCAAAAAACGGCGTGTCATAGGTATCCCCACGGCTGAAGGCAAACCGGTCCGGAGTGTAGCAGTGTACCGTGAAAATCAGCCGATGATCTTCCGGAAGGATCATATCCCGCATACAGTCCGGAAAAGGACGGGCAGCGAGGCAGGGAACGCAAAGCCACCGATTTGCATTATTTCTGCCGGTTTCCCGGACAGTTCGGACAAAAGTATGGTTGATGGCGTTGATGGCGGCGCGGACATTTCGGTTTCCGCTGCCCCAGGCGCAGTTTTCTCCGCCCATCAGGTTGGGTTCGTTCTCCCCCTGCAGCATCAGCCGGTCATCATAATCCCGAAAATGCTCCGCAATCTGTTTCCAGATCTCCCGGAACTTCGGCAGCACCTCCGTCAGCTGGGAAAGCTCCGCCCTCAGCCACCTGAACTCATGATGGGTATTCAGGATCACCCGCATGCCCTCATCCAGGGCCCATCCCACCACTTCCTCCACCCGGGCCATCCAGGCCGGATCAATGCGGTAATCCGGTCCTTCCCCGCAGTGTTCTCCCCAGGTCACCGGGATCCGGACCAGTCGGAACCCGCTTTCGGCGAGAAGATGAAGATATTCCCGGGTGATCGGCGGATTTCCCCAGCTGGTTTCATCCGCGGGGCCGTCCTCTGAAAAACAATCCAGACTGTTCCCGATATTGATTCCGCAGCAGAATGTCATTGGGTATTCTCTGATTTCCATGATGATTCATCTCCTTCATTTCCGGCTGTCGCGAAGGCAGCTTTTTCTTCGGGATATATACAGATCCATTTTGAGTATATCCGTCAAGTTGCAAAAGACAATGCTCAAAAGTATAATGATCAATGATCATTTCTTTGTTTTCGGGGGAAGCATCATGAAAATCATGCTCGTGGATGATGAACAGCTGATCGTGGACGGATTGAAAAAGATCATTGGCCGGCAGTTCCCGGATCTGGAGGTCGTCGCTTATACAGATCCGGTGAAGGTTCTGGAATCGCTCCCTTCAAATCTGCCGGATCTGCTCCTGACGGATATCCGTATGCCGGAGATCACCGGGCTGGAGCTGATTGCCCGGGCCCGGGAGGCGGGAGTCCGATACTGTGCCGTCCTGACCGGGCTGAATGATGTTCCTCTCCTGCAGGAAAGCATCCGACTGCAGGTTTGTGATTATCTGATCAAACCCGTCAACAAGGAAGAATTGTTTGCTCTGATCACCCGAACCCGGGAGCGGCTTGAACGGGAAAAAGCGGAACAGGATCATACCCTTGCGGAATATTTCTGTTCCGGAGAATGGAGCGACAGCCGCGTCGCACGGGAGCTTTCGCTCCAGGCCCGCCGAAGCGACTGTCCTCCTCTGACGCTGGAATCCTTTTTGCTGGCTGTCGGCAGAGAGCTTCCCTTCTGGGAAATATGCCGCCTGACAGCGGAAATGCTCGAAAACAGAAAAACAGAAGAGGAGTTGGGTGCGGAACTGCGAAGCCTCCCGATCCTCAGAATCGTTTCCTCGCCGGAGATGCGGGAGATTCTCTCCGAAATCCGGCGGGATTATCGCCGGGAATTAAGCGTCTCGGAGATGGCTGCTCGGGTATACCTGCAGCCCAACTATTTCACAACCCTTTTCAGAAAGGAAACTGGAAAAGGCTTTGTCCAGTATCTGAATCAGATCCGGATCGAGGAAGCCTGCCGGAAAATCCTGACGGAACCCGGTCTTTCCATGCAGGATGTTGCGGAAAACTGTGGTTTTCCCTCTCTGCGCCACTTCTTTTCCGTTTTCAAAAAAATGACAGCGGTAACGCCTGGTGAATTCCGTAAGGCGATGGAACTGGCTGGTTTTATGCGTGGGTAACCAGCCAGAGCGTACAGGTGGTTCCTTCCTCCGGTGTGGATTCAATGGTGATCCCGGAATCCTGACCGAAAAACAGCTTCAACCGGGAATTGACATTGACCAGACCGATCCCGCCCCGGGTCCGGACGATGGGCTGGTTATGCGCCAGCCCTTCCCGAACCTCCTCCAGCCGCTCCGGTGTCAGCCCTGCTCCATCGTTAAAAACCCGAAGCCAGATTCCCTTTTCATAACTCCCGGTAGAGATCGCAATTCTGCCGGGTCTGTTTTTTTGCTGAAAACCGTGTTTGAGGGCATTCTCTACCAGAGGCTGGAGCAGGAACCGGGGACATTTCACATGCAGAATTTCCTCCGGAACCGGCTTGATTTCATAGTCCAGCTGATTGTTCAGCCGCATTTTCTGCAGCTGGAGGTACATCTGAGCATGTTCGATTTCCATGCTGACCTCTCCCATAGAGGAAGCATCGCTGATGCTCAGCCGGAGCATTCGACCCAGGGCATACAGCTGATCAGCCACCTCCTGATCATCGTTGATCTCCGCCATCATCCGTAGGTTTTCCAGTGTGTTGTAGATAAAATGAGGATGTATCTGAGCTGCCAGCATATCATAGGCTGTGCGCTGGGATTCCCGCACCTCCTGAGCATGCAGGCTGCTCAGTTCTCCGATGCGCCCCAGCATGTCGTTGATAGAAACGGAAAGCGCACCGATCTCGTCCTGGCCCATGATTTCAATCGAAGGCATGGAAATTGCGCCGGCATCGCCGTTCTCTGCCAGCCCGCCGTTTATTTCACCGGATTGGTCAAAAGTCAATGCTTCGCAGGCATCGGAGAGCCGGATGATTCTTCGGGTAATTCCCTTGAAAAAAACCTGATAGGAAAGGAAAATACACACAGCGATCAGCGCGATGCATAGCAGAATTGTCGGCAGCAGAGAAGAGGAAAAATGCAGCGTTCCGGTCACCGGCTGGATAGAAACAAACACCAGGGGCAGCGCTTCGCATCGGATTCGGTAAATCACCTGGCGGTCGCTGAGCAGTTGATATCCCTCTGTGATTTCTGAGGCATTGTTTTTCAGCAGTTCCAGCTCTTTCTCCGTCACGGAATCGGGAACCAGCAGCGGCGTTCCGTCTGATCCGAAAAGAGCGCAGTGCTGTCCGTTGATGGAAGCCACGCTGCCAACCGGATCCGTCAGCATGTTCAGACTTGGAGTAAAAACCAGCAGTGCCGGGGTATTCCCGTCTCCCTCAAACTGATAATAGAAATGACACTCTGTTATCCCGTCCTGCGCGTGAAAACTCCAGAGCCTGTATTCGCTTCTCTGATAGAACACGGTGTCATCTTCCAGCCGGAGATCTGCCAGCGTTTCTCCCGGACGGATCTGAAGATTGTGGGTAGGCAGATACCGGTTATAGGCATACTTCAGCAAATTGCTGACAGACTGTGTATACAATACTTCCCGTTCCTCTCCCGGTTCCATTGCCACATAGGTGCGGACGGTTCTGTTGGCGGCGATCGTGTTGGCCATGGACTCCATCTGCCGGGCCGCCGTATCCAGGGCGTCGATGATATACCGGTCGTACTGATAGGTAATCCCGGCGGTGTTGGCGGCCGTATCGTGGGAAATCTGCTGGAACAGCAGAAAGATGCTCAGAAATACGGGCACGATAATCAGCACCACCTGCGTAATCAGCGCCCGTGTCCGGATGCTCCGCTTCC
>Ga0265298_10012196_pt1 | contig 9997 bp, 10 predicted proteins | sample AusTroGonzalo_MG_3_FD_193486 | JGI IMG/M metagenome (GOLD analysis project Ga0265298, IMG submission 193486) | Bovine rumen microbial communities from tropical cattle in Woodstock, Queensland, Australia - Gonzalo_01 | ecosystem: Host-associated > Mammals > Digestive system > Stomach > Rumen ... | reverse complement strand
CCTGAGAGGCCCTGTAAGGTGGTTCTAGTCTCGGACACTATAGTTCTTATGTTTTCGAACTGCTCGGCCGTTATCGGGTCGTATTTGAGCTCGTCTGGCCATTTCTCGTCGATAATAAACTTGTCGGCCCAGCTTAAGTTCTGCCAGATCGCCTCTGTTACAAATGGGGCAAATGGATGCAAAATAATCAAGAGGTGCTCAAGAGTAGCTTTGAGCAGGGGCACATTCTTGTAAATCTTCTGGGATTCGAGGAACCAGTCGGCGTATTTATCCCAAATGGTGCTATAGAGAGTTTCAACAGCTTCAGCGAAGCGATATTCTTCCATGTCTTTTTCGATCTGCTTCTGGCAGTCGTTAATCTCACGGCAAATCCAGTCTTCACCCATATTGTCGGTGGTATATTCTGCGTTTTCGTCGTTTTCATCTACCATTGATTGGATGAGGCGGGAAATATTCCAGAGCTTGTTACAGAGGTTGCGACCAGCCACAACGCTATTTTCAGAGAAGGCTTGGTTCATACCAGCGGAACGACCTCTTAGGATACCAAGACGGAAGGCGTCAGAGCCGTATTTGGCCACGAGATCCATTGGGTTAATCACGTTGCCTTTGGATTTGCTCATCTTTTGACCGTGTTCATCGAGCACGAGACCATGCAAATAGACCTCTTTGTAAGGCACTTCACCAGTAACATAGAGACCCATCATGATCATGCGGGCAACCCAAGCGAAGAGAATATCGCCAGCGGTTTCCATCACGTTCAAAGGATAGTAAGGGGTTGGGTTTTCTTCGGACCAGTCGGTACAAACAATTGGCCAGTGGGAAGAAGAGAACCAAGTATCGAAGGTATCTTCATCTCTAACATAGGTAACGCCGGATTTCTCAATTTCTTTGAGATTAGTGCGACGATCGAAAATCCAATCTGGTTCGTCGGTGGCATCTTCAGTAACTTTTCTAAACATTGGGATGGCAATGCCCCAAGGAATTTGGCGGGAAATGTTCCAGTCTTTGAGGTTTTTAAGATAGTTAATCAAAACTTTTTGCTTGTTTTCTGGATGGAACTTAATTTCGTTATTTTCAAGATGTTCAATAGCAACCTTGGCGAGTTTTTCAACATCGATAAACCATTGCTCTTTGATCATCGGCTCGAGCACGGTATCGCATTTGTAGCAGTGCGCAACAGAGTGAACAATACTCTTTTCGCCTTTCAAAACGCCTTCGGCCTTGAGGTCTTTAAGCACCTGTTTGCGGCATTCAGCAGTGGTGAGACCAGCATATTTCTCTGGTACATTAATCATGTGGCCGTCTTCGGAAATCACCTGGATTCTAGGTAGATTGTGGCGTTCGCCAACCTGAAAATCATCGAAATCGTGAGCCGGGGTGATTTTAACGGCACCGGTGCCATATTCTGGGTCGGCGTGCTCGTCGGCAATCACTGGAATTTCACGGTCGGTAAGAGGTAGATGTACAGTTTTGCCAATCAAATCTTTGTAGCGTGGGTCTTCTGGATTTACAGCAACAGCGGTATCACCAAAGAGGGTTTCTGGACGAGTAGTAGAAACTACGATGTCGTCGTAAGCAATATCCCAAAGTGAACCCTTTTCGTCTTTGTGCTCAACTTCGATGTCGGCAAAGGCGGTTTGATGCTTTGGACAGAAATTCACAAGTTTTTCACCTCTGTAAATCATGCCGTCATTCCACATTTTCTCAAAAGTGGTGTAAACGCGGTCAATCACATTTTCGTCGAGAGTGAAGGTGAGATCATCCCAAGAACAAGAAGCACCAAGAGCGCGAAGTTGCAATTCCATATTGCCACGTTGCATCTGTACGAAGTCCCAAACGCGAGCATAGAGCTCGTCGCGAGAGTATTCAAAACGAGTGTGGCCGGATTTTTCGAGTTCGCGTTCATACACAACCCAAGTTTCGAAACCAGCGTGATCAGCACCAGGGACAAACCAAGTAGAATGACCTCTCAAACGGTAGTAGCGAGTGAGGGAATCCTCAATTGCGATAGTGAGGCCGTGGCCGATGTGCAAATTGCCGTTGGCATTTGGTGGTGGCATCACGATAGAGTAGTATTTACCTGTCTCCTCAAATCTGTCGTCTACCCCATTGGAATCATCGTCCACAGGGAAGGTAGGGACGGATGGTTTAAAAACACCGGCGGCTTCCCACGCGGCGTAAATATCAGCTTCATATTGGTTTGGTTCGTAACTTTTTGCAAAATTCATAATTGTCTCTATTATACCACTTAAAACAGCGCATGGCAAAGGCCCTGGAATCCAGGGCCTTTTGTAAGTTAGTGAGGTAGAATGATTAGTACGGACGCGTGGGGCGCCACCACTTAAAGAACGGGCGGTCGATCGAGCGAAGACCGCAGGTAATAAACTGAACAGCTATCTGTATCAATCTCTTGTCAAAGTCGTAATCATACATCAAATGGCGCAGATGATTGGCAACGATATCAACAAAATCGTATCTGTTAATTTCGTCGGCCAACTTGAGATCATTCGTTGAATAACCAGCGTCATTCGAGAGATCATAGCCCTGACCTTCCATTTTGATAAGCTTAGCCAGAAAATCGAGCTTGTCGATCATCTTCATCGCCTGACCAAGAAACGTCTTGTGTTCTTCGAAATCACGATAGATTTCCTTGTACTTGATGTAATCTTCATCATGAAGAAGGAAGAAATGGTCGAGCACGGCTTCGAACTCGGGGTCCTTTTTGTCGTCGTGTTCTTTTCTGCCGTCGTCAACTATGTCACCAACGGTAAGCTCACCGATGTCGTGATTCAAAGCTACCTTTAATGCTGCGTACTTATCGATGCCTTTAAAATAATCGGGCCAGAGGTCCATCATATCTGAAAACAGCATCGCAACGCGAGCAGAGTGCATGAGTGTGGTTTCAACATGGAATTTGTCTATGAGCTCCTTCAATTCGGTGCCATACCCATAGGCTCTAATCTTGAGAAAGCCCTGACGGTAGACATTATCCAGCTCGTCATATTTGTTCCAGTTGTCCCACAAGGTTTGTGCTGAACTCAAAAGTATCACCTCACTTTTAAATATACTCCCACCAACTTGGAGACTATTATATCATAAAATTCCAGGGAATAAAAGGGGTAATATATTGACAAATTAACATAAGTGTGATATAATGACGGTAATGCTTTAAAGAGATTGGGCATAGTATACATTTACAAAAGGGGGTATAAAAAATGGAAAAACGGTTTTTTGTTGATGCAATTCTTGTCGTAGTGGTAATCTTTTGCTTTATCAGCCTCGCTCGCTATGAGGTCGCAGCAGAAGCATTATCATCAGAAACACCAGCACCGGTTGAGGAGCAATCTCCTCAGCGTGGACTAACTACAATCGAGGGGCCGTCTCCGGACGCACCTATCTGTTATGTCGGCGAGAATGAAGGGTTCATCGTCGTGTTAGTGAAGAAAAATGGCAATGACGCAACAGAATTAACGGAAGTACTAAGTAGCTATGGACGGGTTATAGTGGATCCCAACCTGCAACTGCCTAGCACACCGGCACCGTAAATCTCTAGATAACATGGGGTGAAAGTCCTCATAGTAAATTAAAAAGGAGGGTCAGTAATGGCAAATGGTAATGTTGAAGGCAGAAGTAGTCTGTCGAACGTAATGGGGAAACCCGAGGCTTGGAACTACGATGAGAGATCAGGTAAAATCCTGGCGTTATTCTTTAACAAGTATCTCATCTTAAACTCCGGCACGATTCAGGATGACACAGAATATTCAAAGCTCGGGGTAACCGACGACGGATCAGAGATGTATCTCTTGAATGACAATAAGATGGAAAATCTCCATCTCCTCAACGCATAAGCGTTTGCCTACAACTAAATATTGACTCAAGCGCCCCTTAAATGGGGCGCTATTTTTTATATCTTTAGCTTTTCTTGAATTTCTTTGAATTCTTCTTCGGTTGGTTCGAGAGTTTTACCGTATTGCCAATTCTCGTCGAGTGGCATTAAATGCACGTGAGCGTGAGGGACGTCGGTACCGACTACTTTCCAGAGGATACGGCGGCCCAAAACTTCTTCCATATGCTTAGACAATTTCTTGACGGCGGCCATGAGCGCCTCATAATCCTCATCTGTTAGGTCGTAAATTTTGTCGACTTCATTTTTAGGAATCACAAGGGTGTGGCCCATGGTTTCTGGATGAATATCGAGAAAGGCAAAGGTCTTTTCATCTTCATAAATCTTGTAGCAAGGGATTTCACCGGCGATGATTTTAGAGAAAATGCTACTCATTTTTTATCTCCTTTCACAAAGACTTTAAGAAGAACAAAGTAAAATAGGGCAAAAATCGCGGAAAAAATGATGGCGCCGACGCAGTCGGAAATCCAATGTTTGTTGGCGAGCACACGACCAACTGGGACCAAAACCACGAAGGCCAACATAATGAGATCAATAAACACAATGAGAGATTTCTGCTTGATGTATTTAGGCAGAGCAAACATGGTACAAAAGAAGACCGTAGCGACAATCATGGTGTGGGTAGAAGGGAAGCTTGGCTCGCCGCTACCGTCTGGACGAACGTTCCAGACAAAAACGTGATCAAATAGGAAATAGGTAATTACCATTAGTGATAGTGGTACGAGAATGAGCCAAAGAGTTTTATCTACCTTTTTTAAGGATTTGCGAGAAATCCATTGACATAAACCCATCACACCGAAGATAGCGACAGTGGCTAGGGCGGAGTAAACCATAATGTCTGTTGCTTTATTCCAATCCATGAGCTTATTATAACACAGGTTGATTTACAGGGTATTTTATGGTATAATTAAAGAGTTCTTTAACAATCTGAGGTGAGTATTTTTAATTACTGGGAGGTGGTTTTATGAAAAATATTTACGATTTGTTTAAAGAGATCCATATCCCACATGGCAATAAGGTAGAAGGAAGCTGGCAGGCTTTTATCGACTGGTATGGTATGGCCGGCAAGAATCTATCTGAGCCTGGGCGATTGAAGTGGATTTTGGAATCCCCGAAGATTGATGATTGTTTGAAAAAGGAGCTGATCGAAGCGATTGCAGACAAAAGCCAGGTGGTCGAGGATGAGGAAAATGTTCTGTTTAAGTTCGGATGTCCTTCTGAAAGACATGAAGAGAACGTTGAAAAAACCACTCAGGATCTGATTGATCGTTTTTCCAGGATGCGCAAACTCTATTTTTTGGCTGCAGCTGTGTTTATGCTGACATATTTATTCGTGAATGTGTATTGCGAAGCCAGCGCTAGCACGGGATTAGGTAAATTTGCAGCGATGGTCTTCTTCGGCATTGCAGTAATCTGTTTTGCGCAAGGCTGGGACATGACTTCGCATATCAACTCTGCCAAAAGTGAAGCCGCTCGAATTGAGGAAGGTCTGATTGGAAATAAAGTGCAGAAGCGAATCGGAGAAATCGAGAAAGAGGAAAGACAACTCTATGTTTTGAGCAAAATCATCGTAAGAAGTGGCATTACAACCGCCGACAAAACCGATGTCCAGTAGGAGGTGAGGATATGTATGACAGGGTTTTCAAGTTGGTAACAGAAATAGTAGTTGAGAGCAAAGACAGAATACTCGAAGGTTTCGTTGAGTACAAGAATTGGTATCTAATGGAAGGCGGGAAAGAACGCCCTGATGTCGATCAGCTCAAGTGGATTCTTGAGAGCCCTGACATTTCCGAAACAATGAAGCACAAACTCAAAAAGAAGATTTCAGACAGAAGTGCAGCACTCGAAGATGAGAGCGATGCTCTGTTTAAGGTCGGATATGCCCCTAATGTATACGCGGCTTGTGTTAAAGAATCTACTGAGCGGGAAATCGAAGCACGCACCAGAGAATTTGCTGCAAATCTGGCATTGTGCGCGGGAGGCTTAATCGCCTTTGCTTCACTTTATTACTTGGCTGAGTCCTTCACCGAGGCCTTGCACTGGTTGACCTTGGCTACCAGCCTCGTTTGTTTCGGTCTGTCTTGGGTCTTTGCACATAATGCAATAGAAGCAAGAAAGAAGATCGAACATGCTGAAGAAACCGCCATGAGCTTCCATAACTCAATAGCAGGGCGGAATATCCAGGAACGACTTGAAGTGGTCAAAATAGAAGGTGAACTCTTCTTTGAACTCAACAAATATGTAGTAAAAACCTCAGATTAGAACTTAGCGTCGAGCTATAACTCGGCGCTTTTTCACGCAAAAACCCAGAGCGAGCTCTGGTTTTTCCATTTTTGGCGGAAGCGAGAGGATAGGGATCCAGCGCTCCCTTCAAAAACAAAATAAGAGAGCAAGCTCTCTTCTTTTATTTTTGGCGGAAGCGAGAGGATTCGAACCTCCGAGACGGTAACCCGCCCACACGATTTCGAGTCGTGCGCCTTCAACCACTCGGCCACACTTCCGCTTATAATTTTACCACATTCTCTTAAAATGTGCTATAAATAAGCTATGCATTTCGATTTGCCTACGCTGGAGGAATACGTTGATCAGTTTCGTGATGAGACCGCGCACCATGATAAGGAACGCAACCCGGAAATCATGAGTGTACTAACTGAATATTTTGGTCATCCTGAACGGGTTTGCCCCTGTTTTCATGTGGCTGGTTCTAAAGGCAAAGGGACTATCGCAAACAGTATCGCCGCGATTTTGAGAGAGAAAGGTTTTTCGACGGGCGTTTTTTCTTCGCCACATGTTTATCATTTTACCGAGCGGATCTCTACTGGCGATGGCGCATTCCCTATCGAGATTTATCAGAAGGCCGAGAAGGAACTTCGGGCCGGAATTGGCCATTTATTAGAGAAGGGTGCACTCAAAAAAGAAGATTTGGTTTGGTCGATTTTGCTGACTACTTATGCGATGTTGGTCTTTCGCGCGGCCGATGTGGATTATGCGATTTATGAGGTTGGTGTGGGCGGTCGGGTTGATGCTACCAATATTATTTATCCTCTAGCAATTGCAATTGGACCGGTTGAGCTCGAACACACTAGGCTTCTTGGCACTACACTTGGTAAAATTGCCGCCGAAAAAGCCGGTATTTTCAAAGCAAATACTCCGATTTTTTCTGCGCCACAGCCGGTTGAAGTGCAATCGGTTTTCGAGGCTCAAGCTGCGAGAAAACAGAGTTGGATTACTTATGTGCCCGACAATGATAACTACAAAATTCTCGATGCTCACATCGCTTTTGAAGCGGTGCGCCAAATCATTCCGGATCTTGATGAAGACACGGCTGAGTCTGCCGCTCTTCAGGTTTCGCTGCCAGCTCGCTATGAATATCATGCTAGCTACAAAGGTCTCCCATATCTGTTAATGGACGGAGCCCATACCGAAAATAGCGTCAAGAAAGTGCTCACTCGCATGGAAGATGATGGCGTTCACGGCAATTTGATTTTTGCCTGCGCTGCCGATAAAAGCGTTGAAAAAATGGCCAAAGCCATTATCCGATCTGAACTTTTTGATACGATTTATCTCACACGCCCGGGTGATTATAAAAAGGCCGATTTTCCACGCATGCAAAAAGCTTTCGAAAATACCTCTGTAAAAGTTGTCGCAAATGAAAACCCGCAGGCCCTAATTAAGCAGGCGATTGAAGATTCTAGGGGTACTCACACTCCGCTTATTACACTCGGTTCGCTTTATCTGCCGCCAGAAGTTAAAAAAATCTCGTAAAAATTAAAATAATATGTTATAATAGTAGCGTCACCTTTTTGGTGATGCTCATTTAATTTCTAGGTGGATGTTTTTACATCCACATTTGTGCCCGTAGCTCAGCTGGATAGAGCGTTTGCTTGCGGAGCAAAAGGTCGTAGGTTCGAATCCTGTCGGGCATACCAAAACAAAAAAGAAGGCTGCAAAGCCTTGTTTTTTGTTTTTCTCCTCTGTTGTGACTTCCCCCATGCTCTTTCTCTAATGTGGCTAGAGCCATGATATAATAATTAATGAAAGGCTAGTACAAAAATAGCAGATAGGAGGTAAATATGGAGAATATGGAGATTGGGCCCTTCTATAATATTTCTGTGTGGGTTTTCACAATAGAAACAATCATAGAAATAATTTCGATTATTTGGCTAAAGTTAAGAAAAAATCCTAAGTGTTGGCACCTATTTTTTGGGATTGCAATCGCAAGCATTATTACTGGTATTGTTGCTATGGGACCGACGAACCCCATACGTGATAATGTAGAGGGGTGGGGTGGTCTCAATATCACAATGTTCTATGTGGCCTATCTTGTTTCTAATGCACTATTGTTATTGATTGGTTTTGTCATAAAAAAGACCATGAGAGATGTTAACCTAGAGCCAACTGGGAGTTCGGCTTTTGTAAGTATGATAACTTTGTTAGTTAACTTGTTCGTGATTTTTGGGCTTCCATGGATTGTGAACAATATGAATTCGAATATTGACAATGAATATGTGATTAATTATCTAACCAATAAATATGGTAGTAGCAATTACGAGATTGTAAATACTGAAACAAAGTACGATAGATCAACTAATGAAGTAGACGAATATGCTTTTAAGGTGAAGAGTGGTTATATGCCAGATACTTTTAGTATATGGGTAGAAGAAGATTATAGCCGCGTAGTTTTAGATACGTTTTTACCTACATATTATTCGTATAAATATGGGTTAAAATATGGGGTTGATTCGGCAGAAGGCAATTTTTATGGTTATTTAGAGCTAAAAAGTTATATGGAAAAAATTGCGAGCGAGAAATATGCTGTAAACATGAATGGTAAACTTAATGCCTATGATGCTTGTTGGGGTTATATAAACAATACGGCTGATGGGAAGAGAGTACCTACCATAGAAGAAGTAGTTAGTTGGTATCTAAACCACTGACAATAGTGACGCTTGCGACTTCTTTCACTACGGCATACCAATTCCTAGAGATTAAGACAAAAATAAGACGAGAAGTCTTATTTTTTTGTCTTTTTCTTTTTGCGGTTCTTATTTCTGGCCCATTTGATGAGTGTGATCGTGAGAAGCACGATGTTAACTACCTGGATTGATATAACAGCGTAATTTCCAATAGTGAGATTATAAAATATCATCATGACATTAGCGTACAAAGCACCCATCCGGATTTTTTGCATATCTTTGGACATCCATTTCGGAATGAATGAGCACATAGCGCTTAAGAATAGCAAAATAGTTTGAGGCCCTGAATATTTGAAGAATACAAAACCGTAACACAGGAGAAAGACGACGAACAGAAATTTGAATTTTTTGTGATATTTTTCTTTAAAGTAGATGGTTAGAAGTCTTAGTAGTGTGACAATACAATTGATGACGCCATCATAGGCGCCTAAACAGATATACGAGATTAGAGAAAGCGTGGAGCTGACCAGATTTTCTTTCAAGATGATCAGTTTTTCGTTGTATTTTAGGCCAAACAGAAAATCGAGTAGGTAACCGGTAAATGAAAGGATGTTTCCGATGATTATATTCATGCTGGTCTTTATTATACCATAAGAATTTACAGGGGTATTTTGTAGCTTTAGCTATATCTATACCAGCAATCATATTTTTAGCAAAATTATTGTATAATTCGTACCCAGGGGATAAAGAATAAGGCCCGCTTTTCACGGGCCCTTTTCTGTCTAAATTCGTCTCTTAAGCTTCGGCGTGAAGTTTAGCGAATTTCTTGGATTTGCCGTCGAGTTCTTCAAGATCTTTCTCGGCGATTTTTTCATCTTTGCCAGAGTTGATGAAGTTTCTGAGAACACCGATTAGGATGAATGGGCGGACGAAGGTGGAGTGAAGAATAGACCACATGATTACACCGACAACGCCAGAACAGACACAGGTGAGTGCGGTAACATCGTAAATCCAGTTTGGAAGCTCGGAAGAATTCTCGGTGATGTCAACGATAGCCTGGCTAAGTTCGTTCATAGCACCTGGGAAGGCTTGAAGAATGAGATAGGTGATACCGAAGAAGATGCCACCAATTACGATGAAGGAAATAAGGGAGATACCAAAGATGCGGCCAAGATTT
>Ga0265298_10012192_pt1 | contig 10000 bp, 6 predicted proteins | sample AusTroGonzalo_MG_3_FD_193486 | JGI IMG/M metagenome (GOLD analysis project Ga0265298, IMG submission 193486) | Bovine rumen microbial communities from tropical cattle in Woodstock, Queensland, Australia - Gonzalo_01 | ecosystem: Host-associated > Mammals > Digestive system > Stomach > Rumen ... | reverse complement strand
TGGAATGAAAGATGATTGACAATGAATAACATAGAAGAACAAATCAAACACCTTACCGAAGAGATTAACCAGCATAATTACAATTACTACATGCTGGACAATCCCACCATCAGCGACTATGACTTTGACCAGTTGCTGAACCAGCTGATTCAGCTGGAAAAGCAGTATCCAGAGTATGCTTTGCCCGATAGTCCGACCCAGAGGGTGGGGGGCAGTGTCACCAAGCAATTCCGCACCGTGAAGCATGTTTTTCCTATGCTGTCGCTGGGGAATACGTATTCGGAGGAGGATTTGCTGGACTTCGACCGCCGAATCCATGAGTTGGTCAACGGTGAGGTGGAATATGTTTGTGAGTTGAAATATGACGGTCTGGCCATCAGTTTGGTCTATGAGAACGGCTTGCTAATCAGGGCTGTGACCCGTGGCGACGGGGTACAGGGCGATGATGTGACCGCCAATGTGAAGACCATCGGCACCATTCCCTTGAGGCTGAAGGGTGATTATCCTGATTTGATTGAGGTTCGTGGTGAAATTATCATGAATCATCAGAATTTCGAGCGTCTGAACCGTGAGCGTGAGGAAATAGGGGAGGCGCCTTTCGCCAATCCCAGAAACGCCGCTTCGGGCACGTTGAAATTGCAGGATTCCGCAGAGGTAGCCCGCCGTGGTCTGGATTTCAAACTGTATTTTGTGGTGGGGCATCAGCATTATGCCGCTACCCATTTCGATAGCATGAATAAATTGCATGACTGGGGCTTTCGTCAACCCGATGTGATGGAGAAACGTGTTGATATCACTGGGGTTATCGATTTTATGCACGAGTGGGATGTGAAACGCAAATCCCTGCCTTTCGACACTGATGGTATCGTCATCAAGGTCAACGATTTCGATATGCAGCAGCAGATTGGCAGCACCGCCAAGAGTCCTCGTTGGGCGATTGCCTATAAATTCAAGGCGGAACGTGTGCCATCAAAACTGTTGAGCGTGGATTTCCAGGTGGGACGAACCGGTATTGTCACTCCTGTGGCCAATCTGACCCCTATTCCGCTGGGAGGCACTATCGTGAAAAGGGCATCTCTGCACAATAAAGATATTATTGAAGCTTACGATATTCATGAAAATGACGTGTTGTATGTGGAAAAAGGCGGCGAGATTATCCCGAAAATTGTCGGTGTGGATGTCTCGCAGCGTGAATTGGATGCTCCCAAGGTGAAATTTATCACCCGTTGTCCCGAATGTGGTGCTGAATTGGTGCAAAACGAGGGCGAAAGCGGCACGTTCTGTCCCAATGAGTTGCACTGTCCACCCCAAATCAAGGGAAAATTGGAGCATTTTATCTCCCGTAAGGCCATGAACATTGATTCTCTTGGCGAGGGAAAGGTGGAGGTGCTGTTTGATAATGGTTTGGTGAAGACTCCGGCCGATTTTTACCAGCTTTCGTATGACCAGTTGCTGGGATTGGAAAAACGTATTCCAGCGTCTGAGGGGAAAGCCGAACGTGTGGTCAGTTTTAGGGAAAAAACGGTGGAGAACATTCTGAACGGCATCCAAAAGTCGAAGGAAGTGGGTTTTGAACGGGTGCTCTTTGCCATTGGTATCCGCTATGTGGGGGAGACCACAGCCAAGAAATTGGCCCGGTATTTCAAGAATGTGGACGCTTTGGCCAATGCCACAGCGGAGGAGTTGATGCAGGTGGATGATGTGGGTGAGCGTGTAGCGGGTTCTATCGTGGATTTTTTTCTGCAGCCGGAAAATCTGGAGATGGTCATCGCTTTGCGCAATGCTGGCGTTCAGTTTGAACTGAGTGCTGAAGAGACGCAGTTAGCATCAGATAAGTTAGCTGGCAAGTCCATTGTGGTGAGTGGTGTCTTCTCTGTGCCGCGCGATGAAATCAAGCGTCTTATCGAACAAAATGGGGGTAAAAACGTGTCGTCTATCTCCAAAAACACCGATTTTGTCCTTGCAGGTGAGAAAATGGGTCCTGAAAAACGCAATAAAGCGCAGAAACTCAATATTCCGATTATTTCCGAAGAGGAATTCTACAAAATGATATAAGGTTTAATCCTCTTGTGGGGCTGAGTTCAAAATCCAAAATTCAGAATTCAGAATTCAATAATGAACTTTGAATTTTGAACTTTGAATTCTTAATTCCCTTGTGCTCTTTTCTGTTTATTCGCCTCAATCTTCTCGTATTGTTCGAGGAATGAGGGAATCATCTCGATAGGAATACGTTTGTTGCAGATGATGTCTCTCTTTCTATTGAGGATGAACATCGACGGGTTGCCGGTCTCGTAAGTGTTATAGGCATCCAGATAGTCGATGTTGCCCTTGTTGCCACCAACCACCAGCCAGGGGTGACCTTCCTCTTTCACGTAGCGTTTCCAACGTTCAGGAGTACAGTCGTTGGCGATGGCGAACACGTCGAAGTTGCGGGTGCCGGCAGTCTGCAGCGAGTCGTAGAGTTTTCTCAGCTTTTTGGTCTCTTTGCGGCATTCGGGACAGTCGGGATCGAAGAACCACAGGATAACATAGTCTTTCGGCAGGGCATGTGAGGAATGCCAGTTGTCATTGGTGTCGGGGATAATCAGCTCCTTGCCATGCTGTCCGATCAACAGAGGCTCCAAACGTTCCACACGTTGACGATATTTGCCAATCAGTTCTTCGTCCATCCAGAAACACTTGCCTTTCAGTTGGTTGTTTTTGGCGATATGGATGAAAACGCCGTCGTGTCCCAGATTCTTGCTGGATTCGTAATGATGGGAGAGGTAGTTGATCATATACTGGTAGGTAAGTGTGCCGGTGCATTTTTCCACTACCATGTCCACATACTTGTTAATGGTGTCAACCTCTTGATATTGAAGCACTCTCTCAAAATATTCTTTGACTTTGTTTTGCATCACCGGCATGAAAACCATACGGCCGTCACCCAGGTCGAAATTGTCCCAGTAATGTGTTCTGTAATAGGCGGCTCTGGCTTCGTTGTCCATGTTGCCGTCCGCATCCTTGAATTCAGGCACATCAAATTGAGTGAAAGCTTTTTGCATCTTGACAAAGAGGTAGTCGGGATGGGTTTCAATCAATTGGTTGATATAGTCTTTCATTTCTTTGTCAATGGCCTCCATTTTTTTGTTATAGATTTCCACACTGTCGGTCATGCCATTGTTTTCCGCGAATTTTTTAGCCTTGTTGATTTCCGAGATTTCCTTTTGGGCTTTGGCGGTGCGTTTCTGGAAGTCGATGAGTATCTCGTTTTCAGGAGATTTTTGCACGGTAATAAATTCAGGATTGCTGGAGGTGTCCATATTCATCATCATCTCGAAGGGAATCTTGTCAATCACAAAACTTGCGTATTGGACACGTTTCTGAGCCACCAGCGTATAGAAGCCCATTTCGGTTTTTTTGTCGCTTCTGAAATGATAAACACCCGGAGAAGTGGGACGTGCGGAGTCTCTCAGCATGAGTTTTCCGTCATAATTCAGGGTCAGATAAACAATGGTGTCCTTCGCTCCCTTGATGTTGAAAGTGATGTCGTAAGTGGAGTTGCTTTTGCCTTTCTTACTTGAGGTTTTCGCTTTCTGTGCCTGCGCACCCGGCAGGACAATCATCAAAGATAATACCAACAAAAAAAATCTAAAAATCTTCATATCTATAAAATTTCAATTTCCAAACTCAAAAAACTATAATGTATAATCCCTAAACTCTAAACTTTAACCCTCCTAACCTTTCTAACCCACCTAAGCTTCTAACCCTCTAATTATTAATTCTTAACTCTCAACTTCTCATGTATCTCCTCTAACGGAAAATTCCGTGCGATTATTGTATGTTTTTTATCCAACAGGTAGATGACCGGAGTGGTAATCAAATCGAAATATTCAATAAAGTCATAATTTGGGTCGTTCATATAATAGTTGACATTTACCCAGGAAGATAAATCATTGTCTTTGCAGAATTTATCCCATTGCTCCAAGTCGTCAGTAATGGCCACCGCATACACATCGAGATTATAGTAACTGGCGAATTCCTTGTAAAAATCGCGAAGTTTTGGGGTCTCCACCTTGCATTCGTCGCAGTCAGCATCCCAGAACCAGATGATGATATAGTCCTTGTCGATGTCGCTGGAGGCGTGTTTGCCATTGTTGATGTCGTAGCTGACCAGCGCGGGAACAGTTTCTCCCGGCAGGATTTTGCGCTTGCGCTCGGTGGAGCGTTGTAAGTAGCGGGCCAGGTCCTCGGAAATGTTGACGCTGTTAGGTCCTTTGCAGAAATTGTCGAACAGGGCCACAAAAACTTGGTCGTATATCATGCTGTTGACGGTGTGGTCGTATAGGTTGAACAACAGGGGCAAGTAGTAGGTTTGCGCTTCAGGATCCTTGAAGCTGCGGATGAATTCGATGGATTTCTGTGTGACCAACTTGGCGTCGGCGGGCAGGGTCTCAAGAAAATAGTTGTTCAAGTCCAGATAGATGGGACAGTGCAGCAGACGGGCATCATCAAAGGTATAGCTGTCGAAATAATGGTCGATGAGTTGCTGGTATTCCACTGTGGCATCGGTGGTGTCATCGAGGTCGGACTGCGGCAGCAGGGGGTTGATGTTGTATTTCGCTTTGAGATAATGTCCTAAAAAAGATTCTGGCATCGACTCATAGAAGAGTTGGGGTGTTTTATCGAAATTTTGGCCAGAAGCCTCCATTTGTTTCTGAAATTCAACAAATTGCGCGTTTTCGTCCGAGCCTTCGATGGTGACACTCGTGACAAATGCGTCAGTCCAGTTTCCACCATTTACCGTGAAACTGCGGTTTTGGTCTATTATAAGGTCGAGGTATTCGTTGCCGAAACGGTCGGTAAGGGTATAAATGCCCGCGGGCATTTCTTTCTTTTTGTTTTTGAAGCTGATGCTTTTCTGTCCTTTCACTTTGGCGGAGTCAAAAATGAAAGCATACTGACCGAAATAGCCCTGCAAGTATAGGGTGTTTTCACTGATTTTTTCTCCGGTGATTTTGATATCATATCCCTGTGTAACAAGATTTTGCGCATTAGCTATGCCAATGGCGAACAGGAATATGCAAGCAAGCGAAACAAAAAAACGCATGGTTTTCATTTTTTTGAGTATTAACTTGCAAAGATACAAAAATTTTTAATGTGCCAATGAGGCAATGTGCTAATTATTTTGCTTTAGGCTATGGGCTATGGGCTATGAGTTTTGAGCTATGAGCTATGAGCTATGAGTTTTTTTCAGAATCCATCATCCTGTAATCAGAAAACTTCATTTTATACGTAAGAGAAACTCCCCTCGAACGCATTGCGTGAGACTCCCCTTGAGCACGATAGTGCGAAACTCCCCTTGAGGGCGTAGCCCGAAACTCCCCCTAGTATAGGAAATTATTGTACGGATATATCTGGATGTGGAGTTTCTTGATTTCCTCGTACAGCACCTCTTTCAGCTCTTCGATATTTTCTTTTTCGGTGGCGGAGATGAACAGCGTTTTGGTCTTGCTTTTCGCCATCCAGGTGGCTTTCAATTCCTCCAAGCTGATATTGCTTTTGTCTTTGGGTGTGAGGTCGTCGGGTTCTTTTTCTATCCAGTGGTAATTGTCTATCTTGTTGAAGATGAGAATCATGGGTTTGTCGCCAGCTTTGAGCTCCTCCAAGGTTTGGTTCACCACGGCAATCTGCTCTTCAAATTCGGGGTGACTGATATCCACGACATGCAGCAGCAAGTCGGTCTCGCGGATCTCGTCCAGCGTGGATTTGAACGACTCGACCAGGGTATGGGGCAGTTTGCGGATGAAACCTACGGTGTCGGAGAGCAAAAAGGGCAGGTTGTTGATAACCACTTTGCGGACGGTGGTATCGAGGGTGGCGAAGAGTTTGTTCTCGGCAAATACCTCCGACTTGCTGAGGAGGTTCATCATGGTGGATTTGCCCACGTTGGTATAGCCGACCAGGGCCACACGGACGAATTTCTCGCGGTTGCCGCGTTGGGTGGATTTCTGGCGGTCGATATCTTTCAGTTTGTCTTTCAGCAGTGAGATGCGGTCGCGGATAATACGGCGGTCGGTTTCGATTTCCTTCTCGCCGGGGCCGCGCATACCGATACCGCCTCGCTGTTTCTCCAGGTGCGTCCACATACCGGTAAGTCTGGGCAATAAGTACTGATACTGAGCCAGTTCCACCTGTACTTTGGCATGGGCGGTCTGTGCGCGCTTGGCGAAAATGTCGAGAATCAGGTGGGTACGGTCCATGATTTTGCAGCCCAGCACTTTTTCGATGTTGCGGGCTTGTGAGGGGGTGAGCTCGTCGTCGAAGACAGCCAGGTCTATTTTGTGTTCCGCCACATAGTCGCGTACCTCGTTGAGTTTGCCGGAGCCGAGGTAGGTTTTGGGGTCGGGGTAGGGCAGGTTTTGCGTAAATTGCCGGTCGGGAACACCGCCTGCGGTATCGACCAAAAACGCCAGCTCTGTCAGGTATTCCTTCACCTTTTCTGGTGTTACCGACGGGGTGCAAACCCCAATAAGGATGGCGCGTTCTTCTTTTATTTCGGAGGTCTCTATGGGCATGATGTCAATGTGCGGGTTGTTTTTGATGTTAGCTGTGAGCTGTGAGCTATGAGCTATGAGTTGTAATCCATAATCCATTGCCCCTCCTAACCCTACACTCCCATCGCTCGCTGCTCATCGCTCAAAAAAAAAGCTCTGACCGGAATCAGAGCTTTTGGTGCCCAGGACAAGAGTCGAACTTGCACGGGAGTACTCCCACTACCCCCTCAAAGTAGCGTGTCTACCAATTCCACCACCTGGGCTCGTTTTTGCGGGTGCAAAAGTACAACTTTTTTTTGAATCCACAACGGGATGGGAAAATTTTTTTTGAATGCTTCTTACATCAGCGGATTTTGGCTGTCCCGTAGCCGAAACATGATTGTAAAAGTTTTCCACAATGGTTTCTTTTTTCAATAAAAATGTTGTTTTCTCATTCTGTACATAGCGCTTTATTCAGATAAATTTTCTATTTTTGCATCGGAAAATAGCGAAAAGTGCAATGTTACCACACAAATAAAGACACTATTCAATGAGTCATGGAGATTAAAAGTGATATTGCAGAATAAGAGTTAAAAGTATATATACAATAGAATATGCAGAACCGCAACTTGTCAGAGATACTGAGGATGTCATTGATGGAGATGGCATTGGTGGGATTGGCGTTTCTAGTGGCACTGACGGGATGTTCACACAGCTCACATGGCGATGTCAAGGAACGGCAGGATGGCGACACAGTCTATACCAGGGAGGCGGCGATGGAGGTTTACGACCAGAATCCAGAGCGGGCATTGCTGATTATCGATTCGGCGTTTGTCGTGGGCAATATCGAAGAGGATCTTGCGTCGATGTTGCGTGCATACGTCTATAGCCATACCTTGGTAGGACCTCGCATGGATACGGCGTGGCAGATCTGCGAGGCGCTGATGGAGAGCGACTTTGTGGAGAATCCGGGCCATAGGCAGAATGTGCTTGACATGTTGGTCTATATCACCCGCAAGCAACGCAATTACGAGCAGTGTTTGCGCTGGGCCACCGAGAAGGCCGACTTCTGCCGTCAGCAGGGCGAAGAGACCGAGGCGTTGCGCACCGAGGCCGAAATCGGGGTCATTCTTTCGAAGTTAGGCGAGGAGGAGAAAGGTATCGCCAAACTCAGCGGCGTAATAGCCAACCTTGACGGACAACGTCACGTTGACGAGATGGATGCCTGTGTTATTGCCCTCAAACGCAAGATCCAGGTGCTGCAGGATTTGGGCCGAGAGGAGGAGGTGATTCCGCTTGCGCGCCATGTTATCGAAGTTGTCAACGACTACCACCAACATAGAAGTGAATTCACTAATAACAGCTATCGTCTTTCGAACGACGAAGAGGAGACGGAACACTATTGTGAATTCTACATCTCCCAAGCTCATGGCTATTTGGCTCGTGCTTTTGCCGAAGTGGGGGAGAAGGATTCTTCAAAACACCACCTATCCCTTTTCGAGAAAAGCGAATTCGGGCGTAGTCTCGAAGGACGCAAGATGATTGCCCCGACGTGGTGCAAGCTCGGATATTACGGCAAAATGCTGGCCACCTACAACGAGTTGACGGAGCAGATGGGAGCTGATACCCTCAATTTCGACTATCTGGAGATATTGCAGGGGAGGGCAGAGGCCGCCAAAGCCTTGGGCAACCCATACGCTACTGTTGACTACCTGCAGCGCTATGTCAAACTTGGTTATTATCTTGACGATTTGATAAACAAGAGTCATGCCTATGAATATGCTGTCCGTTACCACTTGCAGGAGGAGCGGTTGAACACTGAACGCGTGGAGGCTGCCAAGAAACGCAATGGACTCATTGCTTTGTCGTTGGGAATTATAGTGCTGATAGTAAGTGTTTTCGTCATCTTCATGAAGCGTCAGTTGGATGATATAAGGAGAAAGAACGCCGTGCTCGCCAAGGAGATTGCTGACAGGATAGAATATGAGGAGAAGTATCTTGCTGCCGTTGAGAAACAGACTGAAAAGCAGAAAAAGGATGAAGCGATGGTCGCAGATCCATCCACTCTTGCAGACAGCGAGTTGTTTGAATATATCCGCCATATTATTTTGGAGGAGAATTTGCATTTGAACCCTCTTTTCGACCGGCAGCAGCTGATAGACCGTTTGCATTTGTCGAAGGACCGCATCGGGGCCGCTTTCGCCCAGGGAAGCGAGTACCGCTCGCTGAAGAACTTCCTCAACGAAATTCGTTTGCAACACAGTACCAAATTGCTCGCCGAAAATCCTGAAATGAGCATCAATGAAGTGTCTGCTGCCAGTGGCTTTGCCTCATACGTTGTCTTTGCCCGCAATTTCAAACAGCGTTACGCCATTACGCCCACAGAATTTCGGGAGCGTGGAAATGGTGTTTTTGTGCCCGAAAGTGACGAATAATCATTTTTTTTTGCCAAAGGTTGAACGGATGCATTTGATGCGTCTTTGCTAACATATATTTAAGAATCGGCCCATGAGTTGCGTCATGGAGAATCATAGTTTTTCTGTTTTGGAAGATACTTTTGCTGGCATATTCGATGACGTTTTGCACATCTTCGTATTACCAGCATGTATTCTGTCGGCTTGAAGGGCATTGAGTATGACATTACTTATATGAATGGCGAAAAGGTGCTGCATAGGGGTATGTTTCAATCTCCATAGTGGTGTAAATAATATGATATTCCTTTTGTGAATATGAAGACATAAAGTTATAACTATTGTTGAAAATCAGTGAGTTAAGAAATTTATTTATGTAACTTTTTGTCTTTGTTTATATCTTTTTGTCCAAAAAATTTTTTATCCGTGCGTATGTGCGTATGGATTTTTTTGTATTTTTGCGCCGCAAAAAAGTAGTGGCGTTCAACTGCTTTTTTCATTTGGCAATGAATAAATTAAGTTAAAAATACAAAATTGTTTATGGTGAAAAAACTACTGATTTCTATATTGGTGCTGCTTGCGATAGGTGTAGCGGCCACAGGTTCCGCAAGGGCGCAAGGAACGGAACGCACGCTGAGGGGCATCCCCAGCGGCTGGTCAGTGACAGCCAACGGCCAGAGTGTGACGGTGAACAATGACGGCTCGTACACCATCGAGTCCGGTGCGGCGGTGAAGCTCATCTCTCCGACGGAAGTGAAACCAACGGTGCAGACGGTGACGGTCTTCAACCCCCTCGCTATTCCTCTGACGATGAAGGCACTGACGGCCGGAACCATCAAGGTGGACAACCCGAAGAGCGGCATGAAGTATTCGAAGAATGGCGTCGATACGACTGTCATGACCTCCACCACCGAAATCACTGTCGCCGCGGGCGACAAGGTGGCGTTCTTTGGCGACGGTACCGCCATCGCATCTTATGTCGGCACCAAAATATCAGGTGGAACGGCCAATGTGAAGGTCTATGGCAACATCATGAGCCTTCTAAACGAGACGGGCTACGATAAGGCCACCACG
>Ga0265298_10012190_pt1 | contig 10001 bp, 13 predicted proteins | sample AusTroGonzalo_MG_3_FD_193486 | JGI IMG/M metagenome (GOLD analysis project Ga0265298, IMG submission 193486) | Bovine rumen microbial communities from tropical cattle in Woodstock, Queensland, Australia - Gonzalo_01 | ecosystem: Host-associated > Mammals > Digestive system > Stomach > Rumen ... | reverse complement strand
AGCGTTTACGAGTATTTTGGTGTGAATGAGGATGTCATTCAGAATAAGGCTTATGGCGATGCATGGGCGGCGTTCTACGAGGGCGCAATCGAGCCGTTTGCGATCCAGTTCAGCGAGGTCATGACAAAGATGCTGTTCACGCTCCGCGAGCAGTCACAGGGCAATCGCGTGATGGCAACGGCAAACCGCTTGCAGTATCTTTCCAACTCGGAGAAGCTGAACGTTTCCAGCCAGATGCTAGACCGCGGAATCATGAGCATCAACGACATCCGTGAAATCTGGAATCTACCGCCTGTTGAGGGCGGCGATACTCGCATCATTCGCGGTGAGTATTGGAATGCTGACGAAAAAGTAACAGGGGGCAACACTGATGAAACAGAATAGAGAATACAGAGAGATGGAGCTTCGGTTTGAACCGGATGGCGCAGAATATCGCGTTGATGGCTACGCATCCACCTTCGAACCGTACAAGCTCATGGAAGTAGACGGAATTTCATATTATGAAAAAATCGAGCCGACCGCATTTGACAACGCTGACCTGTCAGATGTGGTCTTTCGCATTGACCATGAGGGGCGCGTATATGCGCGGACATCCGCAGGGACTCTTGAACTGTGGACCGATGAACATGGTCTTGGGCAGCGTGCAGACTTAAGCAGGACAGCAACGGCAAGGGAACTCTTTGAGGAAATCAAAGCAGGGAACTACCCGAAAATGTCGTTTGCTTTCCGTGTTGCAGTCGATGGCGATCGCTACGACCGCGACACTCATACAAGGATTATTGAGCGGATTGCAAAGGTGTATGACGTCTCACCTGTCAGCTTTCCAGCCAATCCTGGAACTGAATTAAGCGTATCGACTCGTGACTATTTCAACGGAGTGATTGAGATGGAGAAAGCGGAGAGACTGGAAGAGGAGAGACGTGAAAGACAGAGACAGAAAATTAAACTACTTACGGAGGTTTAACCATGGAAATCAAAACCATGACCATCGAGGAACTTCTTGAGCGCAAGGCACAGATCGCAGTTGAAGTTGAGGCTGACGATGCTGATCTGAACGCACTTGAGGCCGAGATTCGTTCCATTAACGAAGAAATTGAAGCACGCAAGAACGCCGAGGCACAGAAGGCAGAGATCAGAGCGGCTGTTGCATCCGGCGAAGGCATTGTAATCGAAGAAATCAAAACAGAGGAGAGAAATACCATGACACTTGCAGAACTTAGAAACAGCGCAGAGTACACCGAGGCATTTGCACAGTACATCAAGACCGAGGACCCGACAGAGATCCGCAATATGCTTACCACGATCAACGACACCACTCCGAACGGCACCGCAACTGTTCCGGTTCCCACTTTCGTTTATGACATCGTAAAGACCGCTTGGGAGCGTGAGGGCATTACCGCAAGAGTTCGCAAGTCCTATCTGAAGGGCAACCTGAAGGTTGGATTCGAGATCAGCGGCACTGATGCAGTATTCCACAACGAGGGCGCAGCAGCAATCAGTCCTGAAGACCTGATTCTCGGCGTTGTTGACCTTGTGCCGAAGACCATCAAGAAGGTCGTTCAGATTTCTGATGAGGTTTATGACCTTCGCGGTGAGTCCTTCCTTCGTTACATCTATGACGAGCTGACCTATCGTATCGCAAAGAAGGCGGCTGATGAGCTGGTAGCAAAGATCGCTGCTTGCGGCACTGTTTCCACCACCACTTGTCCCGGCGTTCCGAAGATCATTTCCACAGCTACACTTGGCACTGTTGCCGATGCTATCGCGCACCTGTCTGACGAGGCGGCTAATCCCGTTATCATCATGAACAAGCTCACCTGGGGCACGTTCAAAGGTCTTCAGGCAGAAGGCAAATATGGTTATGATCCGTTCGAGGGTCTGCCGGTTCTGTTTAACAATACCATCGCTGCATATGACGCTGCTACCACTGGCGTTCCTTATATGTTCGTTGGCGACCTTGATCACGGCGCACTGATGAACTTCCCGAACGGTGAGGACATCCAGTTCAAATTCGATGAGCTGACACTGAAGAAACAGGACCTCATTGAGGTTCTTGGACGTATGCCGATCGCTATGGGCGTTGTAGCTCCGAATGCGTTCGTTAAGGTAACAAAACTGTAATCAGGCTTTGAGAAAGGGAGAATGTTGCTATGAAAATCTTGATTGCTGTTCCGTGCATGGATCAGGTTCCGGCTCCGTTTTGTCAGTCACTCGCACAGCTTCAGAAGGTTGGCGAGTGCGTGCTGGCGATGAAGAGCGGTTCTTTGATTTACACGAGTAGAAACGACTTGGCGAGAATGAGCTTGCAGATGGAAGCGGATTATGTGTTCTGGCTTGACTCTGATATGGTGTTCAAGCCGGACACGCTTATTCGCATGATGGACACGATGCAGAAGCACGACCTTGATTTTTTAACAGGGTTGTACTTCAGAAGAGTGCCGCCTTATTCACCTGTACTGTTTGACCGTTTGGAATACGACAAGGGCATCTGTCGATGGACAGAGTTCAAAGAGATTCCTGACGGTCTTTTTGAGGTGGGCGGTTGTGGCTTCGGGTGTGTGTTGATGAAGACAGACGTATTCATTGATGTGCAGTCGGTGCACGGGAATATGTTCGCGCCAAGAGGGAACAACGGCGAGGACTTGGCGTTCTGTATGCGCGCAAGGGAATGCGGTTTTAAGCTCTGGTGCGATCCGTCCATCATCTGCGGTCATGTCGGCTATTCGATCGTTGATGACCAGTTCTTCAAGGTTTTCGGCAACACTTCCAAGGGGGAATAAATATGGCATCAACGGCACTAATCGCAACGGCGAAACTTGCGGCACGTATCACCACAGGCGCATTTGACGAACAAGTTGATATGCTGCTCGATTCTGCGATGCTTGACCTCGGTGTCGCTGGCGTGGAAGTGCCGGAGACGCTGGACGCAATCGTTAAGCAGGCGGCAATCACATACTTCCTGATGCACTTCGGGAGTCCTGAAGAATATGACCGTCTGAAGCGTTCCTATGACGAACAGAAGGCACAGCTCGCGACCTGTACTGGATACACAGATTGGGGTGAGGGCATTGGATAGGTCTGAAGTGATTAGTCTAATCGCCATCACCACCAGTCAGGACGATGCAGGCGTGTGGCGCAAGACGGAGACAAAGCGCGATGTATTCTGCAATGTTTCCAGCGTCACACAGTCGGAGTTCTTTGAAGGAGGTCGGAATGGTCTGAATCCAGAATATCGGTTTACGATGTTCCGACCGGACTATAACAACGAGACGATTGTTGAGTACAAGGGCATGAGGTACGGAGTTTATCGCACATACCACGGACGCAACGATACGCTTGAGTTGTACGTTGAGAGGAAGGGCGGCACCAATGGCACGGCGCAAACGTAAAGTTGGAATGCTCGACTTGGAAAGTACGATTGAGTCCTTGCTGAAAGAATACGGTGACGATGTCTATGAGGTTCTTGGTGATTCCGTTGAAAAAGTTGCGAATGAAGCGACAACAAAGCTGAAAGCCTCGAATCACTTTGCACCTGGCGGACATCCAAGTGGTGCATATGCTGGTTCTTGGACGCATGAACCACAACCAGTAAATCGCCTTCAAGTGAAGGAAACTATTTACAACGAAGACCATTACCGCTTGACGCATCTGTTGGAGAACGGTCACGTGATCCGAAACGGCACAGGGCGTTCGTTCGGCAAGGCTCCAGCATATCCGCATATTAAGCAAGTCGAAGAATGGACACAGGAAGAACTCCCTAAAGAAGTGAAATCGAGGTTGGGCAAGCTATGAAAATGACATACAAAGAAATCGCGTCAATGATCGCAGAGGTCGGCATTCCATACGCTTATTACCAGTTTCCCGAAGACACAATCGAGGGACCGCCGTTCATCTGCTTTTACTATCCAAAGGACGCGAACTTTGACGCAGACAATACACCGTATGCGCCTGCTACTGCATTAACGATTGAATTGTACACCGATGAGAAGGATTTCGAACTGGAGTCCACGCTCGAAGGTGTACTTATATCTCACGGTCTGAACTTCGACAAGTCGGAAACATATCTCGACTCGGAGAAGATGCAGATGGAGATATATGAGACTGAAATCCTGATTGACAATACACCTGAAACACCTACGGAGGTTGAACAAACAAATGGCGAACAAAGTTAAATACGGATTATCCCGTTGCTACTATGCATTATTCAACGAGAGTGCCGGAACATATGGAGCACCGGCACAGCTTCCCGGTGCTGTTTCCCTGTCTCTTGAGCAGCAGGGCGAGACTACACCGTTCAGAGCTGACAATATTGACTATTGGACATCTGTATCAAACAACGGATACGAAGGCGATCTGGAGCTTGCGCTCATCCCTGATGCTTTCCTGAAGGACATCATGGGCGAGGTTAGTGACACCACTACTGGTCTTCAGTACGAGGTTGCAACCGCACAGCCGAAGGCATTCGCGCTTCTGTTCCAGTTTGAAGGCGATGACAAGGCGACCAGACACGTAATGTACAACTGCAAAGCATCCCGTCCGTCCGTTGGTTCGGAGACTACACCTGACGGAGCTATTGAGCCGCAGACAGAGACGATCAGCATCAAGGCCAGCGCAAGACCGAGCGACAACATCGTGAAGGCAAAATGCAAAGATGGCGATACTTGCTACGCTAACTTCTTCAGTGCTGTCGTACTGCCGTCCGCTGCACAGACCAGCACGGCGACTAGCTAAAAATGACACACAAACCAGAGGGAGGGCTTTTCGCGGTCTTCCCTCTTTTCATCAATTAAAGGGAGAATGTTGAAATGACAGAGACAGTAAAAGTTGGTAACAAGGATGTGCAGTTCCGCGCTGACGGAGCTACACCTTATCTGTATAAACAGGCATTCGGAAAAGACCTTTTAAAGATTTTCTCCGAGGCCAGTGCAACAGAAGACGCGGCAATTGCATCCGATCTGGCGAGCGAGCTTGGTTTCGTGATGATGCAGCAGGCGAAGAGTCCTGATCCGCTGAAGGTTGACCTCTCGAGAGGAACGTTCATGCAGTGGCTAGTTGACTTTGAACCGCTCGACCTCACTGTCGCGGCGATGGACATCATCAATGTATATCTCGGAACATACAACACGGATTCTGTCGCTAAAAAAAAGGACGAACACCTGACCGAGAACTGAACACGGCGGTGTATATGTTGCGCGTGGCGGAGATGGGCATATCTTTTCGTGACCTGGCACTTGTCAGCGTTGGCATGGTCTTCGACATGATGACCGAGAGTGCCAATGACAGTTATCAATATCCATTCCGAGCCACACAAGCAGATTTTGACAAATTCTAACAGGAGGTGCAGCGATGGCAAGAGGCAGAATCGCAGGCATCACAATCGAGATAAATGGCGATACTTCAGGACTGTCGAAGTCTTTGAAGACTGTTGACTCTAGCCTTAATGCAACGCAAAAAGCACTGAAGGATGTCAACAAGCTATTAAAGTTTAATCCAGGCAATACGGAACTTCTGACGCAGAAGCAGAGGAACCTCAAGAAGGCTGTCGAGGATACTAAACTCCGACTGAAGCAGCTCAAGGAAGCCGCCAAGAAGGTTACACCGGAAAGCATCGGACAGGAGAAGTATGACGCACTCCAGCGTGAAATCATCGAGACAGAGAGCAAGCTGAAGAACCTCACCAAAGAGATGCGGAACTTCGGTTCTGTCGGAGCGCAGAAGATTGCGCTTGTCGGGGAGAAGCTGAAGACTGTAGGAAGTAAGATGTCTTCCATTGGTAAGACGATGACTGCAACAGTAACGCTTCCTATTGCGGCAGGCTTTGCAAAGGCGGCAAGTTCCGCGTCTGATTATGAAGAGAATCTGAACAAGATAGACGTTGCGTTCGGCAAGTACGCTGGCTCTGTTAATGCATGGGCGAGCACAGCGACTAAACAGTTCGGCCTGTCTGTTGTGGCGGCTACTTCTGCGGCTTCCAGCTTCGGTGCACTCGGCAAGGGCATCGGCCTGACTGAAAAAGATGCGGCGGCTATGTCCACGACTCTCGCAGGCTTGTCCGCTGATTTGGCTTCGTATTTCAACACAAGCACCGATGATTCTGCGAAGGCTCTGGAGGGCATATTCACAGGCGAGTCCGAAGCCCTGAAGAAGTTCGGTGTTGTCATGAACGACACGAACCTAAAACAGTTCGCAGAAGACCAGGGACTTGTCTGGAAAGAGATGTCGCAGGCCGAGAAGGTCCAGCTCCGTTATAACTACGTATTAGCGAAGACCGCTGACGCACAAGGCGATTACGCAAGGACAGCAGACGGCACTGCGAACAGTATTAAGACGTTCAAAGCCGCTTGTGAGAATTTGGCGGTTGCTATTGGTCAACAGTTATTGCCAATCATCACACCAATCATTCAGAAGATAACGGAGATCATCAATAAGTTTAACACCTTGAGTCCGCAGACGCAGAAGATTATCACAATCATTGGACTGGTGGTCGCTGCGATCGGTCCGCTTCTGGTCGTTCTTGGAACGCTGTTCAGCGCGATCGGCTCCATCATGACCGTATGGCCTATGCTGGTAGGTGCGATTGGTGCTATCGGTGCGCCTGTTGCGATTGCTGTCGGTGTGATCGCTGGATTGATTGCGGTTGGTGTTCTGCTCTATAAGAACTGGGACAAGATAATCGCATGGGCGAAGAAGATGAAGGAGAATGTCATCAAGACGATGACGGCTCTGAAGCAGAAGGTTACGGATGCACTGAACAGAATCATCAATGCGTTCAATAACCTGAAGGCGAAGATTGCAAATATTGTTAGCTCGATTAAGACGAACATCAGCAACACGTTCACCGCAATCAAGGCAAGCGTCTCGGCGATTATCTCGTCAATCAAGGCGAATATCTCCAATACATTCACAGCAATCAAGACTAAGGTATCAAACGTCATGACCGCTATCAAAACGGCAATATCCAATAAGCTGACAGCGGCAAAAACAGCGGTCAGCAATATTGTTGCAAGCATTAAGACAATCATGTCGTTCTCTGGACTGAAGGACAAGGTTTCGAACTTGTTCAGTAGTATCAAGAACACAATCAGCGACAAGATGACAGCGGCGAAAAATGCGGTCACTGGTCTGGTCGACAAAGTGAAAAGCGTATTCCCTATTTCACTCGGCAGGATTTTCTCTGGTGTTCAGCTTCCTCACTTCAAGATTTCTGGTGGTAAAGTTCCTTGGGGAATCGGTGGCAAAGGTACGGCTCCGTCCGTATCCGTAGAGTGGTATCGCAAAGCCATGCAGCGTCCGTATATGCTCGATGGTGCGACAATCTTCGGAGCGATGGGCGGCAAGCTCCTCGGCGGCGGTGAGAGCGGCAAAGAGGTCATTCTCGGCTATGATGCCTACAAGCGCATGGCTGGCGGCGTGACCATCAACATGACCGTGAATGCTGCACAGGGGATGAATGAGACTGCACTGGCTAACATGGTAGCTCGCAAAATTAACAAACAGGTTAAGGAGTTGTATCAGGTATGGTAAATAATGACTCCAAATATTTTGTATTCAATGGCAAAAAAAGCTCGGACTTTGGGGTCTGGGCTTCCGGCTCTGGTGTGTTCGAAACTCCGGCAAAGCGGTACGAACAGATTGATGTACCGGGAAGAAACGGCTCGCTCATCATCGAGGACGGTTCGTTCGAGAATGTAGAGTTAGAGTTCACCGAGTGCTTCATTCCGCAGGACTTTCAGCAGAACTTCAGCGATTTCAAAAACTACATGATGCGTCAGAACGGCTATCAGCGTCTGGAGCTGTCTTGGCTTCCCGATGAGTATCGCCTTGCCGCATTTGAGGGTGGTATCTCTCCAGAGCTGTCAACGTGGGACGGGACTGGCCGTTTTGATGTGACATTTAACTGCAAGCCGCAGAGATTCCTGAAGAGCGGTGAAACACCGATATACTTCACAACATGGATTGGTGCGTCTGACACGCAATACACTTATACACCGATATTCAAGTTGGTTCTGGATGAGAATAGAGAGTCTGCGTCTATTTGGTATACGATAAGAGATTCCAGAACGATTGCAGTTGATGTGTATTGGTTTTGCAATAATGATTTTTCAAACCCTTACCTTGTTTCTATGGGTTCTCATATCCCAAATGTGAGACACATTGATATATATCCAGAAGCGTTAGATGCTGGAGATGTTTGCGGTTGGCAGATTCGTTTGAAACGGAACACAGGTGATTCGCCGTCCACGATGGAGATCGAGGGCATGATGGACATCGGTGGAACAACAAGCGCAGATGAAATGTATTTCAAAGCACATTTTGGGAGTTCCTTTGAGGTTGTCAATCCGACAGGATGTATCTGCAAGCCTGTTTTTCGTTGTTTTGGTGATGCGTGTGCGCTTGCCGATGTGGCACACGAAGAAGAATGGACTATTGCATCACAAGATTATTCAAGTACCACGCAAGACATCTATATGGATTGTGAGAATGAATATATCTACTATTACGACAGCAACGGAAAGAAAAAGAACCTTGCGAACAAGTTTACAATAGCGCATACCGATGGTGGAGCTTTTAACTTGTTGCAGTCATTTCCCACTCTCGGAGCTGACAAGACATCTATTGGCTTGAATCTTACGTCAAACCATTCAACAGCAAAATACAACATCCTCGTTGAATTAACACCGCACTGGTTCAGAATCTAGGAGGTGGCGGCATGGTTCCACGTTTATTTGAATCAACAGCGACCGCCTTCACGAGTCTTGGCATCTGTCCGCTGCCTGATGCGGTTTCATGCTTGGTCACTGAAGAACGCAACGACCAGTACACGCTTGAGATGGTGTACCCGATTGACGGCTTTGGTTTTAATGAAATCAAGGTCGACAGAATCATCCTTGCGCTCGCTCATGATGGAGATAGCCATGCACAGCCGTTTCGGATTGAGAGCATTCACGGAGACATCGGTGCGACTGTGACAGTCAATGCGGTTCATATTAGCTATCAGCTTAACTGGATTATCTGTGAGAAATTTGCTTCTTCCAGCGGAACGGACAGCCCGACAAGGTTTTGGAACGGGTGCAACAATCATGTAATTTCTACATCGCAGCCGTTCGATTTCAATACTGATTACACTGGCGATTATAGTGGTTCTCATAACTTTGGCGCACCAGAAGCGACTCCATTCCGTACACTGCTTGGTGGTATGGAGAACTCCATGTTGGACATCTGGCACGGAGAATTTGAATGGGATTTGTGGGACGTAAACTTCTGGCAGAACAGAGGTGCAGACAATGGCGTGTACATCTCTTATGGCAAGAACCTGACCGGTATTGATTGGGACACGGATGTCTCCGAGACATACACAGGAGTTGTTGCTTTTTGGAAACAAGAGGACGCATATGTTGAGGGTTCTATTCAGCACGTTGGCGGTTCATTCGCCTTCGAGCGGACAATCGTGCTTGATGCATCCGACCATTGGCAGAGCCAGCCCACAACTACACAGCTAAACAACTATGCAGCGTCCTACGTTAAGGCAAACGCAATCAATCCCGTTGTAAGCTGTGCCATCAATTTTGTGCCGCTTTGGCAAACTGAAGAATACAAGGATTTTGCTGACTTGGAAAAGGTGAATCTGTGTGATACCGTCCATATCGTTTATCCGCCTCTTGAATTAGAGTTGACCGCAAAGGTCGTGAAAACAGTTTTCAATGTGCTTTTGGAGCGTTACGACAGTATCCAAATCAGCACAGCAAAGAAGAACCTCGCAAACACAATATTCGCAATGCAGAAGGAGATTGAAAAGAAGAAATGATCGACTATCAAGTAATAACGATTAACCTGACACCAAACCTGTCATCGCCTCCGATAGTCAATGTGTCACAGGGCGATGTTGGAAGGCTTCTGGCGTTTGTGTTTGTCGATGGTACAAAGCAGATTTTACCTGGCGATGTTCTCGGTGCTGGTGTGACGATCAAAATCCAAGGGACAAAGCCGAGAACATCGCCAGG
>Ga0265298_10012189_pt1 | contig 10001 bp, 9 predicted proteins | sample AusTroGonzalo_MG_3_FD_193486 | JGI IMG/M metagenome (GOLD analysis project Ga0265298, IMG submission 193486) | Bovine rumen microbial communities from tropical cattle in Woodstock, Queensland, Australia - Gonzalo_01 | ecosystem: Host-associated > Mammals > Digestive system > Stomach > Rumen ... | reverse complement strand
ATTGTGTACTATTGTATTACCACTACGTGTATGGCTCTGTAATGCGCACGCACACGCCTGCGCATGCGTGCCCACGCACGTGCACGCGAGGATTTTTTCTGGTCAGTCTGGGCAGACATACGTAACTCGCATTTTTCACGCTCAAAAACCTGCCCAGACAACTGCCCAATTTCCCAAAATCCGCCCTGGGCAAACCCCGAATATCTGGGCAGATGATTTTGACTGCATTTTTCCACACATCTTATTTGCAAGATTCACAATCAACACTATATTTAGTGTTGATATTCATTGATAAACACTATATATAGTACATGAATATAGAAGCAAACAAGCTCATCCCACTTCTAAAGGCCTATTCGGCTCTCCCGCCTGTAGCACGTCGCGTCTTTCTACTGCTGGTCACGTCAGACTGCTACGCTCGCGGAGATGCACAAAGACTTGCTTACATACTCGGATGCAATAAGGCTGTTGCCAGGCGGGCTGTCCTTTTGATTAAACGCAACGATATTCTTAAACTTGCCATTACCTGGAGATAATTCATGACGCCATCCAGCATTGCAATCAAGCGTATTGTCGAGGATTTAACGGCAAGAGGAATTGAAACTCATCGGCCACGGTGCACACGAGTCGAGCTTGTAGTTAGATACAATACTGCATTACAGGCCGTCGCCCGTATGGCCAATGTATCGCTTGAACGTGCAGAACGCATGGTATTAATGGCATCATTAAGGCTAATTCGGGATTTACGTCGTGAATATACACCGCGCGTATCGCCCGAGGTCGCGTGCAGTTTAAGTTACTTTGAACACCCAACGTGCCCGCATTGCGGGGCGGACCTCTCCGACCCTGCTGTCGAGATTGGTTCTGGAGTGGAATTTGAGAGCAAGAAATCATGGGAGGAGATACTAGGCGAGGTTGGTAATTGAGTCTGATCCATTGGGGTAATTGAGCCTAAACCATTGGGGCAACTGATGTATAATCAAAGGCGTTTTAGGCTATGTTAAATATAAACACGTTGGTAAACGTTGGTAATTGCCTAATGACTCGCCCCGAGATTGCCAACGTTTTTCTTTTTCGTTTTTTGTGCTGCGGGGCGGGGTGCCCCAGGGGGTCTGGGCCGGGGGGCGGGGTGGTGCGCCCCGATATCAGCCCCACCGGCCGTTTTGTAAAAAAATGGATTTGCACGAGGAGGCCGAATGTCGATAAACGTGACATTTCGATTCAAGGACGACCTGTACAAGCGCGTTATGGACCGTTGTGAAAGCGACGGCGTCAGCAGGTCGGAACTGGTAGTGAAGGCATTGGAGCAGTATTTGAACCCGTCGAATGTCGAGGTTCCAGAGCTGACGGAGAGCGAGAAGAAGCAGGTTGCGAACGGGGCGAAGCGAATCAACGACCTTCTGAACGACGCGATAACCCGGCGAATGCAGCGCGACAATTCGTTCATCGAGAACATGGACTCGAAGGATTTCGCGCACCTGGTCGCGGGGCGGCTGCCGAAGGAGGCCGTTGACGATGCGGATGTCGAGCGTGACGTACTGTCGCTGAAGGAGCTTGTTGAAGGCCTGCCGGACGTTGCGGACGTTACGCGGGAACTGTCAATACTGCGGGGGAGGCTGAAGCAGGTGGAAACGGAACGCGACATCGCGCGGGAGGTGTGGCGGAAGCACAAGGGCGGCTCGGACGTCCGGGAGAGCGCGCGTCTGATCTACGGTCTGGCGGTGGAGTACTGCTGGGATTGCATCATCCGCAATTCGCTTCCGGGGATAGGCGACGGCGGCGGATTGACTGCGGCGGGGCGCGAGGCGATTGCGAAGCGCGTGGAAGAGGACCTGAAGGAGGTCAAGATATGATGTCTCCGGACGAGGTGGTGTCACTGAAGCGTTCGATGTCGTTCTGGCTGTGCCGGTGGCGGCGGTATCCGCTGGCGTATGTCATCGAGTGCATCGGGGACGTTCCGACACACCAGCAGGCGCAGGTCTTGAAGGCGTTCGAGCATCATCGGTTTGTCGCGGTGAAGAGCGGCCATGGAATCGGGAAGTCGAAGCTGATCGGGTGGTTGTCGAACTGGTGGCTGGACACGCACGGGAAGCGGGCGCCGATAACTGGGGCTGGCGGCGACCAGCTGAAAGACATCGTGTGGCCGGAGGTGAAGGTGGTCTGCAACACGAAGCCGAAGTGGCTCGGTTCCCGCTATGTTTCCGTGGAGGGTGAGTTGAAGAGCACGGAGTACCCGGAGATATGCCGCGCCATTCTCCGCACGACTCGCCAGGACAACGACGACGCCTTGCAGGGTTTCCACGACTGCATGTTCTTCATCGACGAGGCTTCCGGCGTCCGGGACGGCGTGTTCGAGGTTGCGAGCGGCGCGCTTGGCGATCCTGGCTGCTACGGCTTCATGACGGGGAACCCGACGCGGACAAGCGGCTATTTCCACGACGTTTTCACGAATCCGACGTTCTGGTACACGATGTCGTTTTCGAGCGAAGACACGATGGCGGAGGAGACCTATTCGTGGTTCTACGTCGATCCGTCCGGACAGCTTCGGAAGATGACGTGCCACGGCCGCCAGACTCGCCGCTGGATAGAGGACATGCGAAATTCATACGGCATCAGCAGCAATGTGTACCGCTACCGCGTCCTTGGCGAGTTCGCGAACATGCGGCGCGACTCGGTCATCGAGCCGCAGTTCATCGACCGGGTCCGTTCGTCCGCCTTGTCGCCGAAGGCGGGCGTCCGCCGGATGGGCGTTGACCCTGCGTGGATGGGCGACGACGACACGGGCGTCGTAATCAGGGAGGGTACGCGGATAATCCACGCGGAGAAATGGCACGGCTTCGACCTTGTGGAGAGCTTCAACCGGTGCCGCGTTCTGTTCGCGGACTGGGAGTGCGACTATGTCCATGTGGACCCCATCGGCGTCGGCGCTGGCCTTTATGATATGTTCCGCCATGCGGTCTACAGGAACGGCATCGGCTACCCAGTGATCAGCGTGATGGCGAGCGCCGCGCCACCGAACGACGGGACCGCCTTGTGCCGCACGCTTCGCGACTGGCTGTGGTGGCGGAGCCGCGAGTTCTTCCGCTCGAAGAACGTCGAGCAGAGCGTGAAGGCGGAGGCGTGGGGCGACCTGGTTTCGGAGTTGACCGCGCCGGGCTACAAGATCGTTTCCGGAAAGATAGTCGCGGAGTCCAAGGACGACCTGAAGAAACGGGGCATCCGTTCGCCGAACATGGCCGACGCCTTGAACCTGACGTTCTACGGCGACCATGAGACGTTCCATGTGAAGTACATGACGACCAGCGAATACCGTTCGACGATGCACAAGAAGAAGCAGCCCGTGCGGAGCTGGAAGACCCGGTAGCCGTTTTTACGACACCGTTTTGGTGTCTGTTCTCCCAAGTTATAGAAGGAGTGCACACACGAATGGCCGAAAGAATCCCCAACAACACATTCCACCGATGGCTGATTTCCGCCGAGCGGTACGAGTCCGTCTGGCGGAGGGACAACCAGGACTGTTTCGCTTATTACGACGGCGAGCAGTGGACGCAGGACGAGATCGCGGAGATCGAGAGCCGTGGCCAGCAGCCGACGGTCATCAACACGATCCAGCCGACCGTGGACATGGTCCGCTCGGTGGAGCTTGACCGCAAGGCGGATTTCCAGGTCGTTGGCCGCGAGGAATCGGACGGCAACAAGGCGCAGCTTCTGACGGCGCTGCTCAAGCACGCGTTCGATTCCTGCAACTTCGAGTACTACCACAGCGAGTGCTTCAGGGAGGCGCTCATCGGTGGGCGTTCGTGGATGGAGTGCAGCGTCCGGAAAGATGAAACTGGCAAGGACGTCATCAAGATAGACATGATCCCCTGGGAGGAAGTCTACCTCGACCCGTTCAGCCGCAAGCCGGACGCCAGCGACGCGCGTTTCATCATCCGCGTCAAGTGGATCGACCGCGACATCGTTAAGCGTCTCTATCCCGGAAGCGAGGACATCATAGAGACGGTCTTCACTGACGACTACCACGGCCAGGAGTATTCCGCGCAGATGGACGCGGGCCCCGACCGCGCGCCCGGCAACTACTACGACCCGCGCAGCCACCGTGTCAAGGTCTGCGAATGCTGGTATACCATGCCTGAATACAAGACGCTGAAAGTCCTGAACGAGGAGACTGGAAAGCGCGAGGAGAAGCGAGTGCTGCGCCAGGCTGTCCACTACGTTGTGTTCAGCGACGAAGTCATCCTCCAGGGCTCCGCAGAGAACCATTCCGTGAACGTTGACGAGCTTGGCATAGACATGTATCCGCTGGTTCCCATCCACTGCGGGCGCAACCACAAGGGCCGCCCGAAGGGAATCGTCAAGGGCCTCATCAGCATCCAGGACCAGATCAACAAGCTGAACTCCAAGTTCCTTTGGACGATTGCGTCGAACCGTCTCATCGCCGAGGAAGGCGCCCTTCGCGACCCGGACGAGGCGCGGGAGGAAATGCAGCGCCCGGACGGCCTCATCGTCCTGAACGACGGCGGCATCCAGCGCATGAAGACGGACGACAAGTACCGCGATCTGTCGTACATGTCCGCGCATTTGAATTTCCTCTTGCAGACGGAGCAGCGCATTTCCGGCATCAACGACTCGATGCTCGGGCTCGGCTCCGTCGGCGAGCGTTCGGGGACGATGCAGCAGACGCGCATCTCGCAGGGCGCGGCGATGCAGTCGAGCGTCCTTGAGAACCTTTACTTTTCCAAGCAGCGCGTGGCGCAGATATGCCTTCGCCTCATGGGGAAGTACTATACGGACTGGCGCGTCATCCGCATCACGCAGCCGAACGGCATGGCGGACGAATACCAGTTCAACATTCCGCAGTACGACGAGGCCACCGGCAAGAAGGTCGGCGTCCTCAATGAGATAGGCGACACCCTCTACTACGACGTCATTCTGAAGAAGGTCCCGCCCTTCACGACGATGAGGGAACGCACATTGCAGATGTTCAGCGAGGTCTTCAAGACGGGAGTCATGCCACCGCAGGTAGCGGCGAAGATCATGCTCATGCTTGCGGACATCCCCAACAGGGAGGACCTCATCATGGAAGTCGAGAACTTCTACAAGGGGCAGCAGCAGCTTGCGCAGGAAGCGCAGGCAAACGCTGCTGCCGGAACGCAGGAACAGCCCCCCGCCATGTAACGGCGATTCGGGGAAAGGAGCGACCAGATGAACGGAGAAGAGACGCAGAAGGATTTCAGTTTCGTTGATTCGGCGATTGGCGGCGAAGACCATTCCCAACCTGCCGACAGCAAGGACGACGGCAAGACGGAGGTGCAGCAGCAGCAGCAGCCAGCGGTGAACACTCCCGAACCGCAGAACGGCAATCCACCGTTCGGCGAGGAGGATTCAGGGTTCGAGCAGACGAAGCCCGCAGCGACCGAGCCGGAGCCGGAGCAGAAGAAGGATGATGCGGCCAAGGCGCAGGAGGAGGAGCTCACCCGTCTCCGCCAGGAGAACGAGACTCTGAGCAAGCGCCTCCATGACACGCAGAAGGCCTATCACCAGAAGTCCGAGGAAATCAAGAAGCTGGACGAGCTCCGGGAGAAGAAGGACAAGCTGGACAAGAAGAAGTCCGACGACGACGACTGGTTCAGCGACGCCGACGAAAAGGAGCTGAAGACCGTGACCGACGACCTGGAGGCGCAGAAGCGGCGCGTCCAGGACCTGGACGTGCAGGTGGAGCACACCGACCGCGACCAGAATCTCAAGGAATGGGAGCGACTTTGCGCCCCGCTGCGTGCGGAGCACAAGGACTTCGACGATGTCATCGACTACATTGGCAATCTGGTTGTCGAGGGAAGCGGAAAGACGAATGCCGCAGTCAAGGCGAGGTATGACGCCATGCAGGACAAGAGCCCGAAGGCGGTGTACGAACTTGGGCTGCGCATCCGTCGCGAGGAGGAGTTCTCAAGGGATCCCGATGCCTACGAGAAGAGGATTCGGGAGAGTGTCTTAAAGGAGCATGAGTCCAAGGAACCGCCCGTCCCGCGCGGCAAGCAGGGCCTGGACATGGTCAACTCAGCCATCCAGGATCCTTCTTCCAGGCAGGAGCCCAAGGGGTTCGTGGACTCACTATTTTAGCGAGGTAAACCATCATGGCAGAATTTATTCGTGGAACTGACAACGGCCTGACTCCGTTGCAGCATTCGTTTGAAATCTTCAAGCAGTACATCCTCACGTACTACTTCAACACCCTGACGGGCAAGCGCGGAAGCGGCAAGCCCATCATCATCGACGACGCCCTGTTCAAGGGCAAGGGCGCGGGTGACACTGGCCGCTACCACTTCATCCCGCAGTACGCGGGCGACGACGCCATCGAGGGGCAGAACCCCAGCATCACCGGCAACGAAAAGGTCCTGACAGAATACAGCATGGACCTCAAGGTTGACCAGATTGCGCAGGCGTTCGCCAAGAAAGGCAAGATGACCGACATCCGCACGATCTGGGACTACCGCGCCGAGGCGAAGAGCCAGCTGGCCGAGTGGTTCCGCAACCGCACGGAGCGCGACATGATCGATGCCCTGTCCGGCTTCATCACCGACGGCGTCACCCGTGTCACCGACGACTCGACCGATGTGGTCAACGGCTCCGGCCGCTGCCTCCGCGTCGATTATTCGGGTTCCGCCTTCACGGAAGTGGATGTCGCTGCATCCAGCACCAGCACCACCGACCTGCTCGGCGCTCTTGCCACGACCGACGTGATGAACACCCACATCCTCGACGTCCTCCAGGACTATGCGAAGACCGCAGGCAAGTATCCGATGAAGCCGATTCGCGCCAAGAACGGCGAGGAATACTACCTGCTGGTCCTGCATCCGAAGGCCGCGATTTCCCTGCGCCAGGATGAACGCTGGGAGAAGCGCGCCATCGCCGCGATGACCGGCAAAGGCTCCCTGGAAGGCGATCCCATCGCCACGGGCGCCATCGGCGTCTGGGAGCACATCATCATCAAGGAGGCGAACTTCATCAAGACGCACAAGAACTCCGATGGCACTCTGCGCATCGCCCGCAACCTGCTTCTTGGCGCGGACGCCGCTGTTCTGGCCTACGCGCAGACGCTGGACTATACCGAGGAACTCCGCGACTACAAGCGCATCATGGGCGTCGCCGCCGATGAGATCCGCGGCATGAAGAAGCTCCAGTTCGACAACGTTGACCTGAACGTCGCGCAGATTCCCTGCGCCATCGCACTCTAATAGGAGGAAAACACTATGGCAGATTCTGATGTTACTTCTCTGGTGCCCCGCCTGAACGGGTTCTACCAGCCGAACACCCTGGTCAAGAGCACCGTGCATATCCTCGACCTTGCTGTCGCGACCAGCGCGAAGAGCGCCGACACGCACGACCTGGTGAAGATTCCCGCAGGCCATGCCGTCGTCGGCGTTACGATCGTGTCCCTTACCTCGTTTGCCTCAAGCGGTGCCGCCACCATGACCATCAAGGTCAAGGCAGGCACGGAAACGGCGGCGGCCATCGGCAGCGCCGTTTCGCTTACGAATCTTGCAGTCGGCAAGGTTACGAAGCTTGTTCCTGCCGGTGCCCTGTCCTTGAAAGCGACGAACGGCGTCTATGCGGGCAGCGTCCTTCAGATGACGGTCGGAACCGCCGCCTACACGGCTGGCAAGGCGATGATCATCGTGGACACCATCCCCGTCGGCGATTTCCTTGTCAATGGCTGATGAGGTGAAGCCATGCCATCCAGCCAGTTCGCAGCCATAAGAGAGCGTGTCAGGACATCATTTCGTGATGTTGACGCGACCATGTTCAGCGACGACTGGCTGGACTGCTTCATCGATGACGCCCAGCGTGTCTGGGCGATGCTGACTGAATCCATCGTCGGGAAAGCGGAGATCACACAGAACGTCAGCGGCGTCCTGTCCCTTCCCGACGACTGCATCCGTCCGATTCGCCTGATTGGAACGGACGGTTTCGAGCTGCCGCCTGCGCCATGGAAGCACCTTCACGGATCCTATGATGATTTCCGTGACATTACGGGGGATTTCGCGCAGGCGGTTGTATATGACTATGACACCTTCGGCAAGTTCAGGGTGTTTCCCAAGGTGCCGAATGGCACGGAGCTGGGGGTGCTTGAATATGTGCGGCGGCCACAGGAAGGCGTGCTTGAAGTCGGCAACACGGACGCTCTCTGCTATTATGTCCTGTGGATTGCCACGACCTTCGCGTCAAGAGGCTCTTCCCCTCTGTGGCGCGACAAGTTTTTGAAGGAAGTGCAGGAATACAACATGTCCAAGGTCAGCCGCCTTGGCAGGCTGTCCAGGGGCGGGAGGTATTTCTGATGACAGATATCGAACTGCTTAGGATGTACGTCGGCGACCCTGACAAGGTCGTCTGGGGGGATGAGGAACTCGATCGCCTGATGCAGAAGGCGATTGAGCAGTATTCCGCCGACTCCCTTCTGTATTCGGGCGATGCGGTGTTCGACGTGTCGGATGACGGCGTCGGGAATCTGCCCGATGATTTCATTGGATTTGACTGCGGCTGGAACGGTGACGGCGGGCACGTGTCCGTCCAGTCACCGAAGACCGTCGCGGACACATACGGCGACTGGACGGTCGCCAAGGGCGCGCAGAGCGCCATCGTCGATGTCGGCGAGTCGCTGTATCGTCTGGTTCCGAATCCGTCCGACATCCGAGACCGTTTCTTCCTGACGTCGAAGGACAGAAACGGCGTGCTGCTCTTTGCGTCTGGCGAGGCGTTGGACGGACCGTCCATCAGCTTCTACGGCGTGACGGTCGAGGGCGGCTACGGCATGGAGGTCTTCCTTTCTGTCGGCGAGGACATCGGCTCCATGCACTACAGGCGCGTCGCAAGGCGTGAGGAGATTTTCGACGAAATCGCGCTGGTGGTTTACGCCGCTCATCTGGCGTATCTGGCGGACACGGACCTTGCGGACGCCAACATCGCGGAGTTCTTCCGCGCCTTGTACGAGTCGCGCGTCCGCAAGATGACCAGGGTGCGTTCGCTGAACCACGGCCCGCAGCGCCGTGGAGCATTCTTCTAGGAGACCAGGAATATGAGTCAGACAGTCAACGTGAGCAAACGCCTTGTCGGCGTCGAGGACATATTGTTCGACAACGGGAACAACAATGATTCGAGATTGTTTTCCGTCAACGGGCAGACGTATGTTGTCACCAAGCTGAACGCCAGGCACATCCCCCTTGGGATGGAGACGAAACAGCTGTTCGGCGATGACGCCAGCACTGTCTCCGAGGCGCTGGCCTATCTCAAGAACAACGGCGGCGGCGGTGGCAGCGGCGGTTCCGCTCTTGACCAGGACACGACCGTCGCTTTCTCCGCAGGCTCCACCGCCGCCACGAAGAACGCCGCCATCAACCTTCAGCCGAAGGACCTCGGCGGCCACACGCTGTCCTTCAAGTTCTACGGTGAGCCCGTCGAGCATACGGAGACGGTCGTGTTCAAGGGCTTCCATAACGGCAAGCTGGTCATCTACAGCGACAATAACGCGGCGACGATTTCGGACAATTCGGACTTCGGCTCGCTCATCAAGATAGTGGACTGCGACTGCGAGGTCCGAATCGAAAACATCAACTTCACCGCAAGCCACTGTCCGAATTGCATTCTTGCGGTCCGCTCGAAGGCGGTCTATGTCAACGAATGCGTCTTCACGGGAAACGACATCGCCGACGCCTCCGCCTGCAAGTTCGAGCTGTCCGGCGGCATTGTGTCGAGCTGCTCCTATTCCTACTTTTCAGGTGGACATGAAATCACCACCTTGGACAGCGCCTATCAGCAGCTGGTCCTTGACACAAACGGAGACAATTATCCGGAACTGACGAACGGCAAGATTGCCCAGTCGGTCATTCCGACCAACAGGACCGTCTCCAGCGCGAGCGGTAGCGAGGTTAACCTTAGTCCGGGCGAGACGAAGATTTGGGCAAGCGGGTTTGGTACGACAAACACGCTGAACCTGACGAACTGGT
>Ga0265298_10012188_pt1 | contig 10002 bp, 5 predicted proteins | sample AusTroGonzalo_MG_3_FD_193486 | JGI IMG/M metagenome (GOLD analysis project Ga0265298, IMG submission 193486) | Bovine rumen microbial communities from tropical cattle in Woodstock, Queensland, Australia - Gonzalo_01 | ecosystem: Host-associated > Mammals > Digestive system > Stomach > Rumen ... | reverse complement strand
TTCTCGATGGTTGTAGTATCGCCATGGAGCCAAATTTCTTCAAAGACCAGGGTAAGTTCTTCTCTGCCTATTCGTCGAGGAGCGAGAACCATATCGAGACGCATCAGGAGGGCAACGATAGTTATTACTATTTCGGCATGGACTGGTACAGTCTGCCCATGCTTCGTGGCAAGGCCCTCTGGATCGACCCCTTCCCTGATAGTAATGACATCACGGGTAACAACCGAGGTCTGATTATTTCCTATTGCAAACCCCTTGTGACAGCCGACGGTCGCAGTATCGGTGTTATCTCATCGGATATCTCGCTGCGCAAACTCACTCAGGAGCTCTCTCAAGAGCGGCTGTATCCCGAAAGCTATTTCGTCCTCTCGGACAGCCGCGGCAAACCTATCGCCTCCACCAAAGCCGATGCCGCCGAACAGAAGGTGGTTATCGACTACGACCGTAACCTGGTCATCGATCGTCAGGTGCCCCATACCGAATGGACAATTACCATCGTCTGTCCCAAGAGTGATATCTTCAGGGGCTATTATCAACACATCTTCATGGTTATCACCATCATCGTTTTCGGACTGTTGTTGCTGTGGACTTTCTGCTATTTCGTGGTAAAGCGCAACGTTACCCGTCTACAGGTGCTCGCCGCCATTACGCAGGACATGGCCAACGGTCGCTTCGACACCCCTATTCCGCAGACGCGCCGTAAGGACGACATCGGGCAATTGCAGAACAGCTTCTCGGCCATGCAGACCTCATTAGCCGACTATGTGGCTAATTTGGAGCGGATGAAGGCGGAGCTGAAGCAGGGCAACCGGGAACTCATGGAGGCTAAAGGTCTCGCCGAGGCGTCTGAAAAGCGCAAATCTGCTTTCATACAGGATATGTCACATCAGATCCGCACGCCGCTCAACATTATCAATGGCTTTGCGCAGATCCTACGCGAGAACCACCGCGAGATGAGCGAGGAGGAACGGCTGATGCTGTCGAGGGGTATGCAACACAACGGCTATATCATCTCTACCATTATCGACAATTGGTCGATGACCTCTGACCTCGATAAGGTAAAAGAACTGCCGCGCAAGGATATGGTCACCGCCAACACACTCTGTCACGAGGCTGTGGGTAATGTGTTGTTCAAGAATCGCGATGACGTGATATTGAACATCGAGACTGCTGAGCGTGATATCCGTTTGACGACTGATAAGCAGAGTGTGCTGAAGATTCTCAGTGAACTGCTTCACAATGCTGATAAATTCACCACCGAGGGAACCATCACCATCGGCTGCAAGCAGTTGAACACCCGCTTCATGGCATTCTACGTCGAAGATACGGGTTGTGGTATCGCTCCCGATGATCAGAAGCGGGTGTTTGAGCCGTTCTCGAAGCTCGATGATTTCAGCGAGGGCCTCGGTCTTGGTTTGCCCCTCTGTCGTCGTTTGGCGACTCTCCTGAAAGGAGAAATCGTGCTCGACACACTTTACAGCGGTGGAGCACGATTCCTTCTGAAATTGCCGCTTTAATCTGAGTACTCCGAGTATTCTGATGATTTCGAGTACTCTGAATTCCTATTATTTCTCCGGCATCATGACGATGGAGGCGTGATTGCCTGCGGCGATAATGTCGGCGAGGAACTTCTGTACCTTCTGAGCCGTTACGGCCTTCACGGTCTCTGCGTAGTTCGTCTGCAGATCTACACCCTCAGCTGTCCATTCTGTCAGCACGTTCATCCAATGGCCGTTTTCGCGGTTATTGTCCTCTGCCTGCTTCAGCATAATCTCCTTCACCGTGTTCAGGTCGGTATCGCTGATCTTCTGTGTCGACTCCTGCAGATATTTCAGCATCAGGTCGCGGGCAATCTTCTGCTTGTCTGGATTGGTGGGTGCAACAGCCTGGAGTACGAAGACGGGCTTGTCGCCGTTCAGGCTGATACTGCTCTTGGCACCAACGTTGTAGGCAGCACTCTCCTCTTCACGGATGGTGCGGTCGTAGATACGTGTCAGAATTTGCTTGGCGATATTCATCAACACGACATTCTCCTGTGTGTAGGCCATCTTGTCGGTAAGCCAGATTTCGGTAGTCTGGGCCTGAGGTGTCTCCATCTTACGGGTGAAGTTGCAAACGGGGTTGCCCTTGAAGAAGGTACGGATATCCTTGGCTTTCACGGGTGTGCCCTTTGGCAATGGAGCGATATACTGCTCCAGCAGTTCACGTACCTGCTGCTCGTCGAAGTTACCGATGATAGTATAGATAAACTGTCCGCCGTTACCATACAGTTGTTTCATCATCTGCAGCGAACGCTCGTAGTCAAAGCGTTGGATATCGTCCACACTGGGCGTGAGGTAGAGGAAGTTGCCGCAGTTCTGTACACTGGCCACAGAGTCACGATACACAATCTCGTGATTCAGATCCTTGTTTTTCAAAGCTGTCTGCATCATGTTTACAAACGAGGCCATCGACTTCTCGTCTTTTTTCACATCGGTCATGGTCAAGTAGAACAGCTGGAAGAGCGTCTCCATATCCTTCGGGGTAGACTGTCCGGCAATATACTGACGATCTTCGGCCACATTAATGCTCACCGATGCTACCTTGCCGGCAAGGGCCTTATCGAGCTCCGATTTCAGGAAGTTGCCTAAGCCGCTGTAGGCAGGCACAACTGAGAGCAACTGCAGATTCATGTCGTCGGCCTTACCGAAGAGCGACATACCACCCTTGGCTTCTGCCTGCATCATCACCTGATCATCCTTGAAATCGGTCTTCTTCAGGATGACGCGGGCACCGTTCGAAAGAGTCAACTCCTTATAGCCAAGCGTCTTGTTTTCCGTCTCCTTCACAATTTTTCCCTTTGCGGGCATTTGGGCGATCAGGGGTTCCTCCTTCACGTTGTCCACCCAAGCAGTGAGGGTTTCCGTGCGTACTGCATCAGTTCCCTTCTTCATGGCATCGGTGGTGATATAGGTCTTGCCGTCCTTCTCCTGTTCCATGAAGAAAGCCACAAGGTTCTTGCCGTCGACGCTGATAATCTGTTGGGCATATTGGTTCACCAGTTCTGCGGGCAGTTGTCCGGCCAAGGCCGTCATGGTTTGGTAGAGAGTTTCCACCGATGGGATAGGTTCACTCTCGAGGAAGTTCTCCACATACTCATTGGCGTATGCCTCGTTCTTACGTTTGTCGCGATTGGTATAGAGCTTCTCCAAGCCGCTTAGGTAGTCGGCCTTTGCGCGGGCATATTCAGTAGCGGTGAAACCGAAGTCGTGGGCACGCTTGGCCTCGCGGAACACAGCCTGAAGGGTTTCGATATCCTTGCCTTCCTTGGCTACGCCGATGAGCATCAGTGCATCCTTTGTACGGGCCAGCTGCATGAAGTTGCCGTCCTGCACCTGTGCTTGGATAAACGGACAGTCGGGCTGCTCTGTAATCTCCGAGAATCGGCTGTTCAGCATTGCGCAAACCATCGCGTTCAGATAGTCCTGTACCAAGTAGGCGGCGGTCTTCTTCAGTTCTGTGGGCACGGGGTCACGCTTCATGGAGAGCATCAGGATGGGATACTGCTGCTCCTTATCCTTCTCAGCCACATAAATGGTCTGCTCATTGTCGGGCACAGGCTCGTCGATCACTTTCGGGGCATTCGGGTCTACCTTGATATCGCTGAACAGTTTCTTGATCAACGCCTCGGTATAGTCAACGTTGATGTCACCCACGATGATGATGGCCTGATTGTCAGGACGATACCATTTCCTATAATAGGCCACGAGCTCCTCGGGCTTGAAATTGTCCACAATCTCCATCTTGCCGATTGGCATGCGGAAACCGTACTTCGATCCTTGGAACAAAGTGGGCAGGGCGCGCTCTATCATACGCTGGTTGGGACTGTTGCGCATGCGGTACTCGTTGTGGATCACGTCGCGCTCTTTCTCAATCTCTTCGGGGGTGACGGTGATGCCGCTCGACCAGTCGCGCAGCACCAGTACACACGAGTCGAGAGCACTCTGGCGCTCCGTACTCACATCAGCGATGTAGTACACCGTACGGTCGATTGAGGTGTAGGCGTTCAGGCTGCGGCCATACTGTACACCGATTGACTGCAGGTATTCGGTCATCGTGCCAGTGGGGAAGTGTTCCGAACCGTTGAAGGCCATGTGTTCCAGGAAGTGGGCCAGGCCCTGCTGCGAGTCATCCTCCTGAATGGAACCCACGCGCTGGGCGATGTAGAAGTTTGCCTTCTTCTCCGGGGTGTTGTTGTGACGCAGATAGTACGTCAGTCCATTGTCGAGTTTACCGATACGTACACTGTCGTCGATGGGAATCTCAGGCATCTGCATCTGCTGCTGGGCTGATGCCAGTCCTGTCGTAATCAGGGCTACTGCCACAAAAAGTCTTCTAAGTTTCATTTTGATATAAATTAGTTGATTAAACCTTTTCGGGTGCAAATATACGGACTTTTTTCCTAACACAATATAAAACGAATGTTATCTTTATGTTAAATTCGGGAAAAAAGGCCATCCTGTCGTAATATATGCAGGACGGCCATTGGAAATATATAACGAGAGAGTTTTAAGGAATCATTACTTTACAGCGAGCAGACGGCTGTCGAGGGGTTCCATCATCACCATGCTACTGGTCAGGAACATATTGTCTTGCTGCTCGTTCATCTTATAGGTCTTCACCGTAGTCAGATTCGGAGCTATCGAGCGGTAGAGCGTCACTTCCGTGGGCAGGTCGTACTGCTGCTTCTCGGCATTCCAGTAGCTCATCTCCACGTTGTACCCGTTCTTATAATATCTATAGGTCAGACGGCTGCTTTTTGTCCACTGCTTGGTAGCCTCGTCCCAAGTCAGCGTCTCCTTGTCCTGCAGACGGCCCTGCTCGTCATAGGCGTAGCAGTACTCCATCTTCTGCTCCATCTGGTGGCGATCGTTCTGGGCGTACACCTCGATCTTATTAACCACTCCGTCTTCCATCTCACCATTATACATATAATTGGCGTTGTCGCTGTTAACGGCGTTGAAGTACATTGTCAGTACTGTTGCTGTTGTGATGATTGCTTCCATAACTCTTATTTTTTAATTGTTAATAATTTAATTTTTCGATTCTTTTTGTCCTTTAGACGCTGCAAAGGTATGGAAAACTACAAAAACTTTAAGTTATTTGCATGTTATCTTTAGGTTAAATTTGGTTTTTCGTTTAATTTTGATTACCTTTGCGGGCGGCATGCATAATAGATATAAATATGTGTCGATTTTGAGTGCGATGGCGGTGTTGCTGTTGTTAGGCATCTATATGTGGATGACCTATCGCTCGGCATCGAGGGATATCGCTGAACGGGCTGGCAACCAGCTGATGTGGGCGATGTTCTACGAAAGCTATAACCGTGCCGACCTTGTGACTGAGGACGATACGCTGAGTCTGCCTCAGTCGCGTGGCAACTTGTCGCTGGCTTCATCGGTAGAGGGCATGAATGATGCACTGAGTCAGAAATACCACTCGGAACTGTCGCTGGACACAGTGGCGATGTATGTCGATTCGTTGCTGAGCGTGGCGGGAATCAATCGCAAAGTGAACATTTTAGAAGAAAGTGTAAAATGGAAAGAGGAAAGAGGAAAGCTGATAGAGGGAGAAAGAAAGGTTATTAGGCAGAATAATGACCATCGCTCGTCGTGGTCGATGTATACGAAGCCGGTGAGCATCAGGCGTGACGGATCGAGGACTATTCGCATGGCGCTGAACAACCCTTATCCGGAACTGGCCCGACGACTGAGTCCGTTGTTTCTGATCAGTGCCATCATTCTGAGTTTCTTTGCCGTAATCATCATCCAATTGTTGCGCTTCATCAACGAACAGGAGCAGATGGCGGAGTTGAGGAACGACTTCTCCTATGCGATGGTACACGATATGAAGTCGCCGCTGTCGAGCATCATTATGGGGGCGCACTTCCTGCATAGCGGTAAGGTAGACGACAAACCGCAGATCAAGGAAAAATACTATACGATTATCGAGGAGGAGGCGGAACACCTGCTGGCACTCGTGAACAAGCTACTGACCATTTCGAAACTCGAGAACAAGAAACTGATCCTGAACAAATGGAATATCCATATTGAGCCCATCATCAACGATCTGGTGGAAAAAGCCAAGGCGAAGTCGACGAAGCCTATCGAGGTGACCACCTTCCTGGAAGTGAAAAACGTACTGGCCGACGAGCAGTATCTGACGGAGGCCATTGCCAACTTGATTGACAACGCCGTGAAGTATTCGAAGGACGAGATAGAACTGTCGATAAAGACCTTCGACACCGACAAGTATGTGCTGTTGAAAGTGCGCGACAATGGTATCGGCATGACGAAGGAAGAACAACAGGTGATCTTCGATAAGTTCGGACGTGCTGCCATTCACGAGAAGAACCGTAAGGGCGGTGTATCGGGTTTCGGCCTCGGACTGAACTACGTGGATCAGGTGATGCAGGCACATGGTGGCAAGGTTACTGTGTCGAGCGAGAAAGACAAGTTTTCGGAATTTACACTGTATATACCAAAAATATGATTAAACTGCTTTTAGTGGAAGACGATGCGTCGTTGGCCTATATCGAGAAGACGGGCCTCGAGGATATTATTGGCGGGTATGAGGTGACGACTGCCTGCAATGGTAAGGAAGGCGTGAAGGCCTGGGAAGAAACGCATCCCGATGTGATTATCTCAGACATCGACATGCCCGTGATGAACGGCTTCGAGATGGTGGAGCGTATTCGTGAGACCGATGGTGATGTAATTATTATCTTCACCTCAGCCCTGACATCGCCCAACGATGTAAAGGCAGGCTATCGCCTCGGCATCAACAATTATGTGAAGAAACCTTTTGTGCCTGAGGAGCTTGATGCCCATATTCAGGCACTGATGAAAATGCGCGGTGGAGCGAAGACGCAGAAGGAGACGAGCCACTATAAGTTGGGCAAATATACCCTCGATGCGGATCACGCCACATTGCGTAATGACGAGACAAACGCTTCACAAACCATCACCCAACGTGAGGCACAGATATTGGCGATATTGGCTGATAATAAGAATAATGTGGTGCGACGTGAGGCCATTCTCAGCCGGTTTTGGAATACGGAGGATGACTATTTTGCCTCGCGCTCACTCGATGTGTTTGTTAATAAGCTCCGCAAACTCCTCGCTGACGAACCGCGCATTACGCTGAAGACCGTTCGCGGCATCGGATTGCAGCTTATTGTGGATTAATCAATTGGTCTGAAGGGTTCCATCGTCTGGAGGGCTAAGTAGGCTCCGGGAACGAAGAGGATGGCAGCGATGAAGAAACACCATGCTGGGATGCTCAGACCGGTGAGAAGGACTATAATCAGCCAATAGATGATATCGCCGAAGATGATGGGAATGACGCTACGTGTAAAGTCGTAGAGATAACCCTGGAACATCACTGTCATCGTGGTAATGATGGCCAATACTGGGGCACTGAAAAACGCCGATGTCAAGCCAATGATGAGGGCAAACGCGGGGACGATAATCTGTGGTCGATGCTTCCACTCCAAGATTTCTCGCATCATACCACCATAGATAATCAGATCGGCAGTGGCCTCGATGAAAGACATGCCTATCAACGAAGAAATCGGGTGTTTGGCAATCCATGCATACGACTCTCGCAGGGATTCATCGTTGCTGAAGAAGGGGTCTGAGATGGTACAGTTGAGCAAGGCTAGACCATACATTGCCATTCCCGTGTAACTGATAACCTGCCTGCGCTTGTCCTTGGGCATGCGGCCCATGGTGTAGCTGGCAAAACGCATGCGGAGGAAAACAATCTGTAGGATGATACAGGCAATGCAGAGGATGCCCATACCGATGGCAAAGTAGAAATCTGATGGGTTCCAAGTGGCATTTGTGTCACCACGGAAACCATCGATAAAGCCTTCGATGAAATTACCTGCGAAGCCCAAAACGGCCCCACAGACAAACATCACGACTAGAATAATACCCAGCGAGAGTGACAGATACATCAATGCTTTTCTCATCTCGGGTGCAAAGGTACGCATATTTCGCCAGAAATGTGGCAAAATGAATGTTATCTTTAGGTTAAAGTTTACTTGTAGAAAAAAGTGCTCCCAGCTGGGAGCACTTCTGTTTTAGTTGATCAGGAAGATCTTGGTCTGTCCTTTATAGGTGGCTTTGATGGTGGCGCGGCCCTCGACGATGGGACTGATGTCGAACTTCACCCCTGGCACATCGGATGTGGCATCAAGTCTGCTGCTGTTACCCAACTTGCCGAACAACTGATAGCGGTTTTGCTCCGAATAGCCGTTCTGGGCATTGAAGCGGATGGGTGTTGTGGGGATATTGAGCTTCTGACCGTCGGCGGTAATGGTTACCTGTGGTACAGCCTCTGGCTGACATACATGCCCTTCCTGTGCAAAGCCGATACCATGGAGGTCGAAGAGACCTTGCGGACGCTGTGGCTGTTGGGGACCACGACGGCCACCGAACTGGAATCCCTGTTGCTGAGGCTGCTGGATCTCAGGACCTTCAGCCACGAGATAGATGGCGTGTTTGCCAGTCAAACCCTCAAGAGCAGGAACTGGTTTAGAAACGGAGTAGTCCATTTTTATGTCTGTCTGAAAATCAGAGAAGGAGAATAAAGCGATCTCGTCACCATTCCAAGGATTATCGAGTTTTACATGAATCTTAAAAGGATACTTGCCACTGGTTGTCAGGTTAATAAAGAGCTTGGCATTGTCGCCCTTCTTGATACCTTCGAAAGCTTTGCAGCCCTTGGTGTTTTTGTCAAGACCGCCGAAGCCGAAGTACTTGAAGCCTATGATACCACCATTCTGGATACCGGCGAGATCCATCGAGTTGTTCCACACGTCGTGGTTGTCCTGCATCCAGTCGTTGGAACCTGGGCCATTCACGAAGCAGGCATAACCTGCTGAGTAATAGGCGTAGGGAGGCAGACCGAAAATCTGGAAGCCCTCGCTGGTCACCTCGGCACCGGTGTATTCGTTGCCGTCACTGGCCTTTGCTGTCCAGACATTGTCCTTAGCATAGGGATCGTAACCAGTGATCTTCACCACACCACCCTTGGCCACGGGTTTCTTGTCCCATGTAATCTTTACAGGAGCGACCATTGCCTGACGGGCATTGCCGAAACCACGTGGGGGACGATGATAAAACACGTACCACTGGCCGTTGATTTCCTGAATGGAGCCGTGGGTATTGTGACCGAAGTTGGTAGTGATGAGCTTAGAGCCATCCTGACCTACTACGACACCACGCGAGTCGACGAGCACACCGCCAGAACGCCAAGGGCCGAGGGGAGAGTCACCGAAGGCATAGCGCAGGGCGGAGTTGGTATTGCCCAAGCCGTATTCCTTGCCGCTGTAGCCAGAGAACACCATCACGTACTTATTGCCCACCTGACGGATAGACGAAGCCTCGAAGAAATTGAAGTCGAGCGGGTTCTGTCCCTCATAGAGGGCCTTGTACTCACTGCCGGCACGGTCAAGCAGACGACCATCGGCACTGCTGGCGGGGATGAAGGGGTCGATGGGCTCCGTGCCCTCGCGCTTCGAGTACATCGTCTTCTGGTCGAGCTCAACAGCTGTAGAATGCTGGAAACCGTAGAATACATAGGCGCGGTAGCCGATGTCGTAGTCTTTGTCCTTCTTGTCGGTAATGGTCTCGATGAAAACCGAGGGATCGAAGTCGATCAGCGAGCCGGGGAGGCACTGACGACCATCCTCTGTGAGGTTCACAGGGGTGAAAGGACCATTGGGACGGTCGCCCTTACACACCATCGGTGTGCGGCGCCAGCCACGAGAATGGGGATAGAGCCAATAGGTCTTCTTGCCTGTGGCACGGTCGGTGGTGCAGACGAGGTCAGGGGCATACATCGTGTCCCATTGTCCGTCGACATACCAGGTAAAGATGGGGCCTTCGTCGCGCCACTGGCTGAGGTCCTCAACAGGAGCCGACCATGCACGGATGTCAGGACCGCAGTAGGCGG
>Ga0265298_10012187_pt1 | contig 10002 bp, 8 predicted proteins | sample AusTroGonzalo_MG_3_FD_193486 | JGI IMG/M metagenome (GOLD analysis project Ga0265298, IMG submission 193486) | Bovine rumen microbial communities from tropical cattle in Woodstock, Queensland, Australia - Gonzalo_01 | ecosystem: Host-associated > Mammals > Digestive system > Stomach > Rumen ... | reverse complement strand
AACCATTTACACGACAAATTAACGGGCAAAGATGCTCTTTTGGTCGGAGACGACAATATAAAAAATGGTGCTGACCGCATGGTAAACGGCACCGCTATACAGAGCAAATATTGCAGTTCCGGTTCAAAATGTATTCAGGAGTGTTTTGAGGATGGTAAATTCCGTTACTTGAATCCAAACGGGAAACCTATGCAAATTGAAGTTCCGTCTGACAAATATGATGATGCTGTTAAAGCTATGCAGGATAGAATCCGTAAAGGAGAAGTCCCGGGAGTGAGAGACCCTGGTGATGCGAAGAAGTTTGTTAAAAAAGGGTTCTTGACTTATGAGCAGGCTAAAAATGTCGCCAGATTCGGTACAATAGAATCTATCACTTATGATGCGGTCAATGGCGCTATAATAGGAACAACGACATTTGGAATAACAGCAGCGATAACTTTTGCGGTGTCAATATGGAACGGAGATGATTTTGAAACTGCACTAAGCAATGCTCTCATTTCAGGTTTGAAAGTCGGCGGAATCTCTTTTGCCACTGCTGTTTTGGCAGGTCAGATGACCAAGGCCGGTGCTTACAGTTTAGTTGCAGGTGCATCAGGAAAAATTGTTCAAATGCTAGGTCCGAAAGGATCTGCATTGCTGGTCAATGCTTTCAGGAGTGGAAAAAACATTTACGGTGCTGCAGCAATGAAAAGTGCTCAGAAGCTGCTGGGTAGTAATATTATAACAGCTGGAGTTTCGATAGTTGTTCTTTCATCCATTGATATCGTGAATATTTTTCAGGGGCGTATTTCCGGAGCCCAATTTTTTAAGAATCTTGTGAATACAACGGCTACTGTTAGCGGAGGCACTGCGGGGTGGGTTGCAGGGAGTGCTGCAGGTGCAAAATTAGGTGCAACAGCCGGAGCTGTTTTTGGTCCGGTTGGAGCTGGTGTTGGAGCAACAATTGGTACATTCGCTGGTGCATTAGCTGGAGCTTTTGGTGTAGGAGCAGCAGCAGGTGCCCTTTCATCAAGTGTTACGGATGAACTGATTGAAGATGATCCTAAGAAAATGATAAGAATCATAGAAAACGAATTTAAAGAGATTGCTCAAAACTATATGCTTAACAGAGATGAAGCTGATAGTATTGCTAGTTCACTGTCTAGAGAAATCGATAGCTCAATGCTCAAAGATATGTATGCTTCAGATAGTCAATACCAGTTTGCAAGGAATCTTATTGAGCCGAAAGCCGAAGCAATAGCAAAAAGCAGAAAACATATAAAGTTACCGTCTCAGGAACAAATAGCCAATGGGTTGAAAAAAGTATTGGAACATGTTGAAGAACAAACAATGGAGGAAAGCTATGAAATGCATTAAGTGCGGAAAAACCATCGATGACGATTCGAGATTTTGCCATTTTTGCGGAACAAAGCAGGATAGGGAGGTGAAATGCGACAACTGCGGTCGTTCTATTGAGTTCAATTTCAAGTATTGTCCTGAATGTGGAGAGGAAATAGACTGGAATTTAAAAGCACTGGAAACGGAACCTTTTGAATTTGTCAATCACGGAGATTATATTGAGTTGACAGAGCCGCTCGGTGATGTGAAAATGATTGAAATATTTTCACAGCCTGGAGATTTTATTGGACCGGACAATCATTCTTTTTTTAAATTTAGTGATGCTAAACGATATGCAAGGAATCTTCGAAAGGGCGGATTTACTGACTGGCGTCTTCCGACTATAGAAGAATTGAAGATGATTTATAAGAAAACAGACTGTGTAATTATGTCCGAAGAATATAAGGAAAAATACAGTGATTGGAAAATAGACGCTAGTGTTTGGTCTTCGACAATAGAGTATGATATGGAGTTCATAGATTTCAATGATATTGCCAACCAATATGCATTGTGTGTAAATTTTAAAAATGGTAAAACGGAAAAATGTTGTGTTCAAGAACAGTGGGCCGATATAGGAGCAGTTATTTGTGTTAGATCTAATTATGAAATCGATCCATATTCCAAAGAAAATTTTATTGACAGGGGCGACTATATTGAGTTGAGAAATCCTGTCGGGAATATTCACATGATTGAAAAAGGCTATTCTTCTGAAAACAAGGAGTGGCATGAAGCAAAAAGATATGCTGAAAATTTAAGAAAAGGTGGCTTCAACGATTGGCGTATTCCGACAAAACAAGAACTTGAATTTATATATAAAACTAAAGAAGTTAGTGGAGTAGACAAAATCGTTGATCCACAAGAAATAAGTTACAGTCTTTGGTCTTCATCTTCATGGGTTGAAAATGATAAAGCTGTGTGGTTTGTGAGTTTTGCTGAATCAGGGTTTGCCAAAGATGGCGAAGCCTATGTATTTCCTAGAAAGGAAGCTTATGAGCGTGTCAGATGCGTGAGGTAGCGCTTAGAAAAAAATCTTAAAGCCAAAACACCGAATAAAAACCCGCCAAATTGCCGAATGAAAACCCGCCAAATTACCGAATAAAAACACGCCAAATTACCGAATGAAAACCCGCCAAATTACCGAATGAAAATGCGCCAAATTATAAAATCGCTTGATTTTATTGGTGTTTTTTTGTGTTGAGAATTACAACAACCACGCAAAATATGCCGGAATGCACGATATAGCCTAAATTATATTTGACGGGATATAATCTGAAGAAAATGACGTAAATTTATTAGTCAAATAGCATTTTTCCGTCAAAAAATAGTAACAAAACCGCACTTTTCGCAAAATGTTTGTGCTATTGCTATTCGTCATGTTGAGCAATGTGATTCGGTTGGGGGCATGGGATGCCAGATTATCCTTTTGCACCTTTTAAAGAGTTGTGAAGATTTTTTTCAAAATAATCTCTGTCTTAAAATATCATATATTTAAATATTTTTACTTTTATTTATAAAATTTGTTGGTATAATATTATTGTTATTGGTGTTTGTTGGAATTTCTAAATTATTTTGTTAAGGGTAAGTAGAAACCATGGATGAAATTTTTGTTATTGAAAAGTTTGATAAATATAGAGAAGACAATCGACGCGAAGTTAAGGCCGCGGAAGGTGGTCTTCCTCAAAATTTGTGGGAAACTTATTCAGCGATGGCAAACACTTACGGAGGTGTGATTATCTGCGGAGTCCGCGAAAGAAAAGATGGTTCCTGGTTTGCTACCGGAATGAAAGATGCTCCCAAACTGATAAAGAATTTTTGGAATCAGATCAACGATTCCAAGAAGGTAAGTGTTAATCTTCTTGATGAAAGGGATGTCAATATTTACGAAATCTCGGATTCAGTGATTGTGGTTATCAATGTTCCTGCGGCAAGTAGAGAGCATAAGCCTGTCTATATAAACGGAGATATGTATAAAGGCACTTTTAAAAGAACGCAGGAAGGCGATTACCATTGCACCAGAGACGAAGTTCAAGCAATGCTCCGCGATCAGAGCAGATTGACAACGGATATGAAAATTCTTGAAAATCTTGATCTTTCCGTGTTTGACAAAGAATCTGTCAAATCATATCGCATCTGGTTTGAAAACGAACATCGTGGAAATGCATGGTCGAAACTTCCGAATGATGAATTTTTGGAACGAATCGGGGCGGCAGGCAACGATTTGAGGGATAAATACATGCATCCGACCTGTGCCGGACTTCTGATGTTCGGATTGGAACACACTATTACAAGAGAATATCCGAATTTCTTTTTAGATTACAAAGATCATGCTCTGCCTTCTGTCAGGTGGACAGACAGAATTCAGTCACAGTCACCGGATTGGACGGGAAATGTGTTTGATTTTTTCACTATGGTTTCCGCCAAACTGACAAGGGATCTTGAAAAGCCTTTTCAACTTGACGGCATGGTGAGAGTTGATGAAACAATTATTCACAAATCCGTCCGAGAAGCACTCGTCAACTGTCTTGTAAATGCCGATTATTTTTTGCCCCGAGGTGTTGTCATCGACAAATATCCTGACAAGATCGTTCTCAAAAATCCCGGAACAGCGATTGTCGGGAAAAAACAGATGCTTCGCGGCGGAGATTCCGAGCCGAGAAACGCAAACATTATGAAAATGTTGAATCTGATCGGTTTCGGAGAACATGCAGGAAGCGGTGTTCCCGATATTTTTGAAACGTGGGAAAGCGCAGGATTGAGCGAACCTGTAGTTGAAGAATGTTTCGGTGAAAACAGCCCGAGTAAAACGATAGTGACTCTTCCTTTGGTGAAAAAGAATTTGGTCCTTTTTGAAAAAGGGCCAGAAAAAGGGCCAGAAAAAAGACCAAAAAACAACGAAGTTGCTGCCAGAAACAAAGCTGTTTTGAAATTGATTCGCGAAAATCCATATATTTCACGTGCGGAAATCGGATTGAAACTGGGTATTACAGACAAACAGGTTCGACTGTCCCTAGAGCGTTTAAAACGCGATAAACAAATATATCGCGAAGGTTCAAACAGAGGAGGATATTGGATTGTTGATAATTATTCCAAAGATGGTGAGTCATAATTCTCGGACATCAAATACCTGATTGAGCCGCAGGTGATATCCGATTATCCTTTCGAGCCTTTTGAGTAGTTTCACGACATTTTCCAGCAAATCTGAAATCCTGAAGAAATCTTGAAGCCAAAACACCGAACAAAAACTCGCCAAATTACCGAATGAAATTACGCCAAATTGCCAAATTGCTTGATTTTATTGGTGTTTTGCGCTCAGACTGTTACATCAGCCACGCAAAATATACCGCAAGGCACGATATAGCCTAAATTATATTTGACGGGATATAATCTGAAGAAAATGACGTATCAATAGCATTTTTCCGTCAAAATTGGTGAAAATCAAGAATTTTTGCACTTCCCGCAAAATGTTTGCTCTGCCGAGTTACCGCTGCGCTCAGAATGAGATAAATTTTTTTCATATTTTTTATTAGCGTTGGACATTATATGCCTACCCATACAATATAAAAAGAAGCTGAGACCGGCTTTTTTGAGAAATTTTTAATTTTGTAACTTTTTTTGCGGAAATTTTCGGAAAAACGGTTTTTGTAACACTTTATATGGGTGTGATGATTGTTTTTTTAACTTTTAAAGGAGACAAAAATGAGAAAACTTTATGACCAGATGCTTGACAACATTAAAAACAGCAAAGAGATTACGGATGATGCAAAACGCGGCCTTATGTCAGACCTGCTCAAAGCCAGCGAAAACAAGGCGAACATTCTTATCACAGGTGCTACAGGCTGCGGCAAAAGCTCGACAATCAACGCACTTTTCGGCATTGAAAAAGCCGAAGTCGGTACTGGTGTAGATCCGCAGACTATGTCGATCACGAAGTATGACTACAACGGTCTTACTCTCTGGGACAGCCCTGGACTCGGTGACGGCCCTGAAGCCGACAAAAGGCACGCAGAGGGGATCATTAAAAAACTTACGGAACGCGATGCCGACGGAAATCTGCTTATCGATGTGGTGCTTGTAATTCTCGACGGCAGCAGCAGAGATCTTGGAACATCTTTCGAACTTATCGAAAAGGTCATCGCTCCCTGTATCGGAAAGAACGACAAACGTCTTCTTGTCGCGATAAACCAGGCAGACATCGCCATGAAGGGCAAACACTGGGATGCCGAAAACCACAGACCGGATGAAACTCTTCAGAACTTCCTTAAGGAGAAGGAAAAATCAGTCCACGAGAGGATCCTCAACGGCTGCGGGATTTCAGTCGATCCGATTTCATATTCCGCCGGCTACAAAGAGGAGGGGTGTCCTCAGGAACCTTCGTACAACCTGGCAAAGCTGCTTTACTACATCATCGACAGCATCCCCGAGGAAAAACGTGTCGCAACTTACCTTGAAGCCAACGCGGACCAGCAGGTATGGGCAAGCAACGATGCCAATGATTACGCCGAGAAAATTCAGAAGAAACTTGGCTGGAAGCATACTCTGAAATCCACTTCCGAAGGGGCAGTGATCGGAGCGGCTATAGGAAGTTTAATTCCTGTTATTGGAACAAGTGTTGGTGCTGCTGTCGGCGGAATAATAGGATTTATAGGAAGTTTTTTTGACTAAAAGGAGGATAAAATGACAGAAATCAATTTCAAAGAGTACCGTCTTGACGAAATGAAAGAGAAATTCCAGTTCCCGCCGCTCAATATTCTGCTTATCGGAGCTACCGGCGCAGGAAAATCTTCCACGATAAACGCTCTTCTCGGAGAGGAGGCTGCAAAAGTGGGTTTCGGTGCAGATCCTGAAACAAAGGAGGTGCGCAAATACAAAATCAACGACTACCTTTGCTTCTATGATACTCCGGGACTCGGCGATTCTCCGCAGGATGATGCCGAGCACATGAAAAAAATAGTTTCGTATCTCAACCGCCCTTGCGGAAAAAAAGGTGTGAGCGGCAAACTTATAGATAAAGTCCTTGTTGTTATTGACGGTTCTACACGTGATTTCGGGACGATATCGGCTCTGCTCAACAATTACATCTTTCAGGGACTGGATGCTGAGGATGTCCTTTTTGCCGTAAACCAGGCCGATATGGCTATGAAAGGGAGGCACTGGGACGGCAGAACAGCTGAACCTGACGCCAAACTTACTGAATTTCTTGAAGAAAAGGCCGAATCTGTCAGACAGAGGATTAAAGAAAGCACCGGCAAAACCATAAACACACCGGTTTTCTATTCTGCGGCTCATGGCTTCAATATTACTCAACTCATTGATTTTATTGTTGACAACTCGAATTCTCAGAGAAAGGAAAGAGAGCCGGAAACAACAACTTCAAGTTCATACAGCGATGATATCCCTTCAAACGGAAAAGTTGCAGGTCACACAGCGGCAGGAGCAGCAGCCGGTGCAGCGATAGGTTCCGCAATTCCTGTTGTAGGCACGGCTGTCGGTGCGGCTGTCGGAGGATTTCTCGGATTTCTTTCAAGTTTCTGGGACGATTGACAAATCGTTTTCTAATTTCAGTTTTAAATAACCTGACATGCTCGCTTTCTTAAACTGAAAGCAGAAAAATCAAATGTAAAAGCCCCTTAAATCTGAAATCCTGAAGAAATCTTAAAGCCAAAACACCGAATGGGAATCTGTCAAATTATAAAATTGATTGATTTTATTGGTGTTTTTGCGGAATCCGCAAAATTTTTTTCGTTTAAAACCGCACTTTCCGCAAAATTTTTTTTGTCAAAAACCGCACTTTTCGCAAAATGTTTGCACTGGTGAGTTCTCTGCTGCGATCAGAATGAGAAAATTTTTTTCATATTTTTTTGCTCTTGGGCATTATGTGCCCAACCCAGCGTTTATAATCATTCTCGTCAACTTTTTTTATGGAGGAAATTATGACAGAAAGTTTATTTGAAGGCATTGCAGAAGCAATGGAAGGTGTTACTGAAACTATGAATGTCGAGGCAGAAGATGAAAACAAAATCATTGAAAGTTCCGGAATTGATGAATCAGAGGAAGATTCTGCCGGTTCCGAATGCATTTGCGACGACTCCGCTGAAAACGAAAACGGAGAAACGGAAGAGTGCTGCGAAGAAACCAGTGGCGGAGCAGAAGAGCCGGGTTTGATCGAGAGCATTTTCAATTTCGTGGACACAATGAAAAACGATGAAGTGTCGCGCGAGGTCGCTTTCGAAGAATTCGGGGAGATGTGCCGCGACAGTATCAACGAACTCTGCGACATCCTTAAAGAATTTCCGAAAATTTTTGAGAAAGAGTAGGGAAATTACTATCGCATCTTTTGTTCTTGTTTCAAGCATCAAGATTTTATCAGACTGATTCGCAGGAAACTTCATGAAGTGTGAGGTTTCCTGTGTAAGTGCAAATAAATATATTGCCAAACCCGAAAAAATAAGCGATAAAGGCGCGTGTTGGTCTTCTTGGAGGTAACATGACTAAAGTAAACGGAAAGACCGAGGCCGTTACCGGTCTCAATATAGCCGAGATAGTTGAAAAATTCGGCTATAATCCCGCAAGAGTGGCGGTCGAGCTCAACGGAAACATCGTTCCGAAAGCAAAATACGCAGAAACGGTCGCTGGCGAAAGCGATGTGATCGAGATCGTAAGTTTTGTGGGAGGCGGTTAGATGATTCCTTCAAAAGAAGAGTTTTTCAACGGCCTTGCGGCAAAACACGGGGCAGAACTTCAGAAAAAATTCGAAGCGGCTTCAGTTGCAGTCTGCGGCGCGGGCGGGCTCGGCTCGAATATCGCGATAGCTCTGGCGAGAGCCGGGGTAGGGCGGCTTAAGATCATCGATTTCGACAAAATTGAAATCACGAATCTGAACCGCCAGCAGTATTTTGCAGACCAGATCGGTTTGTTCAAGGCAGTTGCTTTGAAAGAAAATCTTGCAAAAATCGCTCCTTACTGTGAAGTTACGGCCGAAGTTGCAAAAATCACCGAGGAAAATGCTGCAGAACTTCTCAAAGGTTTTCCGATAGTCTGCGAGGCTTTCGACAAGGCTGAGGCGAAGGCGATGCTCGTTAACGCTGTTCTTGAAAACATGCCTGAAACTTATCTTGTTTCGGGTTCAGGAATGGCGAGCCTCAACTCAGCCAATCTCATAAAAACGAGAAAAATTACCGATAAATTCTACCTCTGCGGCGATCTCACGAACGATGTTGATGCCGGAAACGGCCTTTTCGGAGCGAGAGTCCTTGTTTGCGCGGCGCATCAGGCTCATACTATTCTGCGTATCATCGCAGGCGAATTTGAAGCATAAGGAGGAAAAATGAACGATTTCGCAAAATTCAAAAAAATTGACGCACACTCTCACATCGGCTTTTTCGGAAGTCCCTTCAATGTCAATTTCGATGCCGTGATGCTGGAAAAACAGATGTCGGAATACAACATCGAAAAGACGATCCTCTGTCCGGCGGCGCACACGCTAAATGAAGAACTCAACGCCGCTTTCAAAAAGATGCCTGACAAAATAATTCCCCTCTGCTGGGTCAACGCGAATCTCGGTCAGGCGGCTTACGACATGCTTGAGCATTATCTGCGCGACGAGAAGTTTGCCGGAGTCAAGATGCAGCCTCTTTTCGACGCTTTTACAGCCGATTCGCCTATGGTCGATCCGATAATGGAGATCGCGAAGAAATACAATAAACCTGTCTTTATCCACTGCGGTCATCCGCCGTTCTCGCTTCCGTGGCAGATAGGTCTTTTAGCAGAACGTCATCCCGAAGTTCCGACAGTTATGATCCACATGGGACACGGTCACGGCGTTTACATCGACGGAAGCATAACGATGGCGAAAAAGTTCGACAATCTCATGCTTGAATGTTCGGGAATGCCGATGGGCTGCCAGATCAAAAACGCATACGAAACCGTCGGCAGCGGGCGCGTGATGTTTGGCATCGATTCGCCGTTCCATCATCCGACAGTCGAGATCCAGCGCGTCCTTTCATGCGGTCTCAGCGACTCTCAGCTCGAAGATGTTTTCTACAACAACGCCGCGAAATTTATGGGGATGAAGTAAATCTATCGGCAAGATTTTTAGCAAAAAAGCTCTAAAAAGGTCACTTTTTTGCCGATACCGGCAAGAAAATGATGTTTTGATTAAAATCAAAATTGTTTATTTGTTCCCAGATTCCAAGAAATAATACTTCAGCAACAAAAATCAAATCTGATAATAAATATTTACGCAACAATGTCAATGTAAAAATCTAATATCAAATCTCTAAATCATAAGATAATATTTAAAAACACGCCTCAAAATCAAGCGTTTTTATTTAACTCTTCATAGATTAAAATTAGAAAATTATTCAATAAAATTAAATAGTTGGATACTTGAAAAGGGCGGGTGTTTGGGTATAGTGCGAAGGAAATATCGGAAAAACAAGGGTTTAAGGTGAGAATGCCGCGTTTTTTAACTTGCATTTTTCAGGGAAATCACAATTTTAGCTTCAGTTCTCTGTTTGAGAGCAGAGATTCAAGTGTGGTTTTGTAATCGGCGATTCCTTTGATTTCTAAGATTGTCGTGATTCTGTGCCCTGCGTCTTTGCTGAATGCGCCGCAGTGATATAGTCT
>Ga0265298_10012182_pt1 | contig 10004 bp, 7 predicted proteins | sample AusTroGonzalo_MG_3_FD_193486 | JGI IMG/M metagenome (GOLD analysis project Ga0265298, IMG submission 193486) | Bovine rumen microbial communities from tropical cattle in Woodstock, Queensland, Australia - Gonzalo_01 | ecosystem: Host-associated > Mammals > Digestive system > Stomach > Rumen ... | reverse complement strand
CTTGACAATCGGCTCCAAAGTATCGAGATTCACGAAGTCCACCTGTTTGCCGTAAGTGGCGATCAGGGCACGGACTTCGGCGTCGCGCTCCGCTTCGGGAATTTTCATGACCTTCGAATACAGGAGTTTCATCATGATTCGATGCTTCAGGCCGAGCTTGGTGTAATCGATGGCGCCACGAAGGTGGAAGATTTTGCTTTCGTCGTAATGCGATGCGGGAACTTGTTTTTTGAGGCAGCCCCTGATGTGGTTGACGTTTTCGGCATCGGTCGGATCGGCGAGACCGACGGTTGCGATGAACAACTCCTGATTTGCGGAAAGGCCGAAAACCGTTTTCTTGAGGCCCATGACACCGCCTGCGCAGAGGGCGCCCAGATAGATAATGCGGTCATAGCCGGCAACATTCTTCACGTCTTTGAAGAATACGGCCTTGAGCCCCGTGATTTCGGCGAGGCGTTCGGCATAGCGCTTTGTCGAGCCGTAGCGGCTTCCGTAGATGATGATAGAGTTCATAGAAGCACAGTCCTTTCTGTTCCCACAATTTAAAAAACTAAATTTACGCCCATTTTCTAGGTAATGCATGGGCGTGTCAAAGACGAACATCGATATGCTGAACGGGCCCCTCGGGAGAAAGATCCTGAGGTTTGCCATCCCTATTGCCTTGAGCAGCATTTTCCAGCAGATGTTCAACTTGGCGGATGTCGCCGTGGTGGGGCTTCTCGCCATCAACGTCTTTTTAGACGTGTTTTCGGGCGCACTTTCGGGAATTGGCAAATCCCTGCCTCCGGCGCTCACCTGCATGGCAGGCGTCTGCGGCATCCGCATTCTCTGGGTGATTTTCGTATTCCCCAAATACAAGTCGTTTGCTTCGCTGATGGTCGTCTACCCCATCAGCTGGGTCATCACGATTGCGGTCATCATGGGAATTTATTTCTACAACATCAAGCGGCAGAAATTTTAGCCCTGAGTTTTTTTATTATTTCCAAAACACCCCGAGGCACACATGGAAGAAACGTTCAAAACCAAAGGCGTTTGCGCGACAACGATTCAGTTCACGCGAGACGGAGACAAAATCAGAAACATCCGCTTTACGGGCGGATGCAACGGAAACCTAAAGGCTATTGCAAAACTCTGCGAAGGCATGAGCGCCGAAGATATTGCAGCAAAGCTCCTAGGCAACACTTGTGGCGGAAAGCCGACTTCGTGCGCAGACCAGCTGGCCCGCGCCGTACTCGGGAAAGAAGCCTAATATTTAGCGGACAACCTTCTTGATGTAGTTGGACTTCAAATCCTTGAGGTAGTATGTACCGTGCGGGATTTGCAAGGCCTTGAAGGAATCTACCGCAGACTGCGGGTTCGCCACAAAAGACTTCACCAACACGCCCGTAGCGGAGAACACGGCAAAGGTTGTCGGCACATTGCTTGACCACTGGACATTCTGGGCAATGGCATCAGTAGAACTTGTCGGAGCTTCTGCGCTAGATGTGACTTCGGCGCTGCTGGACGTCGGAGCTTTTTCGGAGCTGGAGGCCGGTGTTTTGCCGTCACTGGATGCCACTTCGCTGCTGGAAGCCGGAGCCTCGCTGCTAGATGTCGGAGCTTCTGCACTGCTGGATTCCGGAGCGGCTGCAGCGCCTACAACTTCCAATTCCAGATCCATGAATTCAATGACATAGGAGCCATCGTCTTCCGCCTTGATTTCCTTGCCCTTCTGCTTCACGGTCTTGCCATCGGCACCTTCGATCTTCACGCGGAGAGGGACGCTCCTGGGCATGGCCGGGTGGGGAGAAGTCCAAGTAACCTTGAAACCGCCCTCAATGTCTGTCGATGTGGCCTCGTCGATCACGAAGTGGGCGCGGTAGTAAGCAGCAACGCGGCCCATCGGGGCGCGCCACAGGCCCTGCGCCTTGGCTTCGTCCATAATGGAAATCATGTCCGAGGGTTCTATGCCATAACCAAAGCCAGGACCGTCCACATTATGGTTCAGCTGCACCGTCCAGGCGTTCTTCTGTTTGGCTTCGCTCATGTTGCCCTTGGATTGCTGGGTATTGCCCTGATAGCAGTCCGAACTGATGCGTTCCCAAATGGGTTCTTCGTCCCACTTGTACTTGGTGGCACCTTGGCAGTTGCGGTTGACGATGTGTTCCTTCGCGATTTCGGCTTCCACGTCGTCGTTGTAATAGCAATAAGGCGTAGCGAACGACACGACATCAAAGTCGCCGTTGCTTTCCAGGGTGTGCTTGTAATCGGTAATTTCGCTCTTCAGGTTAGCGCCGGCGGCGGTCAAGTCGCTGTGCGACTTGGAATGGTTGCCGATTTCATGGCCCTTTGCGACCATAGGGAAATACTTCGGCTGGTTTCCGGCATTCATGCCGCCTGTCAAGAAGAACGTCACCTTGATGTCATCGTTCTTGTCGAAATATTCCCCGAGGTTATTCAACTGGGAAATCTCGCAGTCATCAAAGGTGAACGAGACTGCACCTGGATGACCGTCCCAGGGAACAGTGGTAATGGGGCCAGCATAAGCTGCAACTCCCATCAAAGACATTACTCCTACAGATTTGAAACCGATTTTCATTATACCCTCCAAAATCGAGCCTATCATAATTTAAATTCAAAGTTAGCCTTTTCCCTTGTTCCCAAAACCTTTTTGTTGTAGTAAATGACAACAAATGCGGTAAATTTGGTAAAAAATATTTTTTGTAAAAGGCAACGGCGTTTTTACCGGATGAATTCTTAATGTTTGGTTCCGTCAAATCTTTTCGTTTTTCCATATACAGAAAGACTTGCCATTTTTTATTTATATAAATTTATATTTACAAAAAAACGGAGAAACCGATGTACAAAGTTCCAGCGTTGTCAATTTTTTTAGCCACATCTGCACTATGGGCTCAACCCGCAACTATTACTCCTATAAAACCTTCCATAAAAGAAGAATGCTTTCAGGTGGGTAATGTCGAGGAACTTTACGGTTTCGCTGCTGCCAGAATGGGAACCGATGGTTTTGAAACAGACACGACAGGATGCTTGGAGCTCACGCAAGACATCGTAGTCAACAAAAACGTCCTGAATTCTGACGGCGACCTTGCCGGGGATACAGCCTCCTACATCCCGTGGGTTCCCGTAAGCGCGTTCAATGGTGCGGTCCGAGGCAACGGCCATACCATTTCGGGGCTGTTCGTCAAGCAGGACGACCGCGAGCATAACAATATCGGTTTCTTCGGATCATTTGGAGGAACCATAGAAGACCTGCACATTGAGGACTCCTATATCGAAGACGGCGGTTCCACCGTTTACCATTACGTGGGCGGTTTTGCCGGTGAAAACTACGGGAAAGGGGGCACGAGGTACGGTATCACCATAAAGAACTCCTCCTTCTCGGGAACCATCATCTCACGCAGTTCCTCCATCGGTGTCGGAGGTTTTGTCGGTAAAAATACAGCCAGGATAACAATTGAAGATTCACACACGTCTGGAAAAATCACGGGCACATCCAGCTTAGGTGGTTTCGTCGGCGAAACCGACGATATTATAATCACCCGATCCTTCAATAGTGCCAATATTGAAACAACAAATAAGTTCGCGGGAGGTCTAGCCGGATACGCTTCAGCCAATTTCCTCTGCGAAATAATAATAACAGAATCCTACAACAAGGGTAACGTAAAAGGCTATGATGCTGCCGGAGGCCTAGTCGGCTTTGCTGGGTATACCAAAAGCAAAATCGTAAATTCTTATAATAGTGGAACGCTCTCCGCGCGCAGCCACATAGGCGGAATCATAGGTTCTACAAAGTTGGGAGAAAATAGGGACATCTACATCTACAATTCGTTCAATGTCGGGGCAATCAATCCAGGAGGAGGGTACATCAAATATTTTGGCGTACTGGGAGAACTCCACTCCTCAGATCACCATAAGATCGAAAATACATTCTTCGTCAAGGATACGCTTTACAACGATTCCAGCACTTTCTATGGAACGGCCCTTGATGCTTCCAAGTTCGAAGATGGCTCCCTTCTTATAGAAATGCAACAATTCAAGATAGATTCCATAAACGGATTGGTCTGGGGCCAGGCAGTCGGCCAAGACAAGCATCCCGTATTGACGACGCGTCAGTTAGACCCTATTAAGAAAAAAACAAACACAACAAGTGGTGTAAAAATCTTTGCCGAATCTCGAAGTATCAAGTTGGATGGTTTGTCGCCTATGAGCAAATTTGCCGTATTTGACTTACGGGGCCTCTTGCTAAAGAAGGGGATTACCCATTCATCATCTGTATCTCTTGAAGTCCCCTGCGCAGGAACATTTATCGTACAGATTAACGGCATCAATAAAATTGTAACTATCAAATAGAATCCCATATTTAATCTTTTACAAATCAAAAAATCATTCTTTTTTGTGATCAAATATCGTCTACGCTTGGTATGACTATGTGAACTATATGAGCGAAGACAATAAAAGCTAAATTTACGCCCGTTTTCAAGGTAATGTATGGCGGCGTCAAAGACGAACATCGATATGCTGAACGGGCCCCTCGGGAGAAAAATCCTGAGGTTTGCCATCCCTATTGCCTTGAGCAGCATTTTCCAGCAGATGTTCAACTTGGCGGACGTCGCCGTGGTGGGGCAGTTCGCGGGCGACAAGGCATTGGCCGCCGTGGGCGCGAACACGTTCGTCATCAACATGCTCATCAACCTGTTCGTCGGCATTTCCGTGGGCGCGAACGTGGTGGTGGCCAACTCTATCGGTGCGCGTAGCTACCGCTCCGTGACCCGCAGTGTCCACACGTCGGTGATGATGGCATTCTTTAGCGGGATTTTCCTCTCGTTCGTGGGAATCTTTTTTGCAAGGCCGATTCTCGAACTGATTTCGACGCCTTCGGACGTATTGGACATGGCGGTACTTTACCTGCAAATCTACTTTGCGGGAATGCCCTTTGTAATGATTTACAACTTTGTCTCCGCCATCCTGCGCAGCAAGGGCGATACAAAGCGCCCCCTCTATGTGCTCATGGTGGCGGGTGCCGTAAACGTGGCGCTGAACCTGATTCTGGTGGCGGGTTTCGGCATGGGTGTGGCGGGCGTGGCGATTGCAACGGTCATTGCCAATACCATCAGCGGGATTACCTTGTTCTACATGCTCTTGCACGAGGTGGGGCCATTCAAGCTGGAATTTTGGAAGCTGCGCGTGACGTCCCTCTTCTTGAGCCGCATCTTGCGCGTGGGGCTCCCGACGGGGCTTCGCGGCGTCGTATTCTCGTTCAGCAACGTGTGTTTGCAGTCGGCCATCAACAGCCTCGGTTCTGCTACGGTGGCGGCTTCATCCATCGCCCTGAATTACGAATTCGTGGTATATTACTGGCTGAGTTCATTCTCGCAGGCTTGCGTGACCTTCGTGGGGCAGAATTTCGGTGCAAAGAACATGGAACGCTGCCGCCGCACGGTCCGCTGGACGCTTTTGCTCGGGTGTTCGACCACTATCGTACTGAGCGCGCTCTGCTGCATTTTCGCAAGACCCATGCTGAGCGTTTTTACGTCCAATACCGAAATCATCGAAATCGCTTCCATCCGCATGTACGTGGTGGTGGGGCTTCTCGCCATCAACGTCTTTTTAGACGTGTTTTCGGGCGCACTTTCTGGAATGGGCAAGTCGCTACCGCCGGCTCTCACCTGCATGGCGGGCGTCTGCGGCATCCGCATCCTCTGGGTAATTTTCGTGTTTCCCAAGTACAAGTCGTTCGCCTCGCTGATGGTTGTCTACCCCATCAGCTGGGTCATCACAATTTCCGTCATCGTGGGAATCTATTTCTACAACATCAAACGGCTAAAATTCTAGCCATTTGTTGCAAACCTCTAAAGCGTTATTTCAGGAACAGCGAAAGCTTGCTGAAGTCAAGTATCGTGATGAACACGAAGAAGCTGATGAAGAAGGCTGCCGCGACATTCTGGATGATGCTCTGCGTCTTGGTAGAAAGCGGCTTACCGCGCAATTTCTCGATGCCGAGGAACATCAGGAGGCCACCATCGGTAATGGCAAGCGGCAACAAGTTCATGACGCCCAGGTTAATGCTGATGAGCGCAAGGAGCATCAAAAAGTCCTGGAAACCGCTCATCCACACGTTGCCCATCACGGCGACAATCGAAACCGGGCCGGAGAACGCATCGACCTTCACCTGACCTTGGAACATGCGCTTGAAGTAGCGGAAGATGCTCGTGGTCATTTTCCAGCTGGTGGCACACGTCTTGGTGAACGCCTCGACAGGGCCACGGCGCACGACTTTTGTCTCGCGGAAGAGCACGTAACCCATCTGGATGCCGACCATGTAACGCTTGTGTTCTTCGTTATACACGGCGCTGAGCGTCTTGGTGAGCGTATCGCCCGCACGGATGACGGTAATGTTCACGGGTTCGCCCTTGCTGCCGTCGATAATGCGAACAACGTCTTCGTAACGGGAAATATGTTCGCCATTGATCTCAAAAATCGTGTCGTTCAGAAGGATTCCTGCCTTCTCTGCAGCGGAACCTGCCACAGGGGGGAGCCGCACCATCACGCGGTTCCTGGGATAGATACCGATATCGCCGATACCCATCTTGATTTCGGAACCGGCAGAATCCTGCGAGGGAATCACAAGCTCTTCGGGAATAACCGTCACGGTCAACGGTTCGCCGCCACGATGTACAGTCAGGGGAACTTTGGCCCCAAGACTCACGCCAATCTGCTCGCGGAAATCATCCCACCCCTGAGTGGCCTTGCCGTTAATCTCGGTGATGGTATCGCCCGGGACAATGCCAGCCACAGCGGCAGGAGAATCCTTGCCCACAAAGCCCACGATGAGTTCGTTTGTCGCCGGTTCCTGCACGCCCACCATATAAAGCAACATCAGCAAGACAAACGCAAATGCAATGTTGATGAACGGGCCCGCAAAAGCAATCGCTGCGCGCGCACCCACGGACTTGGCCACAAAATCGCGCTCGTCGGGAAGTTCGCCATCCTTAATTTTGTCAGGGTTCTCCCCCGCCATCGCGACGTAGCCCCCGAACGGGATGGCCGAAAGGCAATATTCTGTCTCTCCATGGCGATAACGGAGCAGTTTCTTGCCGAACCCAATGCTGAAGGTATTCACCTTGACATTGTTCCACTTGGCCACCATAAAATGCCCAAGTTCATGAATCGTCACCAAAAAGCTCAACCCCACCAGGCCGAGGACAAACATCAAGACGTTGCTAAAGACAGATTCCATCATAATGCAATTTAGTAAAATAGAACAAACAAAAAAGAGCCGGGGGTTTCCCCCCGACTCCTCTGTATACACCAAACTTGATTAAACACTAACGGACCCTGTTACCCATGAGGTCGAAACGGAGGCCGCCTTTTTCCACGAACAGCTTGCTGCCATTCTTGCGCACAACCGCAGGGGCGTCGAGCACCTTTGCGGCTGGAGCGACCGCACGGATACTCGACACAACAGACGAACTGCTAGATTCGCCTGCAACCACAGAGCCATTGGAGCTACTCGAAACCGGCATCGTAGACGAACTAGACTGTTCTCCCGAAGCACTCGATTCCGGAGCCTTTCCCGATTTCCGTGATACACCTTCAGCAGCAAACTCAGGCGCATACCCGGCATTGAGCGCTTCAAGCGCCCCCGCAAGGTACGCCAGCGGGGCATTCCAGTTAATGGCCACTTCGTTCGTCGCATAGCTGCAACGCTGGTCCGTGTAGGCGGTCGCTGCAAAGCCGGTCCTATAGTCGGCACACTTCCATTCGGCGGCAGAACCGACATCTTCACCACCGGGCTGCGGGCCGCCTACGAGCATGCCGGGCACAGGTTCTGTCACTCCATCTGCCGTACTCGGGCGGTGGTGCGGCATCATCGGGGATTTTGTCCCGAATCCCGTCACGAACGACATGTCTAGCGGATTTTTGCCCAGAAGGTAGTTGAGAGCCTGGACCGCAGCGGTATAATACTTCTCTTCGCCAGTCAAGTAGTAAGCATGCAAAAGCCAAATGCCCTGGTTCGAGGCTGCTGCGTTGGAACCCCAGACAAAGTCTTCTTTGCTCATAACCACACCGAACCCACTCTGGGTGCGTTCGACAAACTTATCTGCCGTAGAGAGCAATTTCTGCTTTGCCTCCACCGCATCACTGAACACAGAGGCGTGTGTTGCCTTGCCGTAAGTCGCAATGCCCGACATGTCACCCCAATAAGATATGTTGGCAGAAGAACCCGACTGCATGTAGGAAGCATCCCCTGTCGTTATCGCGAGTTCTACCCCGGCGAAAAGTTTTTCATCGCTAGCATCGCTCCCCTCGTAGGTGCCTGTCGACACTCCAGCGGGATTCGCCGTGAAATGCACACTCATATTCGCAGATGCCCACGTGTACGCCTTCTTGGCCGCCTCTAGGCACGTGGTGGCATAGCTTGCATCGAACGGTTTGTAGACACGCGAAGCGAGAGCCATCACTCCGGCAAAGTCAAACGCCGCTTCGGCGCTTTTACCGATAACATAACGTTCATCGGTATCTTCTGCAGGCATCACGTCGCCCGGGAAACCGAGCGCCGTCAACTTGTGGTAAACCGTACCATCGCTCGCCTGCATGGTAAGCATCCAGTCCAGGTTCCACTTGATTTCGGCAAGGAGGTCCGGGAGTTGCCCGTCTGCTGGGATATTCCACTTGAGCCCCTTGAAATATTCGGGAAAATGTTCGTACAAAGAGAGAAGCGTGTAGGTGGTGATTCCAGAGTTCACAATGTACTTGCCGTAATCGCCGGCATCGTACCAGCCCTTCGGGCTTTTGATGGAACCATTCGCCCCCGTGGAATTGTGGAACGGCACATTCTCGTCCAAGTGTCCTGCAGCACGTTTCCACTGCCCCGCGTACTGTTCTTCGAGGGCCAAAGACGCACGCTGGTAGTAGAACCACTTGGCAGCAGCCTTGAATACATCCTTGTAGGTTTCCTCTTTCACAACGAGGTCCTCGCGGAGTACGTTCCCGCCCACCTTCACGCTATATTTACCGGGTTCCTTGAGCTCGGAAAAATCGACAAGCTGCACGCTTTGGCCGCTAGCATCCCATACCGACGCGGCCTTCGGAGTTGCCGTGAGCACCGTTTTCCCGGAAGCGTCTTGGATAACAACGTCACCGGAACCTTCGACTAGGGAAAGTTCCTTCGGGTCAGCGGGGCGATAACCGACCTGATTTATATAGGCTGTGGCCGCAAAAGCAGCCGGTACGCAAGTTGCGACTGCCGAAGCCATAACCAGAATGACATTCTTGCTATCCAAAACATCCTCTCTCTCGTAGCAGATACGACCATTCGTACCTAAGAGAGAATATAAAGAAAAAATGCTCCCCGCCGTTGAGGCATAGGGAGCATACACTTTTTCACTGTATCAAGTGTATCAGACTTGCGTAATCTGTATCACACTTACGGCTTCGCGATGCGGAACACCTGACGTGCTCCGGCACGAGTCGCCACGACGTAGTAAACGCCGGGGTTCAAACGCGACAAATCGAGCGTGGAGGATTTCATCACGAGCGTTCCATTGAGCGAGAATACTTTGTACGTAGTCGAACCAGAAACGACCGAGCGCATAGCAGGGAGAGCATCTGTTGAATCACCCGTTGCAGGAGGCGTTGTCACCGTAGAGTCGCCCGTTGAGGGAGATGCAGTCACAGAAGAATCACCTGTTGCCGGCGGAGTCGTCGTAGAATCACCCGTCACAGGAGGCGTTGTCGTGGGCGGAGTCGTCGTGGAATCACCTGTTGCAGGAGGCGTTGTCGTGGAATCACCTGTTGCCGGCGGGGTCGTCGTAGAGTCACCCGTTGCAGGAGGAGCCACCGTCGCAGCAGCAGCCTTGGCTTCGCGGGCCTTGTCCAGGAAGGCAACAGCCTTGCTCAAATTCTCGGACGAGTTCATCACGTTGCCGCCATGGGAGCCGCCCGACACCTTGACAAACTCCGTCACCACGTTGTGGTTCTTGAGGGAATCGTAGAGTTCCTGG
>Ga0265298_10012181_pt1 | contig 10004 bp, 7 predicted proteins | sample AusTroGonzalo_MG_3_FD_193486 | JGI IMG/M metagenome (GOLD analysis project Ga0265298, IMG submission 193486) | Bovine rumen microbial communities from tropical cattle in Woodstock, Queensland, Australia - Gonzalo_01 | ecosystem: Host-associated > Mammals > Digestive system > Stomach > Rumen ... | reverse complement strand
ACTTCACCGCTAAGACTGAGGAGGAAGGCCTGCAGATGATTAAGACGCTGCTGAGCTACATCCCCTCGAACAACATGGAGGTGGCTCCCCGCAAGAAGTGCGACGACCCCATCAACCGCATGGAGGATTCGCTGAACGAGATTATCCCCGAGAACCCCAACGAGGCTTACGATATGTATAAGGTCATCGCCGCCATCACCGATAACGGCGAGTTCTTCGAGGTACAGCCTAAGTTCGCCAAGAACATTATCGTCGGCTTTGCCCGCTTCAATGGTCAGAGCGTTGGTATCGTAGCCAACCAGCCCACTTGCTATGCTGGTGTGCTCGACGTGAACGCCAGCCGTAAGGGTGCACGCTTCGTACGTTTCTGCGACGCCTTCAACATCCCCATTGTCTCGCTCGTGGACGTTCCCGGATTCCTGCCCGGTACTGGTCAGGAGTATAACGCCGTCATCCTGCATGGTGCACAGCTGCTCTACGCTTACGGCGAGGCTACGGTGCCCAAGATCACCGTTACCCTGCGTAAGTCGTACGGTGGTTCTCACATCGTGATGGGCTCTAAGCAGCTCCACACCGACCTGAACTACGCATGGCCTTCTGCTGAGATTGCCGTGATGGGTGCCAGCGGTGCTGCTGCCGTGCTCTACGCCAAGGAAGCCAAGGCTAAGAAGGAAGCTGGTGAGGACGTTAAGGCCTTCATCGCTGAGAAGGAGGACGAGTACAATGAACTCTTCGCCAACCCCTACCAGGCTGCCAAGTACGGCTACATCGACGATGTCATCGAGCCACGCAACACCCGCTTCCGCATCTGCCGCGGTCTGGCACAGCTTGCTACCAAGCGCGATGCCCTGCCCGCCAAGAAGCATGGTAACATTCCTATGTAATTGACAATTCCTGCTCTGGCAAGCATCCTTGCAGGCCGAGCGGATAAATGATAATTGACAATGAACAAAAACGAAGTACATGCTGCCATTGCTCTTGCCCTGCATGAGCATCTGGGCAATAACGTCCACGACGTGGAGACGGGCATCATCACCATTGCCCAGCACCCCACGCAGTGGAACGGCTATGCTCTCTCGATGACAGCGCATCCCTAAATCACAATTTAATCGTATGAAACAGTACAAGTATACTATCAACGGAAATAAATACGAAGTAGCTATCGGCGACATCGTTGACAACATTGCAACACTCACCGTCAACGGTGAGGAGTTCAAGGTGGAGATGGAGCGTGAGCCGGAGCCCGAAAAGAAGAAACCCGTGGTTCGCCCCGCTGCCGCAGCTGCAGCTCCTGCTGCTGACGGTGCAGCCTCTACAGGTGCTGCCGTCAACAAGGCCAATGCCGTGAAGGCTCCCCTGCCCGGCGTCATCACTGAAATCCTCGTAGAGGTTGGTCAGGAAGTCAATGCCGGCGACAACATCATCGTGCTGGAAGCCATGAAGATGGCCAACAACCTGCAGGCAGAGAAGAGCGGCAAGGTAACTGCCGTCTGCGTCACTGTAGGCCAGAGCGTTATGGAAGACGAGGCACTGGTTGTCATCGAGTAGAAAGAATAGCTACACAGACTATACGAAAAAGAGATTCCGGCAGCATGGGTTGTCGGAATCTTTTTTATGTATAAATACATATTATGATGGTCGCTTTACCTGCAAAAGCGTTAATCCTTGTTAAATATATAGTCTGTAAAAGAGCTTGTCACACGACTCTCGACTAAAATGTGTAACTTTGCACCCCGTTAGAGTCCGTGGGGGCAGAGTAAAGTGTGTACGAACGTACGCCGCCTCGCGGAAAAAACCCTAAAATACAAACAAAGCAAAATGTACGCAATTGTAGAAATTCAGGGTCAGCAGTTCAAGGCCGAGCAGGGCAAGAAGCTCTTCGTTCACCACATCAAGGACGTGGAAGCCGGCAAGACTGTTGAATTTGAGAAAGTGCTGCTCGTAGATGCTGACGGTGCAGTGAAGGTTGGTGCTCCCACCGTAGATGGAGCAAAGGTAGTTTGTGAAGTTGTTAACCCGCTCGTTAAGGGCGACAAGGTGATTGTCTTCAAGATGAAGCGTCGCAAGGACTCTCGTTCGCGCAATGGTCACCGTGAGCAGTTCACAGAATTGGTAATTAAATCAGTAATCGCTTAAAACCGTAGGAGGACTCAAATTATGGCACATAAGAAAGGTGTAGGTAGTTCTAAGAACGGTCGCGAGTCAGCAGCTCAGCGACTGGGTATCAAGATTTTTGGCGGTCAGCAGTGCGTTGCTGGTAACATCATCGTTCGCCAGCGCGGCACAAAGCACAATCCCGGCAACAACGTATCAATCGGTAAGGACGACACGCTGTATGCACTCGTCGATGGAACTGTTCAGTTCCACAAGGGCAAGTTCAACAAGAGCGTCGTTTCTGTTGTTCCTAACGCTGAAGCCTAAGTAAACAACAAATAATTTATTCCAAACAAACAACAAGAAAATCCCGCAACTCCTCGGAGCTGCGGGATTCTTGCTTTTATGCGTTTGCTTAATTGTATTCTTATAGAAGGAGTGAGGACACGGAGTCCTCACCCACTCTGCTTAGAGCTTCAGGTCTTTCTTCAGGGCCTCAATCTTCGCCTCGGCCTTCTTAGTGCATGCATCGTAGTCGGCAGCACCCTTGAACGACGGATCCTTGACCTCGGTGTAGAACTTAATCTTAGGCTCAGTACCCGAGGGACGCACACTGACCTTCGTGCCGTCCTCGCAGAACCACTGAAGCACGTTCGAGGTGTCGGGCATGTTGAGCTTCTCGACACTGCCGTCGGCCTTCTTGGCTTCCAGCGTCTTGTAGTCCTTCCACAGCACCACCTTCGAGCCACCGAGTGTCTGAGGCGGATTGTTACGGAAGTCGGTCATCATCTGCTTGATTTCGTCGGCACCACTCTTACCAGGACGTACCACGTTGATAGTAACCTCCTTCGAGAAGCCATACTCAGCGTAGATATTCATGAGCAGGTCGTAGAGTGTCATACCATTGTCGCGAGCCCATGCAGCAATCTCACAGATAAGGCAGATAGATGCTGGGGAGTCCTTGTCGCGCACCTTATCGAACGGCAGGAATCCGAACGACTCCTCACCGCCACCGATGTATTTCTTCTTGCCCTCGTTGACACGAATCTCGTTGGCAATCCACTTGAAGCCCGTGTAGCAGTCGCTGTAGTCCACACTGTTCTTCTTGGCAATCTCGGCAATGACCTCGGTCGTCACAATGGTCTTCACCAGGAACTCGTTGCCCTTCAGCTGTCCGAGCTTCTTCTTATTGGCGATGATATACCATGAGAACATCATGCAGGTCTGGTTACCGTTCAGAATCTCCCACTCGCCCTTCGGATTGCGGCATACGATGGCCAAACGGTCGGCATCGGGGTCGCTGGCGATGACGAGATCGGCATTCAGCTTCGTACCGAGTTTCATGCCCAGCGTCATAGCCTCGGCATTCTCGGGATTCGGCGATACCACCGTCGGGAAGTTACCGTCGATGACCATCTGCTCGGGAACCACGTGGATGTTCTGGAAGCCCCAAGAACGCAAGGCCATCGGGATGATAACGCGACCGGTACCGTGCATGGGCGAGTAAACGATGTTGAGGTCCTTCTGGCGCAGGATAACGTCCTGATCGACCATTGCCTCCTTTACAGCCTGGATATAATCCCAATCCATCTCGCCGCCAATGGGAATGATGAGGTCTTTGTTACCCTCGAACTTCACGTCCTCAATCTTCACCTTATTCACCTCGTCGATTATTCCCTTATCATGCGGAGCCAGCACCTGTGCGCCGTCGTCCCAATAGGCCTTGTAGCCATTGTACTCACGCGGGTTGTGAGATGCAGTAACGTTAACACCAGCCTGACAGCCGAGCTGACGGATGGCAAACGAAATTTCCGGCGTAGGACGCAGACTTTCAAAGAGATAGACCTTGATGCCGTTGGCCGAGAAGATGTCAGCTACGGTCTCTGCGAACATACGTCCATTGTTGCGGCAGTCATGGCCGACAACCACAGCACTCTGCTTGCCGGGGAATGCCTTGTTGATATAGTTGGCAAAGCCCTGAGTAGCCATACCAACGATGTACTTGTTCATGCGGTTGGTGCCGGCACCCATAATGCCACGAAGACCGCCAGTACCGAATTCCAGGTTCTGGTAGAAAGCATCAATAAGGTCGGATTTGTCAGGGTTGTCAAGCATTGCTTGAACTTCTTTGCGTGTCTCCTCGTCGAAGGCCGGAGAAAGCCATACTTTTGCCTGTGCTTCGCACTGTGCAATGAGTTGTGCGTTATTTTCCATAATCTTATTCTTATTAGATTCACATAATGATTCACAAAGATACGAATAAATATGGAAAATAGTACTCTCCGAGGCCGTTTTTTTGTTTTTTTAGCAAACTGACAGCAGGGAAATTTGCAAGTTACGCGATTTTTGCCTATCTTTGTCCCGACTTTACAACTAACCCTATGGAGAAACTTGAACTAAAATCAGCAATATCAGTCTGTCAGATGGAAGAGCTGACAGCCGAGGAACGTCATCTTGTGGAGTTGGCAATCGAGGCCACCAGCCGCAGCTATGCCCCCTACTCTCATTTCCGCGTCGGAGCAGCAGTCCGTCTGGCTAATGGCGTTGAGATTATCGGTTGCAACCAGGAGAATGCGGCCTACCCTTCCGGTCTCTGTGCAGAGCGTACGGCTCTCTTCTCTGCTGGTGCCCAGTATCCCGATGAGCCTGTCACCATGCTGGCCATAGCTGCCCGTGGTACCGACGGCGAACTGGTAGATACGCCCGTTGGCCCCTGCGGTTCCTGTCGTCAGGTTATCATCGAGAGCGAGACGCGGTCGCGTGGCAAGATGCGTATCCTGCTGCATGGTCGCCGCTGCGTCTATGTCATTGACGGCATCGGACAGCTCATGCCCCTCTCATTCACCGATTTTTAATTTTTAATTGTGAGTTGTCAATTGTGAATTGTGAATTGTCAATTATCAATTATCAATTATCAATTGTCAATTACTAATAGCACCCCTTCCCCTGAGCCGTTGACAGCGAATCCAGATGGAAGTCGTAGTAGAGGTTATCTTCGTCTATTGTGACGAAGTGCTGCTTTCCCTGTAAGGAGTCTTTTGGTGTTTCCCATGTAATATTCCGGAAACTCAGTGTGTCGTTCTCTACGCGTGGCGTTCTGAGCAGACAGTTCTCAAAGCGGTAGTCCATCGTGGCTGTCGTGTCGCTATGCTCGCCCATCACCACGTCCTCTGCATATCCCGTTACCACGGAGTTTGTGCACAAGAAGCTGAGGTCGCTGTCGGCCACAAAGCGTAAGGCAGCGCCACGGTCGGCAGAGAACGGATAGAACTGCGCCAGCGTGCAGTGGTCAACCACGCAGCGCCCTCCATAGACAGCCAGACAGTCACCCAGCGTATTTGTCAGCTGGCAATAGTCCAGAGCCACATTGCTGTGATAGCTCACGATGCCGTGTCCCTTCGCGTTATGAACGATGCAGTGCGACATCTGCAGCCGCAGCTGCGTGGTGTCCATAACGGCCGAGTCAGCCAGCGCCACAGCAGTCATCGCATTGCGAATCTCTGTATCTTTCAGAGCATTTCCTGTTGATGAAGGAGCGAACCACAGTCCGCGCCATTGACCGCTGACGCGATCGTAAGGCAGATAGTCGAACATGTGGTCCAGTCGGTCGCCACGCATCACACAGCCCTCAGTCAGCAGCCGTCCATACACGTCGATACCCGCACGGTCGTGGAAGTAGAGCGTCGCACCACGCAGCGTCAGCACGGCACCGCTGTCAATACGCAAGCCATTACCATATAATATAATAGGTACACGTGTGTCAATGGTCGTGTCGCGACTGATAACCTTATCCGTCCACTTCTCGGCATCCCATGCCCATGCCTCCAGCCTCACGCGCTGCTCTACCCCACTCTCCAACATGAACAGCAGGTCGTCGATCACCATCTGAGGCTCCAGCTGGTGCGTCTCCGGCGATGTCAGCTCCACGAATACGCGCAGCGAGTCACCCTTGCGCACCTCCAGGTCGGTCACCACAGCTCCGAGCGTGTTGTCCAGATAGCTGCCATCCACATTCACGCGGAAGCCCGTCTGGTTACCGTTCTTCAATCGCACGCTGTTCAGACGAATGCCCTTGTCCGTATGGTTATACACCCAGAACGTATAGGTAGCAGAGCCGACATTCGCGAAAACCGTGTCCATCTTCAGTGTGTCGGCTGTAAACGTCAGCAAGTCCCCGCGACTCGTCGTGTACGACTCGTCATCCGAGCAGGCGCTCACGAGCAGCCCCCACACCAGTATCATCGTGTATAGAATGTAGCGTTTCATTATATGATAAAACGCAGAATCGCGCGGTTTATTTTTCGTGTAATGAGAAAAAGTTCGACGAAGCCAAAGTTACTCCTCATTCTTCATTCTTCATTGAACTTCGTTCGAGCCTGCTTTCGCTCGGCATAGCTGATGCAAGCATCGCTCTGCTCTCGCTTAATCGCAGCCTTCTTCATTCTTCATTCTTCATTCTTCATTCTCTCCTTACTCCTCCTCGTCCTCGTCCCACCAGCCGTTCTGACGTGAGAGCTGACTGCCACCGCTTGCGGGGTCACCATATACATCATTACCACTACCGGCCATCAGTTGTGTCTGTTGCTGTATCCTTACCACCTCTATCTGAGGCTTCATATATTCTTTCTTCATTTTATCCTTTTACTTTTTTACCTTTTTACCTTTATAAATATAGATTCCCTTCTTCGTGGGCTCACTGCTGAGACGACGACCGCTAAGGTCGTACCAATCTCCGCACATTCCGGATTTTCCGGATTTTCCGGATATTCCGGACATTCCGGTCGCTTCATCGCTGAATATCACTGTCAGCTGTCGTGCTGCCGTGGGTGCGTCGTCGGCAGGCAGGCGCAGGTATGCACTGTTGGCTTTCAGCGTGTACTTGTCCTCGTCGAGCTTGTACCAGTTGACGCCGTGGTTGCCGGTGGCAAGGATGAAGGTCAGGTAGTCGGTGCTGTTGATGGTCTGCTGCTGTGCCACCTCAGTAGCCTCGGTGAGTCCCACGAGCAGGTTGTTGTCAACAGTCCCTGTGTAGGATAACGTGCGCACACTGAAGGTGGCGCCCGGTGTGCCCTTCAGCATCAAGCCGGTGCCTGCAGGCACTTTTCCGGCTCTGTTCATGATTAGATGATGTTTCTGCTTGCTATAAGATTCTGCATAGTAGGGAACCAGCATGGCACCACCAGTCGTTGAGGTGTAGTGGTCGAAGTCGAGGGAAATGGCGCTGGCATAGGTCATGGTGCCGTAGGCGTTCATGGTGATGTCGACGGTGGTCGATGGCACCAGATACTGATTGGCCATGAGGGTGTCTCTACGATTCGTGAACATATTATTGCCGCTGAACACATTTCCCAAGGCATCGACCAGCGCCTTGCCCTCAGCGATATTGATCCAACCACCAGCAGAATACAGACCGCAGTAGATGTAGTCGTCGAGATTGGTCCAACCCAGGGTGAGGTCTCCATGGGTATAGATTTTATTCGCTGACACCTTGCCGCCAAGGATGTTTATTGCGTTGGGGCTGAAGATGCCGGTGGTAATACTTTCCGTATGTACTGCCACCTCGCTACGGCCCGTTATGTTGATACCGTTAGCACCATAGATGCAATAACTGTTTGATAAATTATCGCCTGTGACTATAGCAGACACCTTACTGTCGGTAATGGTAACGCTGCCTTTTGAAGATATGGCATCACTGAAAGCGTAGATATAGACGTCGGCATGCTGGGCGATGATGACCGACTGGCCGGCATTGATGCCTCGTTGAGGCGTGCCCTGCGAGTTATTCTCGTGACCATCAGCCGACAGGCGGGCGCCATAGACGGCCAAGTTGCCTGACATGTAGATGTCGTTATCTCCTTTGCCTCTCACGGACAGCTTGCCGGCATGCTCGCCGATGGTCTGCGAATGAATGGTCAACGAGCACGTGGTGCCGTCTTTGCTGGTGATGCCATTGGCGTTAATGGGGTTATTGCCTTTACCGACTTTCATCTCCTTGTCGTCGGCCAGAATGAGGTGGGCATCGCCACTGAAGGTGAGCGTCTGGTTGAAGGTGATGTTGCTGTTCACCATGTACCAGCCGCCGACAAGCGATGTCTCAGAGCCGTCGAGCACCATCACGTTCACGCCATTGGGAGTGTGGGCGGTATTGCCATTGGCATCGATGTAGGCCACGTTGGTCTGCATGGTGTGCTGCGCCATCGTTGTGAACGAGAAGGTCTGGCTCCAGTTGCTGTCAGTTGATTTCACGCGCACATAATAGGCAGTGCCGGCGGTCAGCCCCGTCAGCGCCAAGGTGGGGTTATTGCTCACGTTCACCGTGGTGGCGTTGTTAAACGAAGAGTTCGTGCTGTACTGCACCTGCCAGCTCGTAGCCGTTCCCATTTCTACCCAGCTTATCGTCGCCGTGTTCATCATCACATCGGCAGCAGCCAAGTTGCTCGGCGTTGGCGGAGTGGTGCTGGCAGTGATGCTGAAGTCGTCAAGAAACAATAAATAAGAACCATTGTGTTTAACGGCAATGTACTTCGTGTTGGCAGGGAATACGGCTTCATACTGCGGCCAATTAGTAGCAGCGCTGGCAATTTCATCGTACCAAGTGAAGGCACTGATATTCGCAGTCGTCTTGGAGTAACCCACTTGAAATTTCTCCGTATAACCTGCTGTACGGTAGTAGAACGACAGGACTATACCATACACCGTTGCCGGCAATTCGGGCGAGATAAGGTACTGGGGGGTATTATCGTCATAATCAAACTTAAAACTGTTATTCCCACCGTGTGCGCAAGCGGAGGAAACCTCGGTATATTCATTATAAATAGGAACCGTCCATCCACTGATATTGTACTGATAGTCATTATTGGGGGTTTCGTTCTCAAAGCCATAGTTATAAGGCAACGTCACTGCGGCAGCAGCCCTTGTAGCCGCCAGCCATACAACGAGCAGCAGCATAGCTGCACGCACGCACGAAAATCTAAAATAGTTGTGGTTTGGTTGATACATAATGTAAGTTATTCTGAAAATTGGATGCAAAGTTACGAAAAGTTGAGCGCAAAAACAAAGAAACTCGATTTTTTTTTTGCCGAGACGTAGTAATTTCGCCATAATGTCTAATGTCTAATGTCTAGAATTATGCCCCTGCCCTTTATTTATCGTGGCAGAGGCATGATTTTGCTTAATGTCTATTTTACATCAGCAGTCTCGCATGTGTGTTATGTCGTGGGTACATCATAGTTATATCTCTCGTCTTAGATTTGTATGACAAGGCTCGTGCAAGTCGAAGGCAGAAGAACTCGTTCTTATGCTGAGACGCCGCCGAGGCTCGCATCGTGGCCTCACGATGCAAAGATACAGAATATATTTGGAAGTGGCAAATTTTAGAGTAAATTTCTTCGTTTCCCTTATGTATAAAGGGCAAGCAGGTGTTTTTGACATTAGACATTAGACATTAAGGTGTTTTCTGAAAGTGTTAAAATCATAGATTATTTTGTACAATATATATACTATATATATAATATATATATTATATATATAGTAAACGTCTATGCGACCCTTAATGTCTAATGTCTAATGTCTAGTGTCTATTTTAGTTTCCCTTTGTTTATGGGGCTTTCAGGAAATGGCACCTCTTATTTTTGGGGTGAATTTGGGAAAAAACATAGCGAAGAACAAGTGGTCAAATGTTAAAAAACCACTGAATAAACACGCGCAGACGCACTATTCTGAGAGTGCCTGATATTCCGTTCGTATCTCCATGAGATAGCTCTCTATCTCGTTGAGATAGCGGCCTATCTCCATGAGATAGGAAAGATGTAAAAAGCCTCGCGCGCGCGTACCTATTTAATATGAATTAACGGACATTATTTGCATAAGTGACGGATTTTTTGTACCTTTGTCTTTGAAAGTTGTGGGCG
>Ga0265298_10012179_pt1 | contig 10005 bp, 10 predicted proteins | sample AusTroGonzalo_MG_3_FD_193486 | JGI IMG/M metagenome (GOLD analysis project Ga0265298, IMG submission 193486) | Bovine rumen microbial communities from tropical cattle in Woodstock, Queensland, Australia - Gonzalo_01 | ecosystem: Host-associated > Mammals > Digestive system > Stomach > Rumen ... | reverse complement strand
CGGTTTTTCTGTTCCCTTCTGAATTTTGTTCTTTTAGGCTGTAACATTGCTGTAATGTTTTTAAAATTTCCTTATTAGTCCCTAACTCATTGAAACTCAGCTGGTTGGGTGCATTTTGCTCCAATTTCGGGATTGCAAAGTTACAAAAAAAATCCGAATCACCAAATATTTTTACATTCTTTTTCAACATTTTCGACCGTCGATTTTAACACTTAACTACTTGAAATCATCGGCAGTTACATTCATTGTTGAAAAAAACTTACCGTCGTTTTCGACATTTGAATATGGGGTAAAAGGAAACATGTCCTTTTCCGTCCGGACAACGGCCTATTTGTATCGGGAGAGAACGGGAATTCGGATGATGATTACCCTGTCCTAAAAAACAAGACTATTTTTGGTAGGAAGCCGGAACTTTGATCTCCGGAGGATTTTCCCAGAAAACAGACCAGTACAGGGCCGGGAATTCTCCGGCGTGCCAGATTTGCACCAGTTGTTCGGTGTCGGCATCGGCCCCGGTGGGGTCGTATTGGGATTTGAGGTCGTTGTCGAAGAGTTTGGCGATGGCCTGCCAGAAACCGGCCGCCACGCTGTTCTTGTAGTCGTGGATGATGTCGTAGGGCGTTAATCCGGTCTCTCGGGAGATGAGTTTGAGGAGCAGCGCGCCCTGGGAGATGGTCATGTCCCGCATGGCACCCTCAAAATCCTTGAACAGCTGCTTCTGGACGGCATCGATGTACTTTTGCTTGCGCAGGCCCTTGTAATGGTTGGCCGAAAGAGTGCTGTCAACCTGCCGGATGAGCACGCCGGAAGCTATAGCATAAGGGTACACGCGCGGGAAGCGCCATACCAGTTTGTAGTAGTCCCTCCAGTTCTTCTCGGAAGTCTTGCTGCCCCGGCCGAAAATATAGATGGGCGGAAGCACATCGTAATAAGTGGTGTCTCCGTTCTCCACCATCATCCTCAGCCATCCGCCGCCCTGGGCCGATGTACCCTCCTCGCTGTTCACCCGCGCCCGTGCCATGGCATCCTGCCGCTCCCGGGCCCTCTCCATGGCCCGGCGCACGTGCCCCTGCGCGCCTGCCATCGGCCCGAAAGCCAACAACAGCGCAACAGCCACGACGATATGACGGATTGCTTTCACGATGCAAAACTACATATAATCAAACATAATACCAAGAAGGCCTCTCACGAGCGAATGTGGCTTAAATGGCTAATTATCAACGGTTTAAGAAAATTTCTTGATCCCATTTGGTATCAAGAAAAATTACAACGACATTGATTTTCAACAAGTTACAAAGAAGCGCTCTTATCGATCTCTCCGGTGGTACGGTCGAAGACCATCCAGTTGGGGCCGGTCATCCAGTCTCCCAGCATCAGGAGGCGGGCGGTGCCGACGGGCATGTCCACGCGGCTGTGGTAATGGCCGAAGATAAAGAAATTGACGGGATTATGCGCCTGGAAGTCCTTGCAGAAGACATACAGCGGCTCTTCCTCTCCCTTGAAGTGGTAGGCGATGGGCTTCTCATTGCGGGAACGCTGGCTCCAGCCGGTGGCCCACTTGAAGGCGATCCAGGGATGCAGCGTAGAGAAAAGGACCTGTGCCCAGTGCTGGCTGAAAACCCCTTTCACAAACTTGTACCAGTGGTTCCCGGGGCCCAGGCCGTCACCATGACCTACACAGAAACGCTTGTTGCCGATATCCATCACATGGGGCTGACGCAGCTTCACCAGACCCAGCTCCTGGAGATAGCTGAAGGTCCAGATATCGTGGTTCCCTTCAAAGAAATACACCTTGACGCCGGCGTCTACCAGGTCGGTAAGAGCTCCCAGCGTGCGGGCATAACCGCGGGGAACCACATAACGGTATTCGTACCAGAAGTCAAAGATGTCTCCCAGCAGGTAGAGGGACTCGGTTTCGGCCGGGTCTATCCCCTTTAAGAACTTCACGAAATTCTTCTCCCGCTGCACGGGGTCTCCCGCCGGAGAGCCCAGGTGGGTATCGGAGACAAAGTATGTCAGATGCTTGGGCATAAACTAGCCGAGGATAAAGATGAGCACGGCCACCAGCAGGCAGTACAGGGCGAACCAGGTGAGTTTGGCCTTTTTGACGATGGCAATCATGACCTTGCAGGCGAACAGTCCGCTGAAGAAGGCGGCCACAAAGCCCACGGCGAGGGCCAGGGAGCCCACACCGGAGCCGAAAGTGGCTTCACCGGTTGCCACCTTCAGCAGGTCCAGGCACTGTTCCCCGATGATGGGGATGAGCACCATCAGGAAAGAGAACTGGGCCATGCTTTCCCGCTTGACACCGGTAAGGAGACCGGTGGCGATGGTGCTGCCGCTGCGGGACACGCCCGGCACCACGGCGAAGGCCTGGGCGATACCCACCACAAAGGCCTGCCAGTAAGAGATGCCGTTACGCGTATCCTTGGCCACAGGCACCTTGAAGCGCTTGCCGGCATTGTCCGAGAACAGCAGCAGGGCGGCCGTGATGCAGAGGCCCACACCCACCTGCCACAGCTCCCCGCTGAACAGGGCATCAACCTGGTCCTTGAACAGGAAGCCCACCAGGGCCACCGGGATGCAGGAAACCAGGATTTTGCAGATATAGTCCGTCTCGTCGTTGTACTTAAACTTGAAGAAGCCTTTGAGCAGCTGCACAATGGCACCCCAGAACACCACCAGCGTGGCCAGCACCGTAGCGAAGTGCACGGTGACCGTGAAGTCCAGGAAACCCTCGGCATCGGCCCCCACCAGCTCCTTGAAGATGAGCAGATGGCCGGAACTGGATACCGGAAGGAACTCAGTGAGGCCCTGTACGAGGCCCAGGATAAATGCCTGCCACCATTCCATAGCTTATTCCTCCCCTTCTTTAAAACGGCCCATGATGGCCACGATTTCCACTACGATACCCGCCACGATGACGATGGGAGCGGCCACCAGGCGGCGCCAGTCGAACATGGCATAATTGAAGACCTGGGGGTCATCGGAGCCGCCGCCGGACAGCAGCAGGAAACCCGCCGCCATCACCAGCAGGCCGGCGATCATGAATCGGATATTCTTGGCCCCGAGGGCCATCTTTTCTGTGTTTTTTGCCATAAATCAATATGCGTATAACTGATCCCGGTTGTAGCCCACCAGGCGTCCTACCATGAAGAAGGTGCTCACCATGCAGATGACCACACCCGACAGAATCATCACCGCCATTACTTCCAGCAGGGAATTAACGGTGAAAACCTGGAAGAGCTGCGGGAATTCATCCCGGACGATGTACAGGCCGCCCACCAGCAGCAGGATGGCCAGCAAGGCCGCAAACAGGCCCTGGACGGCGGCACGGCCCATGAAGGGCGCACGGATATAAGCCTTGGTGGCGCCCACCAGATGCATGGTATGGATACTGAAGCGGCGGGAGAAAAGGTCCAGCCGTACGGTATTGGCGATGAGCACGAAGGAAATGAACAGAAGCAACGCCACCATCACCACGATACCCAGCGAAATGCGGCGCAGGTTCTGGTTCAGGGCGTCTACCAGGGAAGTCTGGTACACCACTTCCTCTACCAGCGGGGATTCGGCAAGGGCCGATTTCATCACGGCCAGGCTGTCGGAAGAGACATAGGCGGCCTCCAGGTTCACGTCGATGGAAATGGGCACCGGAGCGGTCTCGAACACGTCCAGGAAATCCTGGCCCAGCATGCGGGACATTTCCTCCACGCCCTGCTCCCGGGAGACATAGTGCGTAGACCTTACGCCGGGCACCGCGGCCACCTCCTGCTCGTACTTGAGGGCCTGCTCTTCCGTCACCTGCTGTTTCAGCAGCACGGACACCTGGAGGTTCTCCTTGAAGAAGTTCCCCACGGCCCGGGCATTCACCAGCAGAAGGGTTCCCACACCCACCAGGAACAGCACCAGCGACAGGCTGATGACGGTGGAAATCCAGGCGCTGACAAGGCGCCGGCGTATGGTAGAACTTTTCTGGGAAGAGGCCATATAACCGCTTAATTTCGCCCCAAAGTTACAGAAAGCGCCGAAAAACTCAAAAAAAATTAGTAACTTTGTGGGTTAATTAGAATTACTATGGGAGATTCCGTCAAGAAGATATTGTTCGTGAGCTCGGAAATGGAGCCTTACCTTCCGGAAACCCGGATTGCCAAAATCTGCCGCGAACTGCCCCAGGGTATCCAGGAGCGCCACAAGGAAATCCGCGCCTTCATGCCCCGCTACGGCTGCATCAACGAGCGAAAGAACCAGCTGCACGAGGTCATCCGCCTGTCCGGGATGAACATCATCATCGGAGACGTGGACCGTCCGCTCGTCATCAAGGTGGCCTCCATATCGGCCGCCCGCATCCAGGTGTACTTCATCGACAACGAGGATTACTTCCGCCGCAAGCAGCTGAGCCGGGACGAACATGGAAAGTTCTTTGCCGATAACGGAGAACGCGCCATCTTCTTCGCCCGCGGCGTGCTGGAGACCGTGAAGAAGCTACGCTGGGCCCCGGACATCATCCATTGCTCCGGCTGGATTTCCCACGTACTCCCCCTCTACCTGAAAAAAGCCTACAAGGATGACCCTATCTTCTCCAATTCCAAGGTGGTGCTGTCCCTGTTCGACGACATAGCCGCAGAGCCCCTTTCCCCCGGCTTTGCCAATACCATCCTGTACGGCGCCATCAAACCCAAGGACGTCACCCTCTCGGAGCACGCAGACGGCATGGAACTTGCTAAACTTGCCGCTCAGTATGCCGATGGAATCATCCTGGGTTGCCCGGATGTGGACGCTTCCCTGCAGAAACACTGCCAAGACCTGGGTCTTCCGGTGCTCCCCTACGAGGAAGCCAGTTTCCAGGACGGCAGTTACATGGACCGCTACAACGCATTTTACGACGATTTGCTGAAATGAGAAAATTCCTTGCCTTGTGCATGGCCGCAGCCCTGGTGATACCGGGCTGTGTGGAGGTTGACAACAGTCTGGGCGAAGCTCTCATTGACAAAAGCCTCCTCTACGATACCCATACGGTAGAGTTCGAGCTCACCGAGATCCAGATGAAGAAGTCGGACGCCCTGTCCGGCTACTCCGATTCCAAGCTCACCATCGGCGCCATCCGGGACGATGTCTTCGGCCTTACCACCCGCGAGGCCGCCTTCCCGCTGATCCCCGCCCTAGACACGCTGGACCTGGGAACCAATCCCGTCCCCAAGAGATTCACGCTGCGTTTTGCCCAGGATTCCATCTCCTGCTCGGACGATTCGCAGGCCCGCATCATGCAGAACATCCGCGTGACCAAACTGCTGGAGCGCCTTCCCGTGGGAACCAACACCGGCTGTTCGCAGAAGATCAAACACTCGGACGACATGATTACCGACGGCATCCCCGTCTACAGCGGTTCCGGAGACCTGAGCATCACGTTCTCCCTGTCCTATGCCCAGGAATACGTCAATGCCCTTCAAAAACTGGGACCCGTCCTGCGGGAAAGGCTGGATGACGAGGAAGAAGGGGAATTCATCGACCAGTATGATGCGTGGTTGGAGGAAGTGCCCGGTATCTACCTGGCCGTAGACGCACCGGAAGGTAACGGCGGCCGCATCAACCTGTTCAATTTCTCCTCCCTGAGCGTGGAGAGCAACTATTACACGCGCAACGACAACATTGCGCTGCTCACCGTCAACAGCACCTGGAAGGGAGTACAGAAGGATTCCACCTTCATCTTCTACCCCGGAGAGACAGAATTCCACGACGAAGTATACTATGTGGACCAGAACGTCAAGTTCGACCAATACTGTTTTAACCGCACCACCCACGAAACCGTGGAAGGCAAAGCTTCCGGAGACGTCATCCTGGTGGAAGGCGGCGGCGGACTCAAGCCTGTGATCCTGGCCAGCGAGCTGCAGGAAAAAACCCGTGCGGCCATCGCAACGGGCGGCGGAGACCTCAATAAGGTGGGAGACCCCGACAAAGTCATCATCGTGAAGGCCACCATCGTCCTCCCCTTCGAGATGCCGGAGTACTATGGCGACATGAAATACTTCCCCACCGTCCTGAGCCCCACCATCCAGAAGGAAGACACGGATGAATACGGGGAGAGGGTCATCTCTTTCGCCGGGCTCACGGACGCCAGCGTCAGCTCGGAGAACCAGGGAGACATCGACCGCTCCAACCTGTGCTACGCCCCGGACATCACCTATCACCTGCAGACCCTGATGGACCGAAGGGACCTGAACACCTCCTCCGATTCCGATATCTGGCTCCTGACCATCCACACGGAGAAAGTGGCCAACGCCAGCGGTTCCCTCTACGACAACAGCTATTACCAGCAGCTGATGTATGCCAGCTACTACAACAGCCTGTACGGCGGCGGGTACGGTGGCTATAGCGGTTACGGATATGGCGGCTACGGCTACAGCAACTACTATAATTATATGATGCTGGCCCAGATGATGGCCAGTTCTGCCGAGCAGAGCTACAGCTACACCACGGAACTGGACAAGGACCGTTATTACTGCGCCCAGCTGTGCGGTCCCACCAGCAAGCGCAAACCCATGTTCCGCGTCACCTACGCCGTTCCCAGAAACTAACGGCCTATTGTTCCCGGCTCAGATTGTACCAGATGCGCAGCCCGTTGAACGAGTTGAGCAGGTAGAAGCTGTATTTCACGATATAGACGGGAGCAAAGGACTTGTCCGACGTGAGCCACAGGCCGATGGAGGTGATATTCACCACAATCCAGAAAATCCATTGTTCCATATAGGCCGTGGACATGAGCAGCTGGCCGATGATATTGCACACCAGCGGCACCACGTCCAGCAACACGGCCACGCGCAGGAATCCCTGGGCGGCGCTGCGGTCAAAATGAAGCAGAATCACATAGAGCACCGCCGTTGAGACAACAGTGATCCCCAGCCAGCTCCAGCGCATGGCCGGGGATAAACGTCTGGCCTTCACCTGAGATTCTCCCTTGGCCCCGCGCTTCTTCCACTGGATGAAGCCCACCAGCTGCATCGGGACAAAATACACCAGATGCAGCAGGGCGTTCCCCAGGCCGGAGCCTCCGTCCAGCCAGTTGATCCAGCAGGCGATGCCATAGATGCTTACATCGATGAAGCCGAACAGGAAGGTGATAATCCATCCGTTGGCCGAGCAAACCGTGGCCAGTACGCCCATCAGCGAGCCGAAGGCCGACATCAGCAGCCAGAAAACATGCCCTTCCGGCGCATCCTGAAGTTTAATGCCCGTGACCAAAACCGTCACCACTGTCATCCCAATAAGGATAAACGCGCTAAACCAACGCGAAAACCTACGCTCTTTCTCTTCATTTTCCATCTTAATTATTCAGATAATCATGTATTTTCATGGCTAAATCGGCCCCTACCAGGGCGGAGAGCTCCTCCAGCGGGGCGTCGGCGATGCGGGCCACGGAGCCGTAGTGCATCAGCAGGCGCTGTTCCGTCTTTTCTCCCACGCCCTTGATTTCCCGCAGGGCACTTTGGATGGCCGCCTTGGACCGCAGGTTGCGGTGGAAGGTGATGCCGAAGCGGTGGGCCTCGTCACGGATGCGCTGCAGCACTTTCAGGGCCTGCGAGTTGCGGTCGATGAACAGCGGATAGGGGTCTCCCACCCGGATGACTTCCTCCAGGCGCTTGGCCAGGCCCACCACCGTCACCTTTTCCAGGATGCCCAGCTCAGCCAGGGCCTGCCAGGCAAACTCCAGCTGGCCTTTTCCGCCATCTATCACGATGAGCTGCGGAAGGTCGTCGGGATCTTCGGCCAGCATGCGGGAATACCGCCGGTTCACCACCTCCTTCATGGAGGCATAGTCGTTGGCGCCCACTACCGTCTTAATCTTGAAACGCCGATAATCTTTCTTGGAGGGTTCGGCATCCCGGAAAACCACGCAGGAGGCCACCGGGTTGGTGCCCTGTATGTTGGAGTTGTCAAAGCATTCCATGTGCCGGGGCAGCACGGGCATGTCCAGGGCTTTCTGCAGTTCCTGCATCACGCTCATGCGGAAGGCGTCGGGGTCTGTGTGTTCCCGCTGCTTGATGCTGTTGAAATGAAATTCCTTGGCGTTTTTGGCGCTCAGCTCCAGCAGGGCCAGCTTGTCTCCGCGCTGGGGAATGCGGAACGTAACACCGGGAATCTCCACATCGGGCAGGAAGGGCACGATCACTTCCCGGGACAGTTCCCCGAATTTGTCCTCTATCTCTCCGATGAAGGCGCTCAACATGGCCGCCTGCTCCTCCTCTATCTGGCTACGGAAACCCAGGTTCAGGCTCTGGACGATGGCCCCGCCGCGGATGCGCAGGAAATTGCCGAAAGCTTCGGCCCCGTCGAAGACCAGGGAGAAGACATCGGCATCCGTATCGGCCGCCTGGGTGATGATGCTCTTGGCATAATGCCGCTCCAGGCTGCGCAGCTTTTCCTTATAGATTTGCGCTTCCTCGAAGTTCAGGTTTTCGGCGGCTTCGGCCATCAGGGCCTTGTAATGCTTGATGACTTCGCCGCCCCGGCCGGAGAGGATGCGCACGATTTCCTCGATGTCGGTCCCATATTCCTGCTTGGAGATATTGCCCACGCAGGGAGCCTTGCACTTGCCGATATGGAAGTTGAGGCAGGGGCGGAACTTGTGCCGAAGGATGGCCTCGGAGGTGATTTTGAGGTTGCAGGTGCGCAGGGGATACATTTCCCCGAAGAAATCTACCAGGTTGCGGGCGTGCATCACATTGCTGTACGGGCCGAAGTAACGGTTGCCCTTCCCCTTTTCTATGCGGCGGGTGATGAACACGCGCGGGAAATCGTCGCCGGTGACACAGATCCAGGGATACGTCTTGGAATCCTTGAGCAGGATGTTGTACTTGGGCTTGTACTGCTTGATGAGGTTGTTCTCCAGCAGCAGGGCATCGGCCTCGGAATCCACCACCGAGAACTGTGCATCGGCGATTTTGCTCACCAGGATGCGCGTCTTGGCGTTCAGGCGCTCCGGCGGAACGAAGTACTGCGCCACCCGTTTATGAAGGTCTTTGGCCTTCCCCACATAGATCACTTTCCCCTCGGCGTCGTAGTATCTGTAAACGCCCGGGGAGTGCGGGAAAAGGGCTATTTTCTCCTTAACCGTCATACTCTGTGAGTACAAAGGTACGCAATCCTTTCATTTTTAAGAAAATATTTATTAACTTTGCGCGTTAATACGATTTGAAGAAAAGTACGTAAAACAATAAACTTAAAACCTAACGTTATGACAAAGGAAGAAATCGTAAAGCAGGTCAAGGATATTATCGTTGACAAGCTGGGTGTGGAGGAAAGCGCCGTTACCGAGTCCGCTAGCTTCACCAACGACCTGGGTGCCGACTCCCTGGACACCGTAGAACTCCTGATGGAATTCGAACGCGTTTTCGGTATCAAGATTCCCGATGAGGAAACCAGCGGTATCGCCACCGTGGGTGACGCCATCACCAAAGTTGCAGAAAAGATTGGTGCCTAATCCATCCAATCAACCATAAAAAAGGTCAGCCCGAAAGAGCTGACCTTTTTTTTTATCGTTCCAAACCTTATTTTCCCAGCACCTCGGCAATCTTGGCGCGGATGGCTTCTCCGCGGAGACCCCTCTTGACGATGGTGCCGTCGGGGCCGAAGAGGATGATGTGCGGAATGCCTTCGATGCCATAGATGTCGGTGGGCACCTTCTGGGCGTTGATGATCTGGTTCCAGACAATCTTCTCTTCCTTGGCGGCCTCCACAGTATCCTCAGGCTTGTCCCAGACGGCTACGGAAAGCATGTCGAACTTGTCTCCGTGGAACTCGTCATAGACGGCGCGGAGGTTGGGCATCTCCCGGCGGCAGGGACCGCACCAGGAGGCCCAGAAGTCTACCAGCACATACTTGCCCTTGCCGATGAAGTCGGAGAACTTGACACCGTCGATCTCAAAGTCGGTGAACATCATGCCCTCGGCGGTACCCCGGCGGGAAGCGACACCCTCCTTGAGGCTGGCCACAAATACGGAGTCGGCATCC
>Ga0265298_10012178_pt1 | contig 10005 bp, 8 predicted proteins | sample AusTroGonzalo_MG_3_FD_193486 | JGI IMG/M metagenome (GOLD analysis project Ga0265298, IMG submission 193486) | Bovine rumen microbial communities from tropical cattle in Woodstock, Queensland, Australia - Gonzalo_01 | ecosystem: Host-associated > Mammals > Digestive system > Stomach > Rumen ... | reverse complement strand
TGCCCGGTCTGAGTGCAGGCGGTTTTTTTCTGTCTGCATCTTTGTACGGCGGAGGATCTATGCTATACTGAATTGATACGATGATTTCGGGAGGGATGTTGAAATGGAGCTTGAACTGATCCGGCAGGCGGACCCTGAAGTGGCGGAGGCCATTAACCTGGAACTGAACCGCCAGCGCACCCACGTGGAGCTGATTGCCAGCGAGAATTTTGTTTCCCCGGCGGTTATGGCGGCCATGGGCACCTGCCTGACCAATAAATATGCCGAGGGATATCCGGGAAAACGCTATTACGGCGGATGCGAGTATGTGGACATCGTGGAGGACCTGGCACGGGACCGGGCGTGCAAGCTGTTCGGCGCGGAGCATGCCAACGTGCAGCCCCACAGCGGTGCGCAGGCCAACATCGCCGTTTACTTTGCGATGCTGAAGCCCGGCGACACCGTGATGGGGATGAGCCTGTCCAACGGCGGCCATCTGACCCACGGAAGCCCCGTGAACATGTCCGGCTCTTATTTCAATTTTATCCCTTACGGTGTTTCCTCCGAGACGGAAATGATCGACTATGACCAGGTGCGCAAGACGGCAAAGGAAGTTCTCCCCAAGATGATCGTTGCCGGAGCTTCCGCCTATCCCCGGGTGATCGACTTCAAAACCCTGAGGGAGATCGCAGACGAGGTCGGCGCGATGCTGATGGTCGACATGGCCCATATCGCCGGACTGGTGGCCGCGGGCGAGCATCCCAGCCCCGTGCCGTACGCCGACTTTGTGACGACGACCACCCACAAGACCCTGCGCGGCCCGCGGGGCGGAATGATCCTGTGCCGCGGGGCGTATGCCCAGGCGATTGACAAGGCGATCTTCCCCGGCACCCAGGGCGGGCCGCTCGAGCATATTATCGCCGGCAAAGCGGTGTGCTTCGGCGAAGCGCTGAAGGAAGACTTCCGCACGTATCAGCATCAGATTATCCTGAACGCGAAGGCGATGGAACGCGCATTCCGGGAGGAAGGCGTGCGCATGGTTTCCGGCGGAACGGACAACCACCTGCTGCTGCTGGACTTTACGGGAACCGAGATGACCGGCAAGCAGATGGAAAGCCTGCTTGAGGACGCGAACATCACGGTGAACAAGAACACCGTGCCCAACGAGACACGGAGCCCCTTCGTGACAAGCGGCATCCGCGTCGGCACACCGGCGGCCACATCCCGCGGCCTGAAGGAAGCGGAGATGGCGAAGGTGGCCGGATGGATTGCGAGGGTATTGCGCGAGGGCGAAGCCGCCGTGCCGGAGATCAAGAAGCAGGTGGAGGATATGATGGCGGGGTATCCGCTGTATTAAGGAGGCTTTCCGGTCGCCTCCTTAGACCTCTTCGGGAAGAATGCTTTTGATGTGGGGGCTTTCTGGGGGGCTTTCCGATCGCCCCCCAGACCCCCTTCGGGTATTAAATAAGATAAACGGAACAATCGTGGGCGCAGCAAATGCTGCGGCCCTTGTTTTTATGCGCTTTGCGGGAGAAATGAAAAAAACCCTGAACATTTTGAAAAATAAGGGGTAGCGCTTTTGAAAAAAGTGTGATATAATCCAATCAAGTGTGAACTTCATAGAGTTTACTGAAGAGATGCATGGACGCGAAAGCCCGATGCGTTTGCCCATATCATTGTGTATACGTATGTACGAAAGGAGGTTCACGATGAGCCCGAAGACAAAGGAAAAGGAAGTCAGCAGGCTGCGGATCGTATCCCTCGGCGGAGTGGACGAGATCGGCAAGAACATGTATGTTTTCGAATACGAAGACGATATTATCGTGGTGGACTGCGGCAGCGTTTTTCCAAAAGAAGATATGCTGGGCGTGGACCTTGTGATTCCCGATATCACTTACCTGATGGGAAAGCGGGACCATATCCGCGGCTACCTGTTTACCCACGGCCATGAAGATCATATCGGCGCGACCCCCTATATCCTGAAACAGGCGCCGGCCCATATCTACGGCACGAAGCTGACGATGGCCCTGGTGGACCTGAAACTGAAGGAATACCGGGTGGACGGGATCCCGATGCACGTGGTCAGACCGCGGGACGTGATCCAGCTGGGGCAGTTTACCTGCCAGTTTATCCATGTGAGCCATTCCATTGCGGGCGCCTGCGCGATCGCGATCACCTGCCCCGCGGGAACGGTGATCTGCAGCGGCGACTTCAAGGTGGACTACACGCCCATCGACGGGGAGATTACCGACCTGCAGACCTTCGCCGAATACGGCCGGAAGGGCGTGATGGCCTTCCTGTGCGAATCCACAAACGTGGAGAGGCCCGGATACACGATGAGCGAGCTGAAGGTCGGCGAGACGTTTGAGCAGATGTTTGCCCAGGCGGCAGGCCGCGTGATCGTCGCGATGTTCGCGAGCAACATCCACCGGATGCAGATGATCATCGACAACGCGATCCGATACGGGCGGCGCGTGTGCTTTGTCGGGCGGAGCATGGTGAACGTCAGCCGCGTGGCGATGGGAATCGGCGAGTTGAAGATCCCCGAAGGCTACCTGATCGACATGGACGTGCTGGACGATTATCCGGACAACGAGGTCCTGGTGATGACGACCGGGAGCCAGGGCGAGCCCATGGCGGGCCTGACCCGGATGGCCTACGCGGAGCACCGGAAACTGCAGATCCGCCAGAGCGACATGGTGATTATTTCCGCTACGCCGATTCCCGGCAACGAGAAGTTCATTTCCCGGGTGATCAACCAGCTGTACCGGCTGGGGGCGCAGGTGGTTTACAGCGCGATGGCGGAGGTCCATGTTTCCGGCCACGCATGCCAGGAGGAGCTGAAGCTGCTGCACGCGCTGGTCCGGCCGAAGTACTTCATTCCCGTGCACGGCGAATACCGCATGATGTGGCAGCACGCGATCCTGGCTGAATCGATGGGCGTGCCGAGCCAGAACATCGTTATTCCCGAACTCGGCCAGGTGATCGAGATGAACGAGAATATGCTGGCCCTGGGCGAGCAGGTGCCGGTCGGCGGCGTGCTGGTCGACGGCCTGGGCGTGGGCGACGTGGGGAACGTCGTGCTGCGAGACCGGAAGCACCTGAGCCAGGACGGCCTGCTGATCGTCGTGATGGCGATTGACCGGGATGAAGAGAAACTGATTTCCGGCCCGGATATCGTTTCCCGCGGATTCATCTATGTGAAAGAGAACGAGGACATCATCGACAATACGCAGGAACTGGTCCGCCAGATCCTTGCCTCAAGCAGCCTGAACGGGGACAACTGGCCCGACCTGAAGAACACCATCAAAGACCAGGTACATCAGTTCATCTTTGAAAAGATCAAGCGGAACCCGATGATCCTGCCGATTATCCTGGACGTATAAAAGGCAGAACGCCGTATTTGCAAGGAAAGCTCAAAACGGATATAATAACGGTCAGAAGGAAGAAAAGATCCCTTCTGACCGTTATTGATTTACAGGGGGCGGCAAGATGGATTATTCAACGACATACCGGCTGGCACAGGAAATACGCGACAGCGAGGAGTACAAAACCTATCATGACCTGAAGGAAACGGTCATGGCAGAGGAGACGACGGCCGCGCTGATCCGGGAATACAGGAAACTGCAGATGACAATCCAGATGTCCGCCTTAAGCGGAAACACTGCGAACAATGAAGATATGCAGCGGTTTTCCGGGATCTCGACCCTGCTGTTTTCCAAACCGGAGGTCAGCCAGTTTCTGCTGGCCGAGATGCGGCTGCAGCAGGCGCTGGCGGATATCTTCAAGATTCTGACCGAAGCGGCCGACGTGGAGATGGCCGTTCCGGGCGCAGAGGGCTGAAAGTGAAGAACGACGAGAATTATACCTACCGCAGCATGCGGGACGAGCGGGAATACGGGCCCTACTGGTACAGCGGACTGTGGCATATCCTGCGCCCGATCCTGGTCGGGGTAACGGTGGCCGTGCTGGTGATCGGCATCGGGATGACGGTATGGAACAAACTGTACGACAGCTTCCTGGCACCGGTGGACCAGACGGACACGGCGGAGTATTCCTTCGAGATCAGCAGCGGCCAGAGCCTGAACCGGGTGGCCTCCAACCTGGAGGCGGCCGGGCTGATCCGCAGCAAAACGGTGTTCAAATATTACTGCGACTTTGCGGGAATGGGCCAGAAAATCCAGACAGGCACGTATTCCCTGAAAAAAGACATGACGATGGCGGAGATCGCCGACCGGCTGACGACCGGCGACGGCAACCCGCTGGTGCGCAACATTACGCTGATCCCGGGCGAGACGGTGGAGGAATTTGCCGCGAAACTGGTGCGGGACGGCGTGCTGGAGAAGGCGGACACTTTTCTGGACCTTTGCCGGGACGGGAAGGCCTTCCGCGAATATTATTACATAGACGACGTGCTGACCTCCGGCCATCCGGAACAGCGGAAATATGTGCTGGAAGGATATCTGGCGCCGAACACCTACGAGGTATACAGAACCGCGACCGAGGAGGAAATGATCCGGAAACTGCTGAGCCAGACGGAGGCGGCTTTCCCGGCCGAACTGCAGGAGCGGGCGGAGGAACTGGGGATGACGATGGACCAGGTGCTGACGCTGGCGAGCCTGATCGAAAAAGAAGCGAAAGAAGCGGACTTTGCACGGGTCAGCGCGGTGTTCCACAACCGGCTGAAAGAAAATATGAGACTGGACAGCGACGTCACGATCCATTACATCACCGGGATCCGGAAGATGGCGCTGGAGAACGGCGACCTGACCGTCAGCAGCCCATACAACACGTACCAGGTGACGGGGCTCCCGGTCGGGCCGGTCTGCAATCCATCGCCCGCCGCGATCCGGGCGGCGCTGTATCCGGACGAAACGATGATTGCAGAGAAATATCTGTACTTCTGCGCCAAGGAGCCGGAGAGCGGCGAGCTGTACTTCTCCAAGACGCTGGAGCAGCATAACCGCGCGGTCGAGACCTACGCCCCGAAGTGGAAAAAGTATGACCAGGACAGGGGGATCCGGTGATGAGGATTCCCGAACTGCTGGCACCGGCGGGAAACATGGATGCGCTCCGGGCGGCACTGCATTTCGGAGCGGACGCAGTCTACGGCGGAATGAAACATTTCGGCCTGCGGGCATTTGCGGGCAATTTCGGCCCGGATGAACTGCGGGAGGCGGTCAGAGAGACCCATGCCGCCGGCAGAAAATTCTATGTCACAATGAATATCTATCCCTTCGACGATGAACTGGAAGCCTTCGGGGAAGCGGCGAAGGAAGCAGCGGACTGCGGCGTGGACGCGGCGATTGTCGCGGATCCCGGCGCGATCCGCTTTCTGCGGGCGAAAGTGCCCGGACTGCCGATCCACGTCAGCACACAGGCCAATACCCTGAACGCGCCGGCGGCGGAACTGTACCGGGAACTGGGGTGCGAACGGGTGATCCTGGCGAGGGAGATGAGCCTGGAGAGGATCCGGGCGCTGAAACAGAAAGTCGGGGACGGAATCCAGCTGGAGACATTTGTGCACGGCGCGAGCTGCATGGCATATTCCGGGCGGTGCATGCTGTCGGCCTACCTGACGGGGCGGAGCGGCAACCGGGGGGAATGCGCCCAGCCCTGCCGATGGCAGTACGCCGTAATGGAAGAAAAGCGGCCCGGGGAATACCTGCCGGTGGCAGAGGACGAACGGGGAACCTACTTATTCTCTGCAAGGGATTTGTGCCTGATGCCCCTGCTGCCGGAGCTGTGCGACGCGGGAGTGGCCAGCCTGAAGATTGAAGGGCGGATGAAGACGGAGTACTATGTGGCGGTGGTTACCGGCGCGTACCGGCGCGCACTGGACCTGCTGGGGAAGGACAGGGAAGCTTTCCGCGAAGCGCTGCCGGAGATGACAGCCGAACTGCAGTGCGCCAGCCACCGGCTGAGCGACACCGGCTTTCTGGAAGGACAGCCGGAAAAACCCGGCGAGGCGGAAGGATTCTGGCAGAGCAGGGAATATACGGCAAAGGTGGTTGGACCGGAAGGACCGGACGGCCGGGCAAGGCTGCTGCTGAAGAACCGGTTTTATGCGGGGGATGAACTGGAACTGATGACCCCTGCGGGGATCCGTACAATCCGGGCGGCCCGGTTCCTGCGAGAAAAAACCGGGGAAGAGATGGAAACGCTCGGCATCGCCGGCGAGATCATCCGGATGCCGCTGCCCGGATGCTCGGAGGGGGATATGCTGCGGGGTCCTGTGCGCAATCACCGGAAGGACAGCGACAGGACCGGGAACTGACAGGAAAACAACGGAGAACAAGAATGGCTAAACTGAAGCGATACGACCTGTATGAAGGGGACGACGAGTTTATCTCCTCTTCACTGCCCGGGAAAAAACCGCTGGGACGGGACGAGGGCCTGAAGGAACGGGATGCGTATGACCGCCGGAAGGAAGAGGAAGAGCAGAAACGGCGCCGCTATTTTGCTGCCAACGAGAAGGACGACGGCCTCGGTGCGCCTTCTTCGGTTTTTGACGATTTCGACCGGTTTGAGCATCCGATTCCGAGCCGGGACGAGCGGCCGAAATACCGCCGGCGGGAGAAGCACCGCGGAGCCTGGGCAGCCACGGCGGTGATCTGCCTGCTGATTCTGGCGGCGATCGGCATCGCCGTGCTGCCGCAGCTGACGGGGATCCGGTACCGCTTTTTGCCGAACCTGGCCTTTGCCAACGGAAACCTGATCCGCCTGGACAGCGAACAGAAGGACACTTTTGACCTGAACAGGAAAGAAATATACAACGACCGGATTTATCCGGGCGTCTATATCGACGACATCCAGGTGGGCGGGATGACAAAGGAGGAAGCCATTACCGCCGTCCGGCAGGCCCATGAGGCAGTGAACGCCTCCTTTGACATCGTCGTCTCGGTGGGGAATGAAAGCTGGCACGTAAACAGCGAACGCGTGCCGGTTTCCCGGAACATTGAGGAAGTGGTGGAAAAGGCGTTTGCATGCGGCCGGGGCAACACCGCCAGCCTGACCGGAAGCGCCGCGACACCCTTCGAGGAACGCGTGAGCCAGGCGTCGAAGATGAGGACGACGGAACCTAAAACCTTTGCCACGAAGCAGGACTACGACCATGAAGCGCTGCGGACACTGACGGACGGCATCGTCAACTATGTGAACCGGGACCCGGTTAACAGCACGGTCAAGTCTTTTGATTTCAACACAACGACGTTTACCTTTACCGACGACCGTCCCGGCGCAAGGATCGATCCGGACGAGCTGTACAACCAGGTTGCCGGGCTGCTGGATGACGGGGTGACCAAGAAGGAACTGCGGATTGTTCCGGAAAAGATCCTGGCGGAGGTGACCAAGACCGAGCTGATGAACCGATTCGGCCTCATCTCGGCCTATACGACCACCACCACGAACGACAACAAGCGGAATACCAACATTCAGCTCAGCGCCCAGGCGATCAGCGGGAAGACGGTGCTGCCGGGAGAAATTTTTTCCTTCAACGGCGCGACGGGGGAACGCACGGCGGCGAAAGGGTATCAGGAAGCCCCGGCCATATCCGGCGGACAAAGCAAGGATGAGGTGGGCGGCGGCGTCTGCCAGACCAGTTCCACACTGTTCAACGCGGTGGCAAGGGCGGACCTGGAGATCATCGAACGCAATCCCCATGCCTGGCCGTCACACTATATCGAGAAAGGCTTCGACGCGACAGTCAACTGGCCGGGGCTTGATTTCAAGTTCCGGAACAATACCGACTGGCCGATTTTCATCGTGGCCGGGTACAACAAAAAGAAGATTACCGTCAACATATACGGTATGAGCCTGGGATCGGACGTGCACATCGACCTGGAAAGTGAACTGGTTCGTACGATTCCCAAGCCGGAGGGGACCAATTATGTGATCAATACCTCCCTGGCGCCCGGCGAGAGCAAAAAAACCGTAACCGGACGGCAGGGCTATGAAGTGAACACCTGGAAAGTATGGTACCAGGGCAACCGGGAGATCAAGCGCGAACTGCTGTTCAAGACTACGTACAAAGCCTACCAGGAGACCATCGAGTATAATCCGCGGTAACGGCCTGAGAACAGGATGCCGGGAAGGCGCAACAGGGAACACGAAGCGGATGAAAGGCGGAACATCGTCACATGGCAATCACGAAAACGGACTTCATGCGCGGGATGCAGTGCCCGAAGATGCTGTGGCTGGACAAGCATAAGCCGCAGATGCGGGTGATTCCGCCGGAAATCCAGGCAAGACTGGACGCCGGGAATGACTTCGGGGACCGGGCAATGGGGATGTTCGGGCCTTACGAGGAAATGACGGTCTACCGGCCGGGAACGACGATCCCGGACAAGAAAGCCATGCTGGCGAACACAGAGGACGCGCTGAGGCGCGGCGTGCCGGTTATCTGTGAGGCGGCGTTCAGCAACTACAACAACTACTGCGCGGCGGATATCATCCGGAAAACGGAAGACGGGTATGATCTGTACGAAGTAAAAAACGCTGCCGAGGTGCACGACCAGTTTATCCGGGACGCGGGCTTCCAGTACTACATCATCTCGCGAAGCGGACTGAGGATCGGCAGGATCTTCATCGTGATACACGGGCCGGAGGAGGAGCATCCCTTTGTGCCGGTGGAGGTTACAAAGGAAGCGAAAAGTTTTTACTCCTGGATCAACGACCATATCTGGGACCTGAACCGGATGCAGAAAGGCTCCGAAGAGATCATGACGGAACCCGGAGAGCAGTGCAGCAAGCCGTATGAATGCTGGTATTACGGATACTGCCACGGGGAGAAGACAGATTGCTGACCGCATGATTAACAGTTTTCGTTGCATCGGGGAAGGGATTATGCTATAATTCCGCTGATGCCGAAGTGGCGGAATGGCAGACGCGGCGGATTCAAAATCCGTTGCCCTTAAAAGCGTGCGGGTTCAAGTCCCGCCTTCGGCACGAGAAGAAAGCTTTGGAAATATGTATTCCCAAAGCTTTTTTCATGTTTTGCGCTGAATTTCCTTGCCATCGTTTTTGCTGTGCTGTAAAATATAAAAAAGACAAAAAGGGGGACCACATGATGAAAAAGACGCTGTGCGGCATTTTGTCTCTCTCGCTGCTTCTGCTGGGCTGCGGGGGTGCCATGGCTGAAGGAAACGATACAATCCTGTATCAGGGGCACGGCAGCCTGCGGATCGTTACGGGAGAAGGAAAAGTCATCTATGTCGATCCTTATGCCGGCGAGGGATACGACCTTCCCGCGGATCTGATTCTTGTGACCCACGGGCATCAGGACCATACAGCCGTGAAACTGATCAAAAACCGGAATGAGGACTGTGAGGTCATCACATACAAGGAAGCGCTGGTGAAGGGCGAATACAAGACGTTTGACCTCGGATACGCCACGGTCGAAGCGGTGCAGGCGGGGAACAACAAGAACCACAACATCAAAAACTGCGTCGGATGGCTCATCACGCTTTCTGACGGGATCGTGATTTACGCGACGGGGGACACATCAACCACGGAGCAGATGGCGGACCTGGCGAAGCGGGAGATCGACTATGCATTCTTCGTGTGCGACGGCGTATACAACATGGATATGGAAGAAGCGATTGCCTGCGCGAAGCTGGTGAACGCAAAGCACAGTATTCCGTATCATATGGCGCCGGGGAAGCTGTTTGACCAGAAGCGGGCGGAGAAGTTTGACGTACCCGGACGGCTGATTGTGCCGGCAGGGGAAGAGATCGTGCTGGAATGACATAGTGAACGACAGGGAGGAAATGGAGAAACGGCAAGATGAAAATGATTGATTTCATTTCGAACGAAAAACGGAGTCTCTCGTTCGAGGTGTTTCCGCCGAAGACGGACGCGGCTTTTGACGGGGTGCTGCAGGCGACGGAGGAGATCGCCGCACTGAAACCCTCCTTTATTTCCGTGACCTACGGCGCGGGCGGTGCGGGGGGAAAATATACCCGGGAGATCGCCAGCCGGCTGCAGAACGCGGACGGCGTGGAAACGATGGCCCACATGACCTGTGTC
>Ga0265298_10012174_pt1 | contig 10007 bp, 4 predicted proteins | sample AusTroGonzalo_MG_3_FD_193486 | JGI IMG/M metagenome (GOLD analysis project Ga0265298, IMG submission 193486) | Bovine rumen microbial communities from tropical cattle in Woodstock, Queensland, Australia - Gonzalo_01 | ecosystem: Host-associated > Mammals > Digestive system > Stomach > Rumen ... | reverse complement strand
AGAATGTGAAATCGGCCGATTCCTTCTTCACGGCAAGTTCGCCCTGCGGTCCTTTCAGGCTGACCTTGATCCGGTCCGGCACGAAATCCGCCGCCAGGAAGCTGGCCGAACCCCAGAATGAGGAATCATCGGCGGCCTTGCAGTTCACGTCATAGCTGCCGCCAGGCGCATCTTCCGGCAGGATGAACGAGGTATGCACCAGTCCGCCGTTTCCGGTTTTGGTCTTTTTCGAATAGATCACATTGCCGCTCGGATCCTGCACCGTGACCAGGCACGGAACGGACGGCATTTCCTTCAGTTCGGGATTCCGGACCCAGACCGTGGCGTAGATCTTTTCGCCCGGACGATAGACACCGCGTTCGGTATAGACCAGCGCCCGCGGGTCGGTCGAACTCTGGTTTTTCCCGGCCGATTCGAATTCTGCCAGCGAATGTCCTTTATAAGAGATATCCTGCTGGAAGACTATATCCGGACCCGCTTTGACCAGCAGTCCGTACGGCGCATCGGACTTGTCGCTGCCGGCAGCGGTTTTGCCGTAATCGATTTTCACCAGACCGGAAACATCGGTTTTGCCCCGGCCCAGCTGCTGAAATTTTCTGCTGACCAGCGTCACTTCCGCTCCAGCGCAGGCCGAACCGTCCGAAAGGCGCCGGACCGCCGCGAATACCTGGTGGTTATTCTCGTCGATCACACACTGCGGCGCCAGATCGGTCACCGCCACGGCCAGCTGGATCGTTCTTCTTTGAGCCTTCTTGTCCATTGCCGTGAGGAGCAGACCGTAGACTCCGGTCTTGTCCATGGGCAGCAGTTTGTTCAGGTCCAGTCCGTAATTGACCGTCTTGTTGCGCGGGATTTTGACCGCGATCTCTTTTTCGGCAATGACCTTGCCGTAATCCAGCGCCTTGATATCTCCATCCCAATCCGGTTCTGCCGAAAAACGCAGCAGATTGTTTTCATACAGATGGAGCACCTGGACCTTGATCGTGTCCAGATTGCAGATCTCCAGAGGCAGCATCCGGTTGGCACGTTTCTGCGGAAAGATCAGACCCGAAGACATTGTATTCAGCACGGTCGGCCGCGCCGGAAAACGGATCTGGAATTCCGCATCATATTCCAGCTTGCGTCCGTCATCGTTGGCCACCCCTTTACATACGGTGAACCGGTAGGTCGTCTCCGGCTGGAATTCCGCATCGATCATGATATATCTGTAGTGGACCCAGGAGATCGTAAACGGCAGGGCAGGGGTGATCGAGATCTGTTCCTTTTTCAGTCCGCGCAGTTTTTCCGGATCAGTATCGAACTCGATGAAAGCAGTATTTTCATTATACCGGCCGGTAGTTTTCACGATCAGCGGACGGATATCCGGGGTTGATTTCGCCATTCGTGCTTTCGTTTTAAATCTGGCTTTTTTGACGGCGGCCGCCTGCCGGACGGCATTCGCTTTATCTTCTTTGAATTTACGATAATAACAGACATTCAATGTGATGGATGCGATCAGACCCGCTCCGAGAAGCGCCGACAATACACCTGTAACTTTATTCATGGGATTCCGCCTTTATGGGTAAGTGTTTTTTGAAATTCCGGGAGGATTTTCTTTCTGAAAATGGAATTTAGTATTGCGCTTTCAAAAGTCAAGCCGCGGAATCAAAAAAAACGAAAAATTTTTTCGCCGGAACGGCAGAGACGGAATCGGCAAAACCGAGTTTTACAGGACCTGTAAGAACTATAGGACCTATGGTTTGTTCCCCCCAAATCCCCGTCTCCGAAGATTTTTCTTTTTTTTCTGATAATCCGCTTGACAAGCTGAAAAATACGGGATATATTTTTATCAGTTCCTTTCAGATTTCAGGAGAAAAAATGATTTCGAAACCAAAAACAGCCGGGCGTCCGAACCGGGCCGCGGAAGTCGCGGAAATGCTCGCAAAGGCAATCTATACGGAGAAGATCCCGCCGAATGCGCCGCTGCCCAGCACGAGGGAACTCGCGGAACGGTATGCGGTATCGCAGCCGACGATCCTGGCTGCCTGCGACCGGCTCGAAGCGGAAGACCTGATCGTCCGGCAGAACCGCCGCAAAATCTATGTGAAGGCGCATCTCGATCCCGCGTCCGCAAAGGAAATCCTCTATTTTTCCATGGGCGGCAATGAACGGAACACACTCCTGAGCCAGGCGGTCTGGCATCTGATCGAAAAATCATCCGAGGACGGCTCTTTCGATTTCTTCACCCGGCTTGTTTCCCGTTTACGGAGAGGGACAGAGTTTGCGAAAAGGCTGAAAATCGAAATCTGCAAGCTTGAAAAACTCGGCTTTCTGGATTGTGCCGTTATTCACGCTTTAGGCTTTACCGAATCCGCGGTGAACCAATGCAGAAAACTCCCGTTTCCGATCGTTTTTCTCGGTGACTTTGATGAGGACATTGCGGGAAAACTTTGCTTATGGCAGCTCAAACCCGATTGCACCTGCGAAGCATCGACGATCATCCGCTATGCCGCCAGTCATGGGATCAAACGGATTTGCCTGATGTATGACCCCGAATGTCTGCGCATGGAATGGGGACGGCGCGAGATCGCCCAATACCATGATCCCCGGGTGTCCAGCGGTATGAGCATCGATTTTCTGGAATCGCCCCGGGATGATCGTGAATCACTTTACCGGACCCTTCCGGAAAAGTTTTCCGGCATCCGGGAACCGACCCTTCTGGTCATGAAAGATTTTTGCGATCAGGAAATCTTTTCCCGCAATCTCCTGCCTCGGGAAAAATTCCCGGAATTGAGTTTTCTTTCGACTCTGCCGGCGCCGGAATACCGCGGGATCAAATATCTGCGTTACGATTTCACAGCGTACCTGAGATCCATGAAAAAAATGATTTTCGATGCCCAAAACCGGAACCTCGAACCGCGTCAGGAGTTTTGTGTTTTCCCCACCGAGGTCGCCGAGGAAAATATTGCGCTTGAACAGAACTGAAAATTCGAATTTTGATTAACCATAAACAGGAGTTTGAAAAATGAATGTTTTGAAAACAGTGATGAAAGGTTTAATGACATTGCTCATTATCGCCGGATGGGAATCGCATGCCGATTTGCAGCTGACCCGGAACGGAAAAACGACGTATCAGATCGTCCTGCCTGCAAATGCATCGGATAATTTGAAATATGCGGCACACGAATTGAAGATTCACCTGGAAGAAGCTTCGGGCACCAGGTTCCCGGTGGTGAAGGGAACACCGGGAAAAACGGATCGGCAGATCGTGCTGAATGAAAAAGATCCGCAGCTGGAACCCGGCGAGTTTCAGGTGCGGACCGAGGGCAAACGGCTGTACCTTTCCGGCGGAGGCGAATCCGGGATCCACCATGCGGTCCATGATTTTCTGGATACCGACTGCGGTTATATCTGGTATGACGCGCGCGGCGGAAAACGGATCCCGGATATGAAAAATTTTACTTTGCCGGAAATCAGCCGCAGAAAAAAATATCCGTTCGACTGTCGTAATATGACAGCAGATTTCTTTTTCAACCGTCCGGAAGGACATTATTTCCTGTACCGGAACGGAATGAATATGAAGACCCGGCATCTGCCGCTTCCGGGCATGAAAGAAAAACTGAAGATCAAGATCGGAGTCAACGATGTACGGTGCGCATCTCCCCTCGATCACAATATTCTGCATTACATTCCGCCGGCAGTTGGAAAGTCCCGGATCAAAGTGTTGAAAAACAAGGGATATTTCAAGAATCATCCGGAATATTTCACCATGATGCCGGATGGCAAACGGGTCGTCCGGCAGCTTTGCTTCAGCAATGCCGGATTGCGGTCCGAATTCAAGAAAAATTTTTATGAACACATCCGGAATACCCCGGACATGAACATCTTTTCGGTCACCCTGATGGATCAGCCCGGAGTGATCTGCAGCTGCGCGGACTGCAAGGCGGCTGTCAGAAAATACCAGACTAACGGCGCCCCGGTCTTCCTGTTTGTGAAAGAATTGGCCGAAGCAGTGAAAAAAGATTTTCCAGGCATCCGGGTCTGGACTTATGCCTACCGGAAAGAGCAGACGGAAAAACCGCCGGAAGGATTGAAATTCCCGGATAATGTCATTATCGATTTCTGTCCGATCGACGATGATATGTCCAAGGGGCTGGATGCTGAGACCAACGCCGGAACTTATCGGAATCTGAAAAAATGGAAAGAATGCTGTGACCATATCTGGGTCGGCTATTATGTCAATCCTTGGACCTATAATGTGACTATCCCGCCTCTTGGCAATGTCCATCGCAGTGCCCGGGATATTGTCCTCATCCGAAAAGCGGGGGCTGACGGGATCCACATGGACCAGCCGGTCGGCACTCCGAATATGACCGGATTCATCGAACTTCAGAACTATCTGACATCAAGACTGCTGCGGGATCCGGATCTGGCTATCGATCCGCTGATCCATGATTTTATGGGATTCGAATACGGTCCTGCCGCACCGCTGATGAAAAAATACCTGGATGAGCTGGAAAAAGCAACCGCCTCGGCGAAAGTATTCATCAAATGGAGCGCGAGGATCGGGGCTTTCGCACCGATCTTCAAAAGCCGCGACGTGGTCCGCTGGCAGAAATATTTCGATGAAATGGAAAAACTGACCTCCGGCGATCCGGAAAAGAATTTTTCCGTGCGCAGGGTGAGGCTTCCGCTGGATCTTACCGCCTTGAACTTTTTCCGACGGATCAAAAAGGATGTTCCGGAATATGACACTGATGTGAAAACGCTGGCCGCCCGGATCCGGAAAAACTATTTTGAAGCCACGGGGGCTTTTTATGCAAAAAATGATGCCCAGATCCAGAATTGGAGGAAAAACCATAACAGCAGTCTGGAGGTTATGGTCAATAATCTGAGCATTCAGATGGGGACCGAGCCCAAACCCCTGCCGCAGGAAATTTTCGGCGGATTCAGGCCGGAACTCGTTTATGAATTCTTTCCCGGCGCATTGCGCAGGACTCGGCGGGTTTCCGACCCGCAGGCTGCCTGGAATCATGCGCTGATGAATACGGATGCCGGCCAGGGATTCCCGATCCAGTTCCTGGAATATGATCCGGTCAAGGATACCTGGAAGGATTTTTCGGAAATCAGAAAAGCAAAGGCCGGAATGGAAGGAAAATATGCTTTCTACCATATCGGAAAAATCGATATTTCACCCAATTTGGAAATGAGGATCCATTTCAAAGGATACAAACATCTTTTCAATGTTTTTGCCGGAGAGGTCTGGATGCCCGGAACCGATGATACGGTGAATATTTACGTATCGCTGAAATTCACCGGACCGAAATATTATCCAGGTTCGAAAAATCCGGATTCCGTGGCATGTGACCGGATCGTTTTTGTAAGGAAAACCAACGAATAAAGGTAATTATTTATGGATTTTCAAGCACTTTACGCAAAATTCGGAACACTCTTTTCCTCTCCGGCTTTCGAGGAGAATACGAGACAGCTTTATGAACTGGAGAAACGGGTCTGCCATGACGATTTCGAACGTTCCACCGCCTGGGTCGCCGAGACCATGCGGAATGCGGGATTCGAACAGGTCGAACGGATCGCGCATTCCGCCGACGGCGAAACCTCGGCGTGCGACGCGACCATGCCCGAAGCATGGAATCTGGACGGACGCGCTTTCCTGAAAGTCGTTTCGCCATGGCTGGAAGCGGAACGGATCATCGCCGACAGCAACGAGATCGCGTATGCCGCGGCCACCTGGTGCGGCGCCACGCCGGATGAAGGCTCTACGGGGGAACTGGTCCTTTTCGATCCGGTCCATCCGGAAAAGGCCCGCGGGAAATGGGTCCTCTGCGAAACCCTGCCGTCCGGCGTCATCAACCAGCCGCTCGCGCATGCCGGAGCGCTGGGGATCGTGGCGACCGACTTCGAACAGGGCTGGCGCGACCCCGATTCCACACGCTGGATGAACGGTCAGGGACAATGGGGCTGGTATTATGTGAAAGGCGATCTACGGCTGCCTATTTTTGCCATTACCGCAAGGCGTGCCATGATGCTGAAAAATGAACTGCTGAACGGGCGTAAAGTGGTACTTCACGGTGTGCTGAAAGCCCGGATCGGCCGGGGCAAGATCTATACCGTGACCGGGGTGATCCCCGGAGAAAACGAAGAGGAATATGCGATTTTCGCGCACCTGTATGAACCGTTCCTGTCCGATGATGCCTCGGGTGTCGCCGCAGGGATCGAGATTGGCCGGATGCTGAAAAACTCCGGGCTGAAACTCAAAAAGAGCCTGCGCGTGGTCTTTTCCATGGAGCATTACGGATTTCTGGCTTATCTGACCATGAAAACGCATCATATCAAAGCGGCCATGAATATGGATATGCTAGCAACGACGATGTACCGCGACCTGGGGTTTCCGCTGCATTGGCGGATGAGTGCCGCCTGTCTGCCGTTTTTCGGCGATCTGCTGATGCTGAAGATCCTCGAAGAATGCGAACCGGGACTCCGCATCGACTGCCGGCCGGGAAATCTTTCGGACGACACGATGGCGGGCGAACCGCTGCTCGGGATCCCGACCAACTGGCTGTATGTGGAAAACGGACCTTCGCCGTTTCACCATTCGTCGAATGCGGTCTTCGCAGATGTGGACTGGATTCTGGCGGAAAAAGTCAGCTGTCTGGTCAGTGTTTTCGCGGCGTTCCTGCTGACGGCGGACCGGAGCGACTACGAAAGTCTGCTGGGCGATTTCGAAAGGCTGGCGCGTGAGCAGGTCATTCGCCATGCGGATGATATCCCGTATCAGCGCAAGGTCCATTGCGATTTTGCCGAAGGCGAACTGCTGTCGGTCAACGGCTGGATGCCGGGGCTGGTGTCGCCCGAAAAAGCCGCTGGAGCCGTTGCCGGTCTGCGGTTGCCGGATGCGGAGCTGACTGCGGAAACCCCGAACGAAAAAAACGCCGCGCAAATGGTGATCAAACGTCTTCAGCCCGGAACACCGTGGAGTCTGGCGAGGATCCCGTATGAAAAACGCAATTACTTCGGCGGCAGGCGCAAACCGCTGTATTTCACTCTGTTGGACGGGAAACGCACTCTGCTGGAATCCGTGCGCATAGCCGATGCCATGCTGGGCAAAAACACTTCCGATGAAGATATCGGCAAACTGATCAAGTTCCTGCGGTATCTGGCGGATTACGGCTATGTGAAAATCCTCCGGGATGAGGAATTAATCAAATGCTGACCCTGGTGGAGACAGGGGAACAAATATTTGCAGCAGCGTGAAATATTTTATTCCGCACGGGCGCCGTCGCCGATGGCACAGAGGATCGTCTTGATCTCTTTGCCGGTCATGGCCCGATAGGCGGTTTCCAGACGGTTCCGGTAGGTTTCCGCGTCCGCGAGCTTGATCAGGTGGATCGTGATACCGCCGAAGCCGCCGCCGCTTAAACGCGCACCGATGCATTCCGGCAGGGTATGCGCGATCTCGACCAGGGCATCCAGCTCGGGACAGGAATTTTCAAAATTCACCCGGGAACTTTCGTGGCTTTCGAACAGCAGACGTCCGAATGTTTCGACGTCGCCGGCACGGAGCGCTTCCACCCCCTGCATGACCCGTTCGTCTTCCCCCACCACATGGAGGGCGCGGCGGTAATCGGTGATATCCATGTCGTTTTTATACCGTCCGAGCATGTCGCGGTCGACGTCACGGAGTTTTTTCACGGAGGATTCTTCGGCCGCGATGACGGCGCAGGCGTTTTCACAGCTTTCGCGCCGCCGGTTGTAGTCCGATTCCACCAGATTGTGTTTCACCAGCGTATTGGCGACCAGGAAGCCGTATCCGGCGGGAAGGGGGACGGTATCCAGCACTTCCACTTTGCGGAAATCGCACAGGATCAGCGAATCTTTTTTGCCGAAAATGGAACTGAACTGGTCCAGCAGACCGGTTTTCAGGCCGAGATAAATGTTTTCGACGGACTGACCGACCCGGGCCCAGTCGGCTTTCGGCAGTTCTATGCCGTAAACCTTTTTCAGGGCATAGCAGAAAGAAATTTCCAGGGCGGCGGAACTGCTCATGCCGGCGGAAAGCGGCACGGTGCTGGTCAGCAGCAGATCGAACGCACCGAATCTGATCCCGCGCCGGCGCAGTTCCACCAGCACGCCTTTAATATAATTGGTCCAGTCGCCTTTGGCGGGATGGTCGAGATCGTTGAGGTCGATCGTGAAAGTCCGGCCTTCGAGCGCAGTGTCGCGCAGGGTGCAGACCTTGCCGTCACGGCGGGCCAAGGCAATGCTCGTGGCCTGTTCGGTCGCTGCGCTCAGCACGAAACCTTCATTGTAATCGGTATGATTGCCGAGGATCTCCAGCCGTCCTGGTGCGTGGGAAACCACTTCCGGGCGGCGGCCGTAATGCTGTTCGAAAAGGGTCGCAAGATTCATTTTCAGATGCGGCGGTCAGGGTTCCTGTTCGGGGCGGATCTTGCTCTGCACGTTGGCCTGGAACCAGAGGGACACCGAATTCTGCTGCATCATCATCTTGGAATAATTCAGCATGGCATCGATCTGCTTGAGGGCTTCGGCCTTTTCCGCCGCAGTCGGCTGGATGCGTCCGTCCAGATACACCAGCACCATGCTGTCATTCGTGGATTCCGGCTGAGAGATGGTCTTGTCCTGCTGACGGACAGCCATCTGCATGGCGAACATGCGGACCGGGGTTTCATTCTGCGTTTCGCGAGTGAAATTCTTCAGGTCGGAAAGCTTGCCGCCGGCTTTTTTCGCCAGCTCGGGCAGTTCTTTTGCGGCGTTGGCTTTGGCCGCGACCTGATGCGAGAAATTATGGGCGGCTTCCGAGGCGGCGCGTTTGGCATAATCGGCCAGCAGCGCATCCCAAACTTTGCCCTGGACATCTTTGAAGGCCGCGGGAACGGACGGCTGGACAGCCGTGGAACCGGCCACGTAGACCGCCTGATTGCCCCTGAGGCTGGCTGTGAGCAGGGGGTTGTGCTTCGGATTGGTGCGGAACAGCGCGGCGATCAGGGCGGGTTCTTTGCCGATGCCCTTCAGATCGGCGGTCTGTGCGTTGAACCAGTCGGTCTGGATCAGCTGGAGTTTTCTCTGGGCGGCGAGTTTCTTCAGCAGGTCGATCTGTTTGGCCGGATTTTCAACCGATTCCGAGGCGGAATAGAGGGCGTCGCGGAAATTCTTCGCGTCCTGCTGGGCTTTCAGACGTCCTTTTTCCTGACGGATCGCTTCGGCGACCTGATTGCGGACCTGAGCCAGCGGCTGCACTTTGCCGGCTTTCCTGAAATCATTTTCATGTGCCTTGTAATATGCTTCAATCTCTTTTGCAGTCGGTGCATAGTTGGCGGGGGCATACGGGAAACGCACGATCAACGCCTTCATCAGCGGAGCGGTCATGAACTGTTTTTCATGTGACTTGTAGTAATTGAGCATGTCGGTTTCACCCAAGCCTTTTGCCTTGGCTTCAGCGGATCCACGCTTGATGGTTTTGTAATTGGCGAACGGAAATTCGATCATGCGCGCATTGAACTTTTCTTTCAGGAGGACGGCCATGCGCTCTTTTTCATCGGGGGTCAGGTAGATGCCTTTGGTCAGTTCGGAAGCGACTTTGTCCGCGGAGAGCATCTGTCGGATCAGATTTTCGAATTCGGCGATGGAACGGCCTTCGCGTTCCTGGATGTTCTGCGCGAATTTCCTGTAAAGTTCGGGATCGAATCCGTCTTTGCCGCGGAAAACCGCGCAGGCGTTGCGGATGAAATTGCCGACTTCCTCATCGGTCGCCGAAATGCCGAGGACATCGGCGGCGGTTTCACGCGCGATCTCCTGGATCAGGGTCTGTTCGATATAGCTGTGGAACTGGGATGGATCCCGGCCGGTCATGGCTTCCAGCACGAGCACGCGGTCCCGGTAGGCCTGCTGATACTGCTTGTTGGTGATCTTTTTGCCGAATACGGTCGCGACGGTTGCGTTGGGGGAAGCGCCCGCGCCGCCGAACAGCAGGGAGCCGTCCAGACCGGGAG
>Ga0265298_10012173_pt1 | contig 10007 bp, 7 predicted proteins | sample AusTroGonzalo_MG_3_FD_193486 | JGI IMG/M metagenome (GOLD analysis project Ga0265298, IMG submission 193486) | Bovine rumen microbial communities from tropical cattle in Woodstock, Queensland, Australia - Gonzalo_01 | ecosystem: Host-associated > Mammals > Digestive system > Stomach > Rumen ... | reverse complement strand
TTTGTTATGGTGCAAAGATACAAAAATCTTTGACACGACGAAGCCCTGGCTCGCCAAAGTCAGGGCTTTTTTAGCAAAAAAAGAGGGTGCGTGACTTTTGACACACCCTCTTTTTTTGTGGCATTGTCCCTTATAGTCTTGTGTTAGCCTTGGTTTCAGCAGATTATTTTGCATCAGCTGTAGCCATCCTGTTCCGCGGTGAGCAGATTCGTTGCTTCGTGGCAGGTGAGTCCCGCACTGCGGTGGGGCCTCTGATGCGGCTATCCTCCCCACACTGCGCGCTATCGCGCTTGTGCGGGGTTACTAGGATGTGGTCTCTTCGAGACCGTTACCTGAGATTTCGTTTTGCTCCATTGGTGTGTACCCCTGAGTACCGTTTAGTCCGGTGTTATTGGAATATGACCTCTCCGAGGTCGTCATCTAAAGAATGTGTTTTGCACCATTGGAATGTATTCCGGAGGAATACCATCTTAGTAACCCCATACAAGGCCGAAGGCCGCAGTGTGGGGGAGAGGATGTGCGCGTAAGCCCACTCGCGGCGCGTGACTGGTCTGCGCCGAAGCATTGAGCTCTCCCGCCGCGAAAGCCACACACTGTCAATAGTGAAAATGGTGAGATTAATAAGACTAAAAGGGAAAAACAGTATCTTTGCCGCACAAATTTAAAACCATAAATACAATAATGAACTGAAATATGAATACTCAGAAAGTAAAAGCGCTTATAGAATGCAATAAGAACGGCTTCTATACCGTATATTGCGAAGAAGAGCTTCCGTTCTGTTGTTTTGGCGAGGGTCGGACTGCAGATGCGGCGAGGATGGATTTTTTGAATCTGTTTGAAGCGATGAGGCAAGATCATCTGCAACGCACAGGTGAGAATGTTGAGGTGGAGTTTGAGTTTGCAACTGAGTTAAGCAGGGCGATGATATAGTTTTTTTATGGTCAAATTTTGCATATTGTAAATATGATAATCTCAAAAGTACACATTGATGGTCTGCAAGTTTGGGGACGCGTGCTTGAAACCGTCCGTGAAGGCCAAGTTGTCTATAAAGCATAGTCATGGAGAACATACGGGAGACTTTTCACGACCATCCGGTCTATTCGCTGTCGGAAATTGCGTTCAGCCTGCACAAGGTAGTGGAGCGCACCTATCCGCAGCCCTATTTCATCAAGGCGGAGATTCTGAAGCTCAACTTTTACCCCCACAGCGGGCACTGCTATCCCGAGTTGGTGGAGAAAGAGGGAAATTCGATCAAAGCTGAGATGCGGGCCATCATTTGGGCAGCCAACTATCAGCGCATCAATGACCGTTTTATCCAGATTACCGGGAACCCGCTGAAAGAGAACATCAGCATTTTGTGCCTGGCTCGTATTGAGTTCAGCCCGAAACACGGACTGGCTTTGCACATTGAGGACATAGAGCCGACTTACACGTTGGGCGAGATGGTGAAGAACCGCAATGCGGTTATTGAGCGGTTGAAGAAGGAGGGCGTTTTCACGGCCAACAAGCGGCTGGAGATGCCGTTGTTACCCAAGCGAGTTGCCATTATTTCGGTGGAGACGAGCAAAGGGTACAGCGATTTCATCACCACATTGAACGGCAACCGTTACGGCTATCGTTTTGTAACGGAGTTGTTTCCGTCGATCTTGCAGGGTGACAAGGCCATTGTGGGAATCACGGGCCGATTGGCAGAGATTGAGATGCGGCAAAAGGAGTTCGATTGTGTGGTCATCGTGCGTGGTGGAGGCGGCGATGTGGGCCTCAGCTGCTATGATGAGTACGTGATGGCGCATCGGGTGGCCACATTCCCGTTGCCGGTGCTCACGGGCATCGGGCACTCCACCAACCTCAGCGTCACGGACATGGTGGCGCACACTTATAACATCACTCCCACGGATGTGGCTTTTGCACTTATTGGCTATTTCCAGACCTTTGATGAGAAGGTACAGGAATGCCAGAACCGGATTGTCGAGGTTTCCAGGCGGTTGTTAGTGGATGAGCAGGCCAAGCTATTGCGGATGACGGAGGCGGCGCGCATGTTGCCTCTCGTGCGCCTCACCGAGCAGCAGGGCAGGGTAGGGATGATAGAGGAAAAAGTTCGCCTGTTGCATCCTGAAAACATTCTCAAGCGCGGCTTCAGCATCACGCGACATAATGGCAAAGTGGTTACCAATGTGGCGGACCTCAAGTCCGGCGATGAGTTGCACACGCAGGTGTACGAAGGCGAGATGACGAGCATTTTTTATGCAAGTCAGTCTTGAATCAGGATTTTTATGCTATCTTTGCGCCTCAAAATTTTTTACAATGATGAAAAAGTTTACCTGTCTCTTTATGATAGTGGCACTGATATGTACGTGTGCCTTTGTGTCTGCCCAAACTGTCTCCAAATCGGAGGCTGATATGGTAGCATCCCGTTTTGTGTCGGAGAAATATATGGCCATGTCCAAAGCTCCGGTGGAGGTCCGTTTCCATGAAACGTATGCAGATGAGGATATGACTTACATGTACCGGTATGACATCGGCGACAAGGGTTTTGTCATAGTGTCGGCCTCCAAGGCGGTGCCTACGGTGTTGGCGTATTCCTTGGATCAGAACTTTGAGATGATTCCGCCCGTGCGCGATCTTTTTGAGCTTTACAAGAATGAGATTCGCAGTGCGGAGACGGCCAAACTGCTTCCCACATCCAAGGCTGCTGCGCAGTGGGCTCACTACACGGCCGACGAGTTCGTGCCCAATCCGCCGAAGGGCAATGTCAACAATTACTTGCTGACCACCCTCTGGAACCAGAATAAGTATTACAACACCTACTGTCCTTGGGACCCGGCAGCCGGCTCCTATTATGATTACCGTGTGCCCAACGGTTGTGTGGCCCTGGCTTGTGCCCAGATCATGAACTATCACCATTACCCGAAATCCGGCACCGGAGCTATCAGCTATATTCCCATGGGATATCCGGCCCAAACAGTTGTCTTCCCACATCATACGTATCATTGGGAGGCCATGTATGATGAACCGATGAGCTATGCCAATGAGATTGCCAAGTTGGCCTACCATATCGGTGTGGCTATCCAGATGAACTATTCGGCCGATGGCTCTGGCGCAGCTACGGAGAGGGCCAAGGATAAATTGAGGGAGACTTTCCACTATGACCCCAGCATTACTTCTTATTACAGAAACAGCTATCCTGATTCGACTTCGCTGCTGGAATATGTGGCTGCCTTGAAAGAACAGATAGATATGAAACGCCCTGTCTATTATGCAGGCTGTAGCCAGTCATCATGCCACGCATACGTATTGGACGGTTATGATAATGAGGAGAAATTCCACTTGAACTATGGCTGGGGCGGCGCTTCCAATGGTTTCTATGAAATGGACAATTTCACTTCCGGTTATACACACTGGGATTATAATTTTTCAGGAGAGGCCATTATGAACATTTTCCCGGCACGTTCAGTTCCGGATGAATATTGCCAGGGCCACAAGAGACTGACGGCCTCATTTGGTTACGTGCTCGACGGTTCCCCCACGGCAAAGCCGTATCAGGCCAATCCCGACTGCTCTTGGATGGTGGCCACTCCAGAAGCCAGAGCGTATCGCTTTTCTTTCGATCGTCTTGATTTGAATCCGGATGTGGATTTTGTGACTATCTATAACGGCCCGACGGTGGAGTCCGGCGTCAAAGCAACCTTCACGGGTACGAACCCTCCCACCAATGAAATCGCTGTGGTGGCTGATAGCGTGCTCATCACCTTTACCTCCAATGGAAACGGCCCTGCCGAGAATACGGATTATTATGGATTCCAGATACAGTATTACACCACACTGAATGCCCAGACTTGTCAGGAGTATAGTAGCATGAGCGACTGGACGGGTGTGATTTCGGATGGTTCTGAAGAGGGTACGGACTATCGCCCGCAGACCAACTGCAACTGGACAGTCTCCTTGAACTTCATCTCCGGCTTCTCCATCGCATTCCCGAAGTTTGACCTTGGCTATGGTGATTTTGTGGATGTCTATAATGCCACCACAACCCCGCATACTTTGTACAAGCGTTACGATATCTATAATCCACCTACAGGTATTGATATGGTGAGTTTCAACAAGATGCGTGTCAACTTCGTATCCGACAACTGGGATCAGGGCAATGGTTTCAATTTGCAGTATTATGCCCAGGTTGGCGTCGATAACTACAGCGGTTTGGATGACATGTCGGTCTATCCGAATCCTGCTACCGATAATCTGTTTTTGAAATTCTCCTTGCAGAACGAAAGCAAGATTGTGGTGAAAATGCTGGATATGGCCGGCAAGACGGTGCTGGTGGATGCTTTTGAGGGTGTGACAGGAGAAAATCTGCATACGCTGAATGTTTCCAATGTGAAGAGTGGGTTGTATGTCCTGCAGATTGAGACCGGCAAAGGCCGAGCCATCCAGAAAGTATTAGTTCAATAACGGAAATTTTCAGTTCTGATGTTTCAGCGTTTGATATCGAGTTGCGTCAAGTTGGTGCAACGCTACCTTCCTGAACCGTTTGTTTTCGCCATTCTCTTGACGTTCATTGCGGCGTTCATCGCGATGCCATTGTGTCACCAGACTCCCGTGGAGGTGGTGGAGCATTGGGGCAATGGCGTGTGGGGTTTGTTGGCATTTTCCATGCAGATGGCCTTGGTGCTCGTGTGTGGCTCCACGCTGGCGGCAGCTCCGGTGGTGAAGAGGGGAATCAGTGCGCTGGCCTCCCTGCCCAAGACCCCGACGGCGGCCATCGCGCTGGTGACGGCCGTGTCCGCGATTGCCTGCTGGCTCAACTGGGGTTTCGGGCTCATCGTGGGTGTGATCTTCGCCAAAGAAATTGCGCGGAAGCTGCCTGCGGTGGACTATCGCCTGCTGATTGCCTCTGCCTACAGTGGCTTTGTGGTGTGGCACGCGGGCCTCTCGGGCTCCATCCCGCTCACCATGGCCACGCCCGGCGATGCGCTAAGTAAGGCCACAAACGGTGCACTTTCCCAACCCGTGCCAATCTCTCAGACTATCTTGGATCCCCACAATCTGGTCATGGTGCTATTGGTAATCGTCGCTCTGGTGCTGGTGAACTCCAAAATGCATCCCAAGAAAGATGTGGTGATTGTAGATCCGGCCTTGTTGGCTGAGGAGGATTTCGTGCGTGATGAGCGACGCGACACGCCGGCGGAGAAGATGGAGGGCAGCCGCATATTGGCCTACGTGCTTGCCGCATTGGGATTGACCTACCTGGTTATCAAACTCTTCTTTCGGGGCGGTTCGTTGGACTTGAACTCGGTCATCATGCTGTTCCTGTTCACGGGTGTCATCCTGCATGGCACGCCCATCTCGTATGTGCGCGCGTTCACGAAGGCGGCCACGGGTGCGGCGGGTATATTGCTGCAATTCCCGTTCTATGCAGGCATCATGGGCATCATCACGGGTGTTGGACATTCGGGCATCTGTTTCGGCACGGTCATCAGCGACGCGTGCATTGCCATATCCAATCCCACCACTTATCCTTTGCTCACGTTCCTCTGCGCGGCAGTACTCAACCTGTTCGTGCCGTCGGGCGGCGGTCACTGGGCCATCCAAGCGCCCATCATGTTTGCGGCGGGCGCGAACCTTGGCGTGGATCCCGGCCTTACGGGCACGGCCATTGCGTGGGGCGACGCCTGGACCAACCTCATACAGCCTTTCTGGGCAATCCCGGCCTTGGCCATCGCCAAACTCAATGCAAAAGACATCATGGGATTCTGCCTCATCGACCTCTTCATCACCGGCGTGATTATCTGCGGTGGCTTGCTGGTATGGGCAATGTAGGAGGAGATAAGAGTTAATAGATAATAGATAATAGTTGAGGAAGATGGCTTCTTATAACTATTATCTATAATCTATTAACTATAAACTGTAAAGATTTATCGGGTAAACACGTATTGCAGAATATTCGCTCCCATCTGCAGCGCTTTGGTGCGGGTGGCTTCCGAGTCCTTGTGCACGATGTAGTCCTCCCAGCCGTCGCCTAAATCGCATTCGTAAGTAAAGAGGAACACCATGCGGCCCTCCCAGAAGATGGCGAAGGCTTGCGGCGGTTTGTTGTCGTGCTCGTGAATCTTGGGAAGTCCATTGGGGAAATTGTATTTCTGATGGAAGATAGGATGGTTGAAGGGGAGTTCCACAAGCTCAGCTTCGGGGAACACTTTTTTCATCTCCCTGCGGATGTACGGGTTCATGCCATAGTTGTCATCCGCGTGCAGGAATCCGCCGGAGATTAGGTACGTGCGCAGGTTATACACTTCCACATCGCTGAACACGATGTTGCCGTGGCCGGTCATGTGCACAAAGGGATATTGGAAGATGTCGGCACTGCCCACTTCCACGGTCGCGGGTTTGGGGTCAAGCGACATGCCGAGGTTCGTATTGCAGAACTTGATGAGGTTGGGCAGCGAGGTGGGGTTCACGTACCAGTCGCCGCCGCCGTTGTACTTCAGCAGGGCAATCTGTTGCGCCGGAGCTGCAAAGCTAAAGGCGCAAAGCAAAGTTATCAGGAGTTGTCGTTTGATATTCATCATGCTGATGTTTCTAATAATGGTTTTGGAACTGCAAAAATACATCTTTTATATGATTGGTATTATCCCTCGTTGTATGGGGCGCGGTCCTCTGCAGCGTAATCCGCATGGCTGGAGGCATCGTTGTCAACGGGAATGCTGTTTTCATAAAGGAACTCGGGTGCGAAATCAACGCCATTGTACCATTCCAAAGTCCAAGGTGTCAGTGCAAACTGAATGAATTTTTTCCTGTCACGGAGCTCATCGAAAAATTTGCCGTGCAAAAAAGGCTCGAAATTCACCAAACGAACATCTCCGTTGCTGAACTCAAGTTTCATCACATAGTCGTGCAGATATTCCACATCCACTATTCTCATCAATCCAAAATCTTCCATAGTCGTTATATTAAAGGTTCTATGGGCAATGGTTCCAGCCCGTTTTTCAACCGGTCCCAGTTTTCCAAAATTTCATTTTTATGCAGATCCATCCATTCAAATACTTTGACGAGTTCTTTACGTGCCATTTGCCCTGTCACAACACCATTTTTGACGGAGATAACAGCACGCTTGTCCCCATATCTCACATGGAAATGTGGCGGATTGTGGTCATCTGCGAACATCAAGATGATGATACCATAGAATCTACTGACTTCGGGCATATTTGTTTTCATTTAAATCAGCCGCAAAGATACATCTTTTTTAGTATCCACCATTCCACTTTCTCAAGAACCACTCAATGCCCAGCAGCAGCACGATGGCGGCCAGATACCATGGAGAATTCAGCAACATGGTGTATTTCTTCCTGTAACTGGATATGGACTTGATATTGTCGTTGGCCTTGATTTCCTTGGCCACTTTTTGGATCTCGTCGCGGGTGAAGAATTTGCCCTTGGTGGCGGTGGAAATGCTCTTCAGCAGGTCGTGGTCCGCAATCAGGTTTGCGGTTTCCAGCATGATTTCCTGGATGGAGAAACGGCCGCTTTTCTCAAAACGCTTGCCGCCCACTTGGGTGGTGGCGGTCCAAGAATAGCTGCCCACGGGAAGCTCACCCATGTTCAGGTAGTAGCCTTTGTTTTGTTTGGAGAACTGCGCCTCGTAGGTGGTGTCGCCGTTACCCTTGATGACCATCTTGATGTCCGGCTCGTTGATGAGCTCGTAGCTGTCGTTGAACAGTTCAGCCGAGAACTCCACGGGGGCATTCTCCGCGAATACGTCCGCATGGCGCACGCGGAACTGGCTCTTGTCGCCCTTGGCCGCGAGATACAATGCGATCTTGTCCATGATCTCGTTGAAGGCTTCGTGGTTTTCAGCGTACAGGTAGTTGTAAAGTTTCCACTGCCAGAAGCCCGTGCCCGTGATGATTCCCGTCTTGGCTCCGTTCTGTTGGTTGAATACCACTAGCGGATATTTGGTGTCCACGCCACTGATTTTCTGGTACATGAAGACGTTGGCGGACACGCCAGTCTTGTAGGTGCCGAAAATGGTTTTGATAGGCGGGTATTTGGGAAGCATCCTCTGGGCCTCCTCCGAGAAGGTGAAAGAGGTGAAGTTCTCATTATACAGTGGCATCGCGTTGTTGGTCAGATTCTTGCTTTGAGTCACGGACAGACCCGTGTTGAGCGTATTGAAGTTGTTGAGGTCCGTTTGCGTGCCGATGATGTATAATGCTGATGTGCCCGATTTACGAATCTGGGAGATGAGATTGGAGGCGGAGTTTGCCTTGGAGGGCAGTTGGTGCAGCACAATGAGGCTGTATTCGGAGGGATTGCCCTTGAACTCGCTGGCAGGTGATACCTCGACATCGTAGTTGTCGGTCAGTGCGAGAGCCTCGTTCAAAGCTGCCACGTCGGGGTGGGGCGAGTTATAGACGATGGCGATTTTGTCCCTGGATTCTATCACCTCGACATAAAAATGCATGTGATTGTTCTTGTGGGTCACCTCTCCATCCAATTCTGTAAGGTCGGCGCGGTAGTGATGCACGCCGGTGCTCTGGGCCTCTAAGCTCAGCTTGACGGTCTCAAAGTATCGGTTGCCGCTGAAAGAAAGGTTTTTGTGCAGAATCTCCTTGTCACCTTCCATCACAGTGAGTTCGGCTTGCTTGCCGGACAGGCGGTTGGCGTTGATTTTCAGCTCCACGGGGAACATGTTGCCTTTGAAAGCCTGCTTGTTATGCACCACATCGGAGAAAAAAAGATCGGTGGTAAGTTCGGTGTTGCCTAACCCGACGGTGTATACGGGGAAGTTGGCTTCGGAGGCCTTGTAGTAGGGACTTGCCCCGGTATTGTAGATGCCGTCGGTCAGCAATACCATCGCGCCGATGTTCTGGTTGGCATAGAGACGGTTGGTAACATCGAAGATGGAGGCGAGGTTGGTGGACTTTTCCGAGAAGTCGAGGCTCATAGCCTCATCGTTGCCCAGTAGTCTGGCCTCATCCCCGACGAGGAAAGTTTTGATTTCGTACTTGTTGCCGAGCTCCGTGGCCAGTTCCTGCACTGCTTTGGGGTAGTCGTTGATGTAATAGACCGAATCTTTGTTGGAACGCAGAGATTCGCTGTTGTCGATGGCCAGCAGGATGACGGGATGGTCGGTCTGCTTGACAATCAGTTTCAGCATGGGGCCCAGCAGCAGGAAGGCGAGCAGCGACATGGCCAGACCGCGCAGGGAGGCCATGATGATACGATGCTTCTTCTCAAAGATGATGTTGTTGTTTTTGTAGTACAAGAAGAAAGCGTACCCCACGCCCAATAGCAGGACGAGCGGCAGAAGCCAGAGTGAGTATTTGGTGAGAAGAGCCATGGGAGCGGATTATAATGCTTTGAAACCGATGATTTCACGTACATCCTGGATGGTCTTGGACGCGCTTTCGCGGGCTCTTTCGGCACCCTCGCGCGCCACTTTGCTGATGAAGTCGTTCTTGGAACGGAGCTCCAGGATGCGCTCGTAGATAGGCTGAGTGAAAGCAATCATATCGGCGGCTAACTGTTTTTTCATGTCACCGTAGCGAATCTGGCAGGCCTGGTATTGATCTTCGAAGTATTGCACGGTGTCGGGGGTGGAGACGGCTTTCATCAGGCTGAAGAGGTTCTCCACGGCCTGCGACTTAGGCTGGCCGGGCTCTGTAGGGCCGCTGTCAGAAACGGCACGCATGATTTTCTTGCGCACCACCTCGGGTGTGTCCGACAGGTAGATGCAGGAGCCTTCGTTGTCGGATTTAGACATCTTGGTAGAGCCGTCTAGTCCGGGTATCTTGATGAGCTCGTTGCCGAAGTTATAGGCCACGGGCAGTTTGAAGTATTCGTGTTGGTAAATGCGGTTGAAGCGCTGCGCGAAGTCGCGGGTCATCTCCAGATGTTGTTCCTGGTCCTTGCCCACGGGCACTTTGTCGGCGCGGTGCAGCAGGATGTCGGCGGCCATGAGCACGGGGTAGTTGAGCAGTCCGGCGTTCACGTTGTTGGGCTGGCGGCGC
>Ga0265298_10012172_pt1 | contig 10008 bp, 8 predicted proteins | sample AusTroGonzalo_MG_3_FD_193486 | JGI IMG/M metagenome (GOLD analysis project Ga0265298, IMG submission 193486) | Bovine rumen microbial communities from tropical cattle in Woodstock, Queensland, Australia - Gonzalo_01 | ecosystem: Host-associated > Mammals > Digestive system > Stomach > Rumen ... | reverse complement strand
CCGGATCCTCAATGGTGACGGGATAATCGTCGGACAATACCAGCTCGTAAGGATTCTCGCTGTAGCCGTAGGCATCATTCCCGTCAGAAGAATTCTCCGCATAAGCAAGGAGATAATAGGTTTTCCCGATTTCCAGTGTCGTCACGCTCAGGGAAAAAGAGCCTGAAGCATCCAGTGTAGCCGCCAGTTTGTTTCGCCGGATAACGCCCGGATAGGGACTCTCGCCCCAGCAGAAGCCCACTTCGTTGATGGAACGGCCGCCGTCGTCCAGAATCCTGGCATGCAGCATGCCGTCGGAACACGTGACTTCCGATACGGTGGCAACTGCGGTAGCCGGCGCCTTGAAAGTAATCTCCGGAGAACGCTTCATGATGGAGCCGTTCGAAATGAACGATCGAAGCACATAAAATCCTCCGGGTTTCAAGGTCACGGAAATCGAGAAGTTGTTGTCCGCGTCTTTGGGCGGATTGGAGAATACTGCGACCTCGCCGCCGGAGAAACTGGTCTCCGCCAGTTCAAAGCCATACTCCGCTATGCTGGCGTCTTTCCCTAACGATCCGGTCAGGATGACGGACGTCCGGGTGAGACTCTCCGCGTCATAGCCGACGGACGGCGCCTGCGGCTCATTGGCAGGCGGGACCGAATCCTGCAGACAGGCTGTAGGAAGGAGGCCGAGCAGAAAGATAACGGGAATCAGTCTTTTCATGGCTAGAACATCAAGCCAATCCCGACATTGGCCTCATAATACTTGAACTGGTTGGTCTGGACACCGGCGGAGAAAGCGACGATACCCGTACGGAAGATCAGTCCGAGTTCGGCTTCAAAACCCGTAAACGACTTCGGCTCGACGCGGACATATTCATATTGATTGTTATCCACATACATCTCCCAGGCAAGGACCCGGGTACCGTACCCGCCTCCGACATACAGATAGAGCGGATCGATGAGCTTGCGGAGATACCCGCCGGTCAGGGCCAGCCGGCTTTTCTTTTCATTCCCGGTAAACCATCCGACGACTCCGTCGATACGCCCGTCGTCATCGCATGAAAGCACAGGATTGAGCCCGAACTTGAAATCGCTCTTGGCATGGACATAGCCACCGTTCCGCTTGCCGATGCCGAGCATCAGGCCAAAGGAGTAATGCGAGCGGTTGTAGCTGAACGAGGGCATGATCAGGGCGCGGAGCGGATTGGTATGCAACACACCCAGATTGAGCGTATACCCGTAAGCCGAAAGGAGCGGCTTGTCGGCAGGGAAATCGAAATGCATCGAATCGTACCCTTCAGCCGCGACTTCGACCCATTCCGAACCGGCGGGAATATAGAGAATCCATTCACCGGGTCCGGGGTGCAACTGCTCAAGGATATTTCCTTTGAAAGTAAGCGAATCCACGGCGGACAGGAAAACGCTGACCATCGCGGCAGGCTGATTGTTCTTGTCGTAGACCGGATCTGTTTTGGCTCTCAGCTCCAAGATGTCGGCATCAAAACTCCGGTTGACAATGCGCTTGTCCTGCGCCGCCGAACGGCACGGGGCGAGTATGAGCAGAAGAAACAAGGCGGGCAGTAATCTTCTCATTTCGTGATCTTAAAGCTGTTAATGTTGATAATCTGGTCGTCTGAGATGGTTTGCGTCTTGGCCTCGTCCAACCAGTAGGGCTGCCAGGTACGGACATGGATCTGCGGCCTGTTTTCATCCCGGAAATCCCAGAGCATGAACAGATAGCCGTCATCCTCGTAGACTGCGCCGTTGTTGTACATCGACTTGTAGCCTTGCCGGACCTTCACTCCGTAATAACCCTCGATGGTAGGGTGCTTGACCACGTCGACGACGCCGAACGTGACCTCGATATATTTCGTATTGGGGAAAACACGCGTGCGGAGCCGGTCGAGGTACTCCCGTTTCGAATATTTGGAATACACGATGTCGGGACGTACTTGTACGCCGCCATCCCCTTTCTTGCGCTGGATGACCTTGCCCGTGATGATCAGGGCGTCGTCGCTGAACACCATCTCCAGAAAATCGATGTCCTTCTTGTCGTACGCAGTCCGGAAATCTTCCACGTAATTGAGGATGATCTCGCGCTGCCTGAGGTCCGTCACCTGGGACCCGTCCGCCATGATCCGGCGATACAAGTGGGCTTCAATCGCCCGGTTCAGGCGGGTAATGGTCCCCGAAGGATCGATGTCAATGACCATTTCATGGTACACGGGCTCCCCTTTCTCATTGAGACATTCCATCGGGATGTTCCGCACCTGCCAGTTCCCGTCGTACGTTCCCAAAACGGGCTCGACAAGGTCTGACTCATCGCAATGGAAAGGGCTGTTCCGCCATAGCATCCGGGCAGAGGCGGCAGCTCCGTCCGTGATGGGAATCCCGGAGAAATCGGGGGTATCCTTGGCATCGAAAGCCCGGCCGAATTCGGTCAGCAAGGCAGATACGGCCGATTCAATCTTCCGCTGGAACCCGGGATCGCTTACCCCGGAACTGACGGAAAAAGTGACCTCTTGGGCGCCGGCCGTTTGCAGCGCCAGTACGGTGACGAAAAGCAATGCAAGTTTTTTCATCGTTGTAATCCTTTATTCTGACCTTCAACGTAAATCCATAAAATCGGGAGTCCCTTGTACTTCATCGAGTCTGTCAGTGCTCCTGTCCGGGCATTGTGCCGTTTCCCCGCCCTGTCTCGTGGCGTCATCATCTCCAAAATCTTTCCGGACTTCCTGTCGACGTAGGCCAGGTAACCGCCATCCACATAGTCCTGTTTCGTATCGGGCGCCACCGAACCGAAACGGACGTACTCCCCCGCCCCGCTCTCGTCAATCAACGGGGCGATGCCGTCCCGGTTTTCGACGAAGGGCAGTTTCCCAAGCAGTTCCTCCAGAATATCTTTGCCCTTCTCCTCGAAAACCTCGACCTGCTTCCGGTCGCTCTCGGTCAGGCCGCTTTTATCCAGATAAGCCATGACCCTGAATTGGTTGGCACGCCTGGAATAAGTAATGAACTGGATGGCGCCTTCAGGGACGCTCTCCAAATCCTTGACGAACGAAAGGGGCCTCTCGCTGAGGAAGACCTTGAGCTGGTCCGAAAGGGCCAGCAGAGCTTCTTCCCGGGCCTCAGCCTCGGTCGTCATGTTTCCGACGCCGTAGAGAAAGGTCGCCGTATCCCTTTTTACGGCGTTCATCCGGGCCAGCGGGTCATCCTGCGCCAGGGCATAGGCCGGGACGATCATCAGGAACAGCAGGATGAACAAGTATCTTCGTTTCATCGGTGCGAATGATTTAGCGGTGTATAAAGATAAGCTTTCGCCAGAAATACACCTCCACGTTTGTCAAGGAGGGACGTATCGATGGTAAAACGGAAGTTGTGGCAATAATCCAGTTGTCCGTTGACGAGGAAGAGTGTCGCGACAACCGTTCCGTTCTTGTTCGACTCAATGCCCGCATAAGGCGTGCATCCTTCATCGAAACATTGATAGAGCAACCGGGATAGCGGAATGACCGCTTCCCGTTTCTTAAAGCCATAATGATGAAAGCTTACTTTGACGGAATAGTCCCGGTCACGGGCATATCCGGTAAGCAGCGTCATGACGGATTCCGCAGGGTGCGACGAATTGCAGAGCGGAAGATAGGCAGTTCCGTTCTTCGTGAACCAGGCCGTATTCTGGGCCGGCTCGATCTGCCAGTAACCGTTTTCGGAGACATAGAGATTCCGTTCGACCCGCTTGAGATTGCCGGGAACCGGCCTTTCACCGGGCACACCCGGAACGGACACGTCGCGCAGGAAAGCGTTTTCCAGTTCGTCTTTGTCCTTTCCCGTGAGAACTTTCATTTTCGTCGGGAAGGAAATGCTGCAGACCGGGAGGTCCGCTGCATAGGAGAGCTCCATCCGCGCACCGACGCCTTCCTCAAACCAGCAGGAGAAGGACAGGCTGTCATGGCTTTTCTCCAGGACTTCCGCCCAATTGCCGAACAGGGACACGCCTGTCGGTTTGAAGCCGTAACCCGGATCGGCAGCGCAATGATCCAACAGGGTTTCCAGCAGATAGCGTTCCACGAAATCACAGGCCAGCCGGTTTCCTTCCTTGAGTTCGCGGCCGAAGATGTCCAGTCCGATATGATTTACGAAGCCGTTTCGGTATTCCACGACCACAGGGTAGGTCTTTCCCTGACACACGAAGGCATAACTGTCACTTTCCCGTCCCCTGAAATCCTCGGGCACCTCCCATCCGACGGCAGCCGCAATCCGCGCGACCCGTTCGGAAGCGAAGGGCGTCTGCCCGTTTCCCCCCGCCAGGGGAAAGCAAAGCAACAGCAGAAGGATTATCAGGGTTTTACGCATTTATTGAAAACGTGGTCCGCTTGAGCGTCGGGATTGTCTCCCAGTTCAATGAATTCTTTCTTGACGCCGTTGGCCCCGTACCACTCCCCGAAATTGAGATGCCCGTTCGTCCAGGTCCCTTCAATATAATCGCCTTTTTCCGCGAAACGCTGCTTTTCGTCGTGCATGTCGATCCTGCGCCGCTGCTTAAAGGTATAGGTTCCATAGCCGTCGGGATACCCGTTTTTGATGGGACCCGTAAATGTGTCGGCATCCAGATCCATGGTCTGGGTTTGATGTTGAGCTTGTGTCTTTTGCTGACGCGGCTGCTGAATCTGGACAATGGTGGAATCCTTTGCAACCGTCGTCGAATCCACCTTCTCGGTGTTCCCGGTCGTGACGGGCGCTTCGGGCCGATTTCTGAGGAGGAAAAAGACACCTGACCCAACGATCAGAAGCAGTGCACAGACAATGAAAACAAGCGCCAGGGGTCGTTTCCTGGACGTTTCCGGAACAACGGCCGGCTGTTCAACCGTCTTTTCGGGATGAAGGGCCTCGAGGGCCTGCCGGATGAGCGCGAAGTCCTTCTTCTGGTCGCCATACGACACAATTTTCTGTCGGGAGGAAAGGTAATACTCCAAGTCATCATCGTACGGGCTGTTGTCGATGCAGTAAGGCAGGATCGATTTGGCATTGTTGATGGCCAGGTTGATTTCGTTCTTCACATGCACCGACTTGCACGAATCCCCGGAATAGACAAGCAGGACAGCGTCGGCCGACTTGATGGCGCGGGTAATCTCCCCGGCATAGTTCGAGGCCGTGGGTATGTCCCGGGGGGCTATCACGCAGGCGATCCCGGATTGCTCGAGATACGTGCAAAGCGCGTTTGCAACCTTTTGGTTCTTCGACGAATAACTGATAAAAACCTTTCCCATGCCGTTGCTTACTTCTTCTTAAAAAAGTCGAACAGAATCTCCGGCAGCGGTTGCTCCAGCAGATACTTGTACCAGAACTTATAATCTTGCAAGGACGAGTGCTGACCCTGGTCGCCACGGTAGCCGTGCATGCCGTCGGGGTAGATCATCAGCTCGAAATCCTTGTGGTCTTTCTGGAGCTGGTCAATCAGTTGGAGGGTGTTCTGGAAGTGGACATTGTCGTCGCCCGTGCCGTGGGTGATGCGCAGCATGTTGGAAGCGTCGCCCTTGTAGTTCCCCACCCGGCCCATGACACGCGTTTGGGCATAGCCTTCCGGGTTGTCCTGCGGACGGTCCATATACCGCTCCGTATAGTGTGAATCATAGAGGCTCCAGTCATAAACACCGCCGCCGGCGATGCCATACTGGAAGTGCTCGTTGCCCTCGGTCACGCAAAGCGTGGTCATGGTGCCTCCGAACGAGAAGCCCTCGACGCCGATCTTGTTTTCATTGACAAAAGGCATCTGGCGGAAGTAATCGATCCCATCACAGAAATCCTGCACTTCCAAGATGTTCAAGTGGCGGTAAACATCCTTCAGGCCTTTCTTGCCAAAGTGGCCGCCGGCCCGGTTGTCAAGCGTCACCTGGATGACACCGTGGTTGGCCCACCACTGGTTGCCCATGGACAAGCCCCGCCAGCCCTCGCGGACCTGCGGATTGTCGGGACCGCCATAGATGTTGACTTTCACGGGATAGCGCTTGTTCTTGTCGAAATCGACCGGCCAGGTGACGGCAGCGGGAATGCGCAGACCGTCGCGCATGGTGACGTAGACCAGTTCCGGCAGGGCGATGGCATAATCGTCGAACTTCTCCCCTTTCGTATCGTAGAGGACCTTGACGTGTTTGGCCGGATCCACGTTGCCCGAGGCAGGTACGGTGATGAGCACCAGCTGCGTGGGGGTCCGGTAGTTGGAAGCCTGGGCGGCGACATACTTGCCGTCTTCTGAAATCTGCACGCCGGAGAAATTGAGATTACCATAGGAGAGCCGCTGCAGGGCCTTGTTCTGCAGATTCACCCGGTAGATGTCCACACGGGTGGTCGCTTCACGGCGGGCGGTGAAATAGAGATACTTCTTGTCGACTTTGAGCAGGTTGACGCCCCAGTTCTCACCCGTGGTGAGCTGTTCGAATTTTTTGCCGTCGTAGCTGAGGAAATAGAGTTGCTGCCAGCCGCTGAAATCACGCACGATATAGATACCCTCTTTCGAGAAGAGCATGCCGTCCATCCAGTCGATCCAGCTGTCCTGGTGCTCCTGATAAACCATCACCTTACTGCCGGTAGCCGGCGTGACGGAATAAAGCCGGAAATTGTCCTGGGCGCGGTCCATCCAGCTGACCATCAGCTTGGTGCCGTCACCACTCCAGAACGGCGTGCCGAAATACTGGTCTTCTTTCGGATCGAAATCGGCCCAGACCGTCTCGCCGCCGTTCACGGAAACGAAACCCAGTTTCACTTCCGGATTCGGGTCGCCGGTCTTGGGATAGCGGGTCTGGTTGAGCGAGCCGTGCTGTCCTTTGGGTGAATAGATGGGGAACATCGGAACCTGCGAATTGTCAAAGCGGTAAAAGGCGATGATCTTGCTGTCGGGCGACCACCAGAAGGCCCGGTACTGCGACGGGCGGCCGAAGATCTCCTCGTAATACACCCAGGAGGCGTAGCCGTTCAGGATCAGCTCGCTGCCATCGTAAGTATGGCGGGTCACGTGTTTGGAGTAGACGTCAATCGAATATAGGTCATTCTTGAGCGTAAAAGCAATCTTGGTGGAGTCGGGCGACCAAGTCGGATTGACCCAGCCCGGCACCAGTTCCTCCCGGCCGGCAGGCCGCATCCGCGGCGGCAGCGACGCGGGTTCCGTAACGCCCGTCTTGAGGGAGTAGGAAAAACCTTCGCGGCCCACGCTGTAGCGCAAGGTCTCGCCCGTGAAGCCCGCCAGGAACGGCGTCGGCTTCACAATGCCTTCGGGCATGCGGCCCAAAAGCTCTTCATCGGTGAAATGCCTGCCCGGAAGGGCCTGCTGTCCGGCCAGCGGAAGGGCCATCGACAGCGCCAGTACAATGACAAAGATCCTTTTCATAACTAATTTCTTCTTCCAGATGCGATGGACAGATAATAAAGCAGTGTGGCCAGCGAGCTGAGCGCCGCCGCAATGTAAGTGAAAGCCGCAGCCCGAAGTGCCTCGCGGGCCTCTTCCTCGTTGGAGGGATCCACGATCCCGGTCTCGCTCATCCAGGCCAGCGCCCGTCGGCTGGCGTTGATTTCAACCGGCAGCGTCACGAAGGAAAAGAGCGTGGAGAGCGCGAACATGGCGATGCCCACCCAGATCAACTGCGGAAACACATTGATGAGCAGCATGCCGCCCAGCAGGACAAAGGGGACGATCTGGTTGGTCACCGAGATGACGGGCACCAGGGCGGAACGGAACTTCACGGGGAGATAGCCTGTGGCATGCTGCACGGCATGGCCGCATTCGTGGGCCGCGACGGCGGCAGCGGCGACATGGTTTTCGTTATAGACTGCCTCGCTCAGATTGACCGTCTTGTTGGTCGGATTGAAGTTGTCGGTCAGCTGGCCGCGGGTACTGATGACCTTCACGTCGCGGATACCGTGATCGGAAAGCATCTTCTGCGCCACTTCATGACCGGTCATCCCGCTCAGGATCGGCAGTTCGGAAGCCTTCTTGAACTTCCGCTGGAAAGAGTACTGCACCACATAGCTCAGCACAGCCACTCCGATAAACAAGATCCAATACATGCTCATAACTTATTCGAAAAAATCGTCCTTAAAGTTAACAAAAAATATCTTTTCCACACCGCGGGTCACCGCTGTATAGAGCCACTTCAGGTCGTCAATCGTGAGTTCCTTCCAGAAAGGATTGTCGATGAACACACAGGACCACTGCCCGCCCTGCGACTTGTGGCCGGTGATGGCCGTGGCGTATTTGATCTGCAAGGCGTTGTAATACGGATCTTCCCGCACTTTCTGGTAGCGTTTGCGGGCGTTGCGTTCATCCGCATAATCTTCGTTGACACCCTGCCAGAGGGCCCGCTGCTGCTCAGTGCCCAGCGAGGGCTGCTCCGATTCCAAGGTGTCGAGCACCACCTTGGCGGTCACTTCCACGTCGTTGTAGTCGGGAAACGAGAGCACGGCCTCGGCGAAATGCAGCCCGTAGCGCTCCTCATTCCGGGAAAGCCGTATCAGGCGCGCCACGTCGCCGTTGGCGATGAAATCCAGTTCCGGCACATTATCCAGGAACTGGTAACAGTTTTTTACCACCATCAGCTTGTCACCCCGGGAAAGGCGCTCCTCGCGATAGAGCACCGACGCGCGGATGCCCGCATTGTAGCGGTTCGCCCGCTTGTTGGAACGGCAGAGCACCACGATGTCGTCGAGTCCGTAGCGGCTCACGGCATCGCCGATCTTTTCGATCAGCTGGCTGCCGTCGATCCGCTCCACGTCGTCGAAGCCTGCCAGCCGGAGCCGGGGCGTCTCCACCCGCTGCGCCTCGATCAGGCGACGGAGGATGGTCGCGTTGGTCAGGATGCCCGAACCGGCCGCCTGCCGCACCACGGTGTCGAGATGGGCGGTCATCAGGCTGCCATAGCGGCGCAAGTAGTCTTCGTCAAGGGCCGGACTGCGGTCCAGGCCGATGGGTGGCAGCTGGCCGCGGTCACCGATGATGATGAGTTTGTCGTCCACCCCGCTGCGCACGAAACGCACCAGATCGTCGAGCAAATCGCCGGAGCCGAACACGCCCCCGCCCTGGTTCATGTCAACCGAGATGAGCGAGGCCTCGTCCACGATGAAGAAAGTATCCTTGGCCTTGTTGAAGTCAAGTTGGAACTCCCCTACACCGTCGTGCATGGACTTCTGCCGGTAGATATGCCGGTGGATGGTGGAGGCCTTTTCGCCCGTGAAACCCGAAAGTACCTTGGCCGCCCGGCCCGTCGGGGCCAGCAGCACATAGCGGTATTGCAATTCTTTCAGGGTCTTGACAAAGGCCGCGATGGCCGAAGTCTTGCCGGTGCCCGCATAACCGCTGACCAGCAGCAGGTCGCAGGTCTCATACTGCATGGCGAAATCCGCCAGCGTCTGGAACATCCGTTCCTGGCAAGGCGTCGGCGGATAACCCAGATGGTGCCGGAGACGCTCCGAAAAGAACCCGGCCACTCCCATCAGCCACGCTTTCTATAAAGGACGAAAACCAACAGGATCGAATAAATGCCCAGACGGCCGATGATCATCTGGAAGCCCATCAGCACCTTGACCAGTTCAGGGGCTGTGGAAAAACTGCTCATCGAGGAGCCGAAAGTACCGAAACACGGCCCCACATTGCTCATCATCGACACCGAAGCACTGACAGAGGTCATCAGGTCGAGGCCGAACGCCGCATAAACGACAGCCATGATCAGCGTCAGGATCAGATAAAGCAGCACATAGAGCGAAACGCTGGAAAGCATTTCCCGGTCGATGGCCTGGCCTTCCGATTTGACCTGCACCACTGCCGTCGGATAGGCCATCTTGATGACCTGGGCCCACGCGGCCTTCAACGTCAGATACACGCGGTCGGAGCGCAGACCGGAGGTCGTGGAACCCGAGCATCCGCACTGGATGCCCACATAGAGCAGGAGAATGATCGAAAAGACGGGCCAGACATTCGTATCCGTAGAGCCGAAGCCCGTGGTGGAGATGGTGGAAACCACCGTGAAGAAGCTGTGC
>Ga0265298_10012171_pt1 | contig 10008 bp, 5 predicted proteins | sample AusTroGonzalo_MG_3_FD_193486 | JGI IMG/M metagenome (GOLD analysis project Ga0265298, IMG submission 193486) | Bovine rumen microbial communities from tropical cattle in Woodstock, Queensland, Australia - Gonzalo_01 | ecosystem: Host-associated > Mammals > Digestive system > Stomach > Rumen ... | reverse complement strand
CACCGTCGGGTCGGCATAATAACTGATGCGCTCCGAATCTTCGACGAAAATCATGTCCTGCAACTTGGAGTCGAGCGTCGGCTCCCCCAGTCTCTTGATGCTGAAATCTAGCGAACTGATTTTCTCCAGGTCCGAATTGGTGTTTTGCGGCAGCATGTTCTGTCCTTGGGCTATGGGTGATGGAATGTTTAGGCTGTTGTGTCAAAAACTTGACCATAATATAATCCAGATTTGCCAGAATGGGAGGAGACCAGGAAAACGCCCGTGAGGGGGCGAGACCCTTCGCCGCCGCGTGTGGCCGGGGCAAGGGGTTCGGGACGGGGGCATTTTTTGGTCGAAAATTAAAATCTGGCGCTCTGTAATTATGCCTCTTGACAGCAATGGTTCATTGCAGTTATATTATTAAGGCTAACGCTCTTTATTCACAAGAGGATAGCTAGTGTTGGTTGTGTTTCAACAAAGTTTTGCTTTTGCTAATCGACTGTTCTTCTTGTCGCGCGTCGAAGCGCCGATTGACGCTCCGTGTCGCACGTTGCATCAGCCACCACGTCGCGCGTCGAAGCGTCGATTGTCGCACATCGCCAGTTTGCCAAAACCATATTGTGCTAGGAAGCACATCTGTTTTTTGTCGCACGTGGCATTGCCGTTTTTGAAACTCACTTACCTAACATCATTGGGAATACAGCATTTTTAATTTGTCCATTTGTCCCATAAATTTGTCTAAAAATTCAGATACTAAATAATGTAATGAGCCAAGCCCCTTGTCGCCATTGATATGACTCAAAACAGCATCGCTTCAGGAAAAATACGCACGGACGAATCGCCGCCGATAAGCGACAATAGCCAGGTGATGCTCCTGGCTATCGTGTAGAGCCGCAGCCTACCTTCGCTTCACTACGCTGTGACAAGCAGGCGTAGGTTCTTCGGCGACAGCTAGGGCGGAATCAGATTTTGTGCTTCGCTGCAGAGTGCTATTTGCTGAAAATATAGTTGATTATTCGTTCAACTATTTTCTCACTCATTTTTATGATATCATTTTTCGTCCATGAATCAAATGGATATTTTGCAAGAGCACAGGCAATGCCGTATGAACTGTCCTTATAACCTTTCTTGGCTTTGACCGAATTCTGCTTTTTTGTTCTAAACCATTCGTTTCCAATCGATTTGTTGATGTCCTCTTCAAGCAAAATCTTGTTGCCAAGCTTGTTGACAATAGTTGCAAATTCTTCGCGAGACTCAATACCGGCATCTTGACGAATGGAATCGAGATTATGTCCACTAGCAGGCATGATATGCTCAATATTAACTGAATCTGAAAAGTTGAAAGACAAATTGTGTTTTTTAGCAAATAGATATTCATTGAGAAATACTAGAATGTTTTTATCGTATTCCAAAAGAGGAATTCTAAGATCCTCTGGTTTCCAAGATTTTACGATGTGTTGGTTAAAAACACTACATATATCTTCAATTTGAATATCTTTGTCCACTAATTTGACGTTTACCCCAAATAAGAATGTCTTAAACCGTGCACTTGAATAGCCGGCGTCGACAATCTCCAGAACCGTAAACAGTTTTAAAAGACACTCGGCGATTCCAATCACTTTTTGTTCCGAAAGTTCATTCGTTTCGTATCTATTCAAGAACGATATCAAATATAATTTCGCATTCTCATTAAATTTCAGAAGCAGCTTGATGATTGGATAGTCCGCAATGTATTCCCAGATTCTAGAAATTTTAAGTATTTTCTCGCACAATTCCATCGGATTTTTCAGCAATTCCTTGTTGTCAATCGTGAAGTATCGACGCAAACCAGGCGTAGTTACATCTGGCTGCACTCCGTCATGGATGTACTCTTTGCGCTCGGCGCGTCGAATATACATATATTGTTGGAAAATAGAAGTAAGGTCTGCTATTTTCCTAGATGACAGACTATCCGTAAGTTTTGTAATTTCCTCCCATTTTGCTACAAAAGCTTCTTTAATGTCTCTTGAATTCGAATATAGTTGTGCTGAGATAATATCTGCATCAGACAAAGGCATTCCTGTTGAATTCAAAGAATTGAACATTGTGATTGCTTGCTCAGTGTTCCAACTACGTATTTCAATCACTTGACAATTGCTTAGGAATGTTCTGGCAAAGATATTTATCTGCGTTGAGTCATATACACCGAATTTTAAGTAGAAAAACTTGAAGTTTCTGAAAAAGTTTGTGTATTTATTGTCCTTTTGCCGACGCGGAATCTTGTAGCAAGAAGCCTCAGCAGTCGCGAAATCAGGGGCTTCAATAATTACTTGCAAGTCTTGCTTATATTCTTCCAATTCGTTGATGGAAGTGCTATTCAAAATCGAAATGCCTTTAACCATGCTCCAGTCTTCCATAATGTCAAGGCGCGTGTCATCATTGGTCTTGTAGAGGATATCCAGTATTTTGTTACGCCTCCCCTCAATTCCATTTCTAAGATTTCGAGTGTCTTCACTATTATCCATTTTTTGCAATTTTTCGTTCATTCTAAGCAGTAAAGCTTTTAATAGTAAAATGAACGTTGTAGTTCTTTGTTGCCCATCAATTAATCTGATTGTGCCTGAGTCTGCACAGTCTGCAATCACGGTTCCGAAAAAATATGGTTCCTGTTCTGAAGCATTTATGAATGATTCAATATCTTGCCAGAGTTTGTCGCATTGAAGCACAGTCCATGAATACTTACGCTGGTACTCTGGTATTACAAACAATTCCTTAGAACTTAAGTAGTCACTAATGAGTTTTAGTTTTGGTTCAATGTCTTTTGGCATTTTGTTTTTACCTGCAAAAAAGTGTGTATGTGCGAATTAAGGAGAAACAATCTATTCCGAGGAGTGGGCTGTTCCCCATGGGCATGGAGAGGAGACAATGGTGAAGACGGCGGGAGTTGAAACAGTGCCCTGAGTAAACTTCCTGCAGACTTCTACATGCTTAGTACGCGATTTAGTCTTAATCCATGGGATTGGTGGTGTACGCAATTCTCCGCGGAAGCAGCCCTCTGTTAGTTCTTGTTTTCAGACCCGTGAGCACAGTCGTTGAACTAGCCTAATGCGTTCGTCCTTATCCTATATTAGGCATCAAGGTAAAGGCGTTGCTGGTTTAAGCTGCAGCGTGCGTGTTTGTTGTTCGCAGTTATTATTTGACAGATGATTAAGGATGCCAACGATCATTCTCCGCATGAGAACTACGATCAACCTAGACAGTCGAGAACATTTCGTCTCCAATCATCAATTTCGTTATGGAGCGAAACGATGGGTGATAATATATCTACAAAATGCTCAAATGTCAAATCAATATGTCAAACATATCGCTAAACTTGAAGAGCCGGAGATTGAAAAACTAATGAAAATTGCGGTCCCAAACTCATTTTTCCTGTATTTGTACTTGGTGCCTGTACATCGCAAAGCTGGTATTTGTCATCTACGAATGTATTCTCCCTTTCTGGAGAGAAATACATCTGAAAGCGATAATTTTGAAAAAGATGTCATAAGGTATGGTTGCATTTGCAGGTGACTATTTTCTTTTTTTCAATTCTTCATTGGTCAAAATCAGTCTGCAAAGTATATTAATATCAGCCAAAGGGCAAGAGAGAAAATGGATTGGTATTTTCCTTCTGTTCTTTGAAGGGGTGTTAAATGAAGATAAATGTTGTGCCACGCAGTTACTTTGAAAAACGCAAGGGAACTCCTGAAGAGACGGAGATTCTCGCGACTCATCGTGTCATCTCCATTCAGACATCCAATGGGGATGACACTGAGCCGCCGTTTTCTCTGTGCTCGCTGACATCGCCGAACCTGCTTTGCCTAGTCTTTGATGATATCGTCGATGATTCGGGCAGACAGTTCACCGAAGCGGACGCAAAGGCTATTCTGGATTTCGTAAATGACGATGCCCTGCCCGTGATAGTCCACTGCACAGCGGGCATTGCCCGTTCAGGGGCGGTTGGGGAGGTTCTTGACTGGTACTACAACTGCTGGAGGACGAAGAATGATGAAGACCACCGCTATTTTCTGCGGGAGAATCCCCAGGTTATGCCCAATTCCACCGTCCGCCGCCTGTTGATGCGCGAACTTTATGCGCGTGCAGAGCAAGGATAATACGTAATGACATGGGAGGAGAAAGGAACAATGCGCACAATCATAGCAGGTTCAAGAAAATGCCCTCACTACCATCTGATTTGCCAGGCCATGGAAGAGGCGGGATGGGAAATCACCACTGTCATTAGCGGTTGTGCCAAGGGGGCTGACACTTTTGGGGAGCAGTATGCGGAGGAACACGGCATTCCCGTGGAAAGGCATCCCGCAGACTGGGAACGCTTCGGAAGATCGGCTGGTCCGCATCGAAACCACGAGATGGCACAGTGTGCCGAGGCACTCATTGCGGTCTTGTATCCTGGTAGCCGTGGTACGGAGAATATGATTCAGGAGGCAAAGGACGCCGGTCTGAAAATCCACGTGAAATGGTTTGAGTTGCCTGACGATACTGAAAACAGTAAATTGCCGTCAAAGGATGCGTCTCCCCAAGGGTGATAGAAGCAGATTTGCGTTTTGCCAATCTTTAAATCTTATTTTCGCTATTCTTCGTTCACAACTTCATCATTTTACCGAAGGTGGGAACATTGTGTGTTTTCAGGTACGCTCTTTTCCCCACGAGGGTAGGTAATTGAGCCGAAAAGCGGGACGTGAAACGCGCGCATGGCTGGGACGCGGGACGTGGGACGTGGGGCGCGCGCATGGATGGGACGTGGGACTTGGGACGAGCGACGTGCGGGCGACAATCGACGCCTCGACGCGCGGCTAGGAGATAACAGCCAATCAACAAAAGCACCATTTTGTCAGAACACGGACAGCACTACCTACCCTCTTTGGGAAAAGAGCGTTGACAAAACGCATACCTTTGGCACTATTTCTAAAACGCTCTTTTCTAAACCGTAACTTTTAGCCATTAGGGTATGTACAAGCATTTTTGAGCACAAATCAAGGGATTCATGCTTTCACTAATTTAGGGTATGTATTTTCCTTTTTCCAAGTTACCACATTCCCTAAACACTAAAAGTTACGGATAAATAATCGCCAGCCACCTCTTCTCGCCAAACTGCGAAACCATTTATGCGCAAAGAGAGGGACAAACTTCTACTCGTCCGTTCGTTGACTAGCAGACAGTGTCCCTCTTTCGCATTTCCAGCAGGGCAGAACGCTTGGTGCTAAAATTCCTTTTGCCCTGCTCATTTCGCAACCTGGCATAGCCGCAGGGCAATCAATCGACATGCAGGCACTCACCCTTCGCCTACGCTATTCCCTGTAGACCCAAACGCCCATGGCTGGTAGTTTCGTATACCTGTAAGTATGCACGTCCCAAAGGTACATGCACTTGGCCAGCGGCAGCCAGCCAGGCGCATCCTGGGAAGTGCCGACAAGATTCCAGCCCTGGGATAATTCAGTCGAATCCCAGGATGTCTGCGCCAAGTCAGGCGTAAGTTCTATCCTTTGCTCTTTAGGGGAGAAGAACCAATATCCCACGCCAAACTGAAAGTCTTCGGGCGATGTGCAGCGCACGTATGTTTGCCCGCCAGCATCAAGTTGCATGGGAGAAAGAGGAAGCAGGTTGGCCAGAGATTCCATTGTGACCGGACGGGCCAGGGCCATCAGGTTCCATCCTGGCTTCAGCAGGAGGCTGACATCCTTTCCTGCGACATGCAGTTGCCTTGGATTGACAATGCCGTCTGCCGGCACTATTGCATCGCTGACAAAATCAACTGTTTCCTGAATGAGATACGTCTCGCCTGTCAGGGCATCAAGCACCTTGAGGACCAGGTTTGGCTCCTCTGCGCTGTCAGAAGCGATGCCCAGCTGGTAAAGGGAGCCCGTCGGGCCGTCGATGGGCGATATTGAGCCACGGCATTTTCCCGACGCGTCAAAGGCCGCCAGCACGCTCCGCTCATTGTCAACTTGGGTGTTATCGGCACGCAGCACCTGCGCGTAGAAAGTCATGTTGTACTGGTATCCCTCGGCAGTCCACTCGTCAGGAACCACTAGGTCCGCAGAGGCGCGTAGCGCCATGGAAGCAAAAATGCCCGCCAGCAAGGCAGCCGTCAGATATTGATTTCTCATCATTGTACCAGATTCTCCTTTGCATTGCGAAAGTCGACAGTTCCTGAGGCAGACTGCCTGAGCATATATCCCTTGCCCGGCTGGAAGACGAGATTGCCGTACCATTTGCCTCCGCTGGAAGTCGCCTGGCTGCCCGCCTGCGGCTTTATCAGGTCGTTGTCGGCGAAGCCTCCCTCGCGGAAAAGCGCCCCGACGGTCGCCGATGCCTGTCCGGTGTATCCCAGCCAGGTCCAGCCCGCCGTGACGGCAATGGACTCTTCGCCGGTGGTCGGTGCGCCCGTGACCGTCACCTGGCAGTTTCCTGCCCGCTGTTTGCGCAGTTTGTACATGCGCCCCGCCTCCAGGCGGAAGGTCCTGGGCGCGGCGTACCCCTGGCCGCCGCTGTACGTCGCCTGCCCGTTCTGCGACTTGATGATGTCGCCGTCGGTGGCGTACTGGGCGTAGTCCGCCAAGAACTCGCCGATGGTTCTGTCACCCTGCTCGACATTGAACGACAGCCAGTTCCAGTTCTGCACCAGCGACAGTTTCAAGTCAACTGTCGCCGGGCGATAATGGAGCACCAGCGGCGCCGTGGTGTAATTTTCGGCGGGAATCGTCGTGTCGGACGCGAAATCAATGGTCTCCAGGATGTCGTGCATCTCGCCTTCCGCCGCATCCAGTGCCTTGAGCACCAGGCCCTTCTCATTGGCTGCATTAGATACGACCGTCACCTGGTACCAGGGCCCTGTCGGACCTTCCTCGATTTCCGCCACGCCGCGGCAGCCCCCCTGCGTGTCGAAGACGCCCAGGGCGCTTCCCAGAGTTTCCACGCGGCGGCCTTCGCCGTCCTCGACCACGGCATACAGCGACATGTTGTACTGGGCTCCTTCCAGCGTCTCCCAGCCACCCGGCAGAACGACTGCGGAATCACCCAGCACGGCAATGGCCGTGGCAACTGCAATGACCAAGACAAGACATCTCATTATCGTTTCTCCTTATGCCAGGAAGCTTTTGATGGTATTCAGGCGCATGGACGACAGTTCGTTGACATCGGCGTAGACCACGTCGCCAGGATTCACCTGCCAACTGACGGTGACCGAGTTCCGGTCATCGCTGATGACCGTACCGTCGCCGCTGTTGCCAAAGGCCAATTTATCCTTGAACGAATTGTCGAAAACAAGCGTGCCGCCGTCGTCCAGGAGCGTGTCCTGCCCCCAGTCCGTGCCGAACAGGTAGGTGTCATTGCCGGCGCCGCCTCGGAGGTCGTCGCTGCCAACGCCGCCGATGAGGATGTCGTCACCTGATCCTGCCCACAGGTGGTCGTCGCCCGCGCCGCCCAGCAGCAGAATGTCATTTTGATAGGAGCCGCCTTGCGCGGCTGTCAGGTCTATGACATCGCTTCCAGACCCGCCTCGGATTTCGCTGATTCCTGTCAGGCGCGCGGAAGCATTCGCGCCGCTTGCCTTGGACGACAGCAGGTCATGGAAGATCAGCGCGTTGTCGCCGTCCGGCAGGGCAACGGCGTCATAGCCGCCCTTGCCGTCCAGCGCGTCCGAGAAGCGGTTGAAATTGGCAATGGATACGATTTCCGTCCCGCCGTTCCACCGCGCGACATGGTAGGTTCCCCATTTGCCGGACGCGGCCAGCCTGAACATGTCGTCGCCCTGGGTTCCCTGCGCCAAGGCGGGACTTGCGTCCCCAGTCAGATTGATGATGTTGGGCTCGGCGACCGGCATCACTGCCCGGAAGTCATCGCCCAGGGCGCGCTCCGAGGCATTTCCGGATTTGTCCTTGGCGACTATGCTCCAGGAGTAGTTGCTTTCTGGCAGGTCCAGGGTGACGGTAGTGCCTTCGACCTCCGTGACAGTCTGCTGGTGCCCGTTCCTGACCAGGGTCAGTTCATAACTCACCTCCTCGGAGTCCCCGACTGTGGATGCGCCCCAGGTGAAAATGAACTTCGTTCCTGACTGCGTAACAGTCAATGCAGAAGGCGTTGTCGGCGGGAGCTTGTTTATGTTGGTGACCGCGTAACTGGCGACCTCGGAGATATTCCCGACAGCGTCGATGCCCCGGAAATACACCGTGCCGTTGGCGGACATGACCACGCCGGAGGTATAGGTATTCCAGGTGGTTCCGTCCGTGGAGTATTGCTTCGTCGCCGAGTCGTCACTGAAGACTGCGGTCACCGTCACGTCCTGGTTGGTCGTCTCAGTCGTGCTGGCCGAGGCCGTCGGCTTGGACGGCGCCACCTTGTCGATGTTCGTCACCGCATAGCTCGTGACCTGCGAGGTGTTCCCCGCAGCGTCCTTGCCCCGGAAGTTCACCGTGCCGTTGGCGGACATGACCACGCCGGCTGAGGTGTACGTCTTCCAGCTGCTGCCGTTTATGGAGTACTGCCTCGTCTTGGTGTCGTCACTGAAGACCGCAGTCACCGTCACGTTCTGGTTGGTCGGCTCGGTCGTGCTGGCATTGGCCACCGGCGCCTCTGGCGCCACCTTGTCGATGTTCGTCACCTCATAGCTCGTGACCTGCGAAGTGTTTCCAGCCGCGTCGATGCCCCGGAAGTACACCGTGCCGTTGGCAGACATTGACACGCCGGAGGTATAAGTCTTCCAAGTGCTGCCGTTTGTGGAGTACTGCTTCGTCTTGGTGTCGTCACTGAACGTGGCTGTCACCGTCACGTTCTGGTTGGTCGTCGCCGTCGTGCTGGCGCTGGCCACTGGGGCCTCGGGCGCCACCTTGTCGATGTTCGTCACCGCGTAGACGGTCACGTTAGACATGGTTCCGGAGGCGCTTACGCCCCTGAAGTAGACATCGCCGTTGTCCTCGAACACGATTCCGGCCTGGTAGTCGTTCCAGTTCAGGCCGTCCAGGGAATACTGCCCGATGGCGGTGTCAGAACTGAACGTGGCGGTCACCGTCACATTAGACCTGGTCGCCACCGTGATGTCCGCCGTAGCCACGGGGGCGTCTGGCACGACCCTATCGATGTTCGTCACTGCGTAACTAGCGACCTCGGAGACATTGCCGACCGCGTCGATGCCACGGAAGTACACCGTGCCGTTGCCGGACATGACCACGCCGCCTGTGTAGTTGCTCCAGCTGGTCCCGTTGGTGGAGTACTGCTTCGTCTTGGTGTCGGAGCTGAACGTGGCGGTCACCGTCACGTCCTGGTTGGTCGGCTCAGTAGTGCTGGCCAAGGCCGTCGGAGCCTCGGGTGCCACCTTGTCGATGTTCGTCACCTCGTAGGTCGTGACCTCGGAGACATTGCCGACCGCATCGAGCCCCCGGAAGTACACCGTGCCGTTGCCGGACACGACCACGCCCGCGGATGTGTATGTCTTCCAGTTGCTTCCATCCGTGGAGTACTGCTTCGTTGCCGAGTCGGAACTGAAGGAGGCAGTAACCGTCACGTCCTGGTTGGTCGGCTCCGTCGTGCTGGCCGAGGCCACGGGCTTCTCGGGCGGAATCCTGTCGATGTTCGTCACCGCGTAGGTCGTGACCTGCGATACGTTTCCGGCCGCGTCGATGGCGCGGAAGTACACCGTGCCGTTGCCGGACATGACCACGCCGGCGGAGGTGTATGTCTTCCAGCTGGTGCCGTCCGTGGAGTACTGCTTCGTCTTGGTGTCGGAACTGAACGTGGCTGTCACCGTCACGTCCTGGTTGGTAGGTTCCGTCGTGCTGGCCGAGGCAGTCGGAGCCTCGGGCGCCACCTTGTCGATGTTCGTAACCTCGTAGGTCGTGACCTGCGAGGTGTTCCCTGCGGCGTCCTTGCCCCGGAAGTTCACCGTGCCGTTGGCGGACATGACCACGCCGGCTGAGGTGTACGTCTTCCAGCTGCCGCCGTTTATGGAGTACTGCATCGTCTTGGTGTCGGAACTGAAGACGGCAGTCACCG
>Ga0265298_10012169_pt1 | contig 10008 bp, 10 predicted proteins | sample AusTroGonzalo_MG_3_FD_193486 | JGI IMG/M metagenome (GOLD analysis project Ga0265298, IMG submission 193486) | Bovine rumen microbial communities from tropical cattle in Woodstock, Queensland, Australia - Gonzalo_01 | ecosystem: Host-associated > Mammals > Digestive system > Stomach > Rumen ... | reverse complement strand
TTCTGGACGAGTTCCGAACCGACCAGCCTGATGTAGGTGGCGTTCGTCGCGTTGGCCACAGCCTTGGCCATGAGCGTCTTTCCGGTTCCCGGAGGTCCGACCAGCAGGACTCCCTTCGGAGGTTCGATTCCGACCTTCTCGTAGAGCTCGGGCCTGAGCAGCGGGTCCTCCACTGCCTCACGGAGCTCCAGCATCTGCTGCTTGAGTCCTCCGATATCCGAGTACTTGACGTCGGGCTTCTCCACGACCTCTGCTCCGGAGACGATCGGGTCCACGGTAGCGGGTATGACCTCCATGACTGCCAGAGTCTGCTTGTTCAGAGTGACCCTGGATCCGGGCACAAGGGATGAAGGTTCGATGTAATCCGAGACGGCGACGACGAAATCGGGCCCGGTCGAGCTCTTTACGACCACACGGTTGTTGGGGAGGATGTCTCTGAGGGATCCTACGATGAGCGGAGGTGTCTTCAGCCTTTCCATCTCCCCTCTGATCCTCGCTATGTCCTTCTGGAGCCTGAAAAGCTCCCCTTCCGCGTAGCGTTTTTCGTTCTCTGCGTTGCGCAGATCCTCAACCAGCCTTACATTCCTGTCTTCGAGGGTCACGATCTTCGCTTTGAGTTCGGCCACCTCGTCGTTGATACCGGTGTCGAGCTCACTCCTTTCCATGATCGTTTCGTCGTTGCTCATTGTCACCGATATGCATGAGTGCTCCTATAATAATTATCGTAAAGGTGCAACGGTGTTCTTACCATTAATTGCGAAGCATTTGACAGCGTTACCGAGGTTCAGTGCATCATCCTTATCTACAACCCCTGTAATCGGATTATCATGATCTGCGAGATGTGCGGAAAGGAAGTCCCGGTGACGAAGACCGTCATCGTGGAAGGAAGTAGGTTGAACGTCTGTCCCAACTGCGCCAGGTTCGGAGAGGACTATAGGAGCGGCCAGAACGGTGCACCCATGTCGTCGTCCGTTATCGAGCAGAGGCTCGAGAAGAGGGAGAGGAGGATGAAGACCAAGGATATCTACTCCGGAACCTCGTCCACCGAGCTCGTTGATGATTATGGCGGTGTGATCAGGGAGGCCCGCGAGGCGAAAGGAATGGATCTGGAACAGTTCGCGGCATCCATCCAGGAGAAGAAGGGTACCCTGTCCAAGATCGAGGCAAACGCTCTCGTTCCCGATGACAAGCTCATCAAGAAGATCGAGAAGGCCCTCGGCATCAAGCTCACTGAGACGGTCCAGTCCGGCGTCACCGTAGGCGGAGGCAACAACTCCAACAAGATGACCCTGGGCAACTTCATCAGGAAGGAATGATTCAGGCCGAGCTCACGTTGGAGTAGACATCGGCCGCATAAGGCGAGATGTCGATCCCGTTGTCCCTCAGAACTATCAGGGCAGCCGCGGCTATGTCGATCCCCAGCCTCTTCTGTATCTTGGAGCATGCCGGTACGAAATCCTTAGTCTGCATGCCGTTCTTGAGAGCGATGTCCATCAGGATGTGGAACATGTCGGGATCGACCTCCTTCTTCGGTTCAGGGGCCTTTGCTGGCACTTTTCCGGAACGCACGGTATCCAGGAAGGCCTGCGACGGCCTGTATGCCAGCGGCACGTCCAATCCGCTCAGGTCCGTGGATGTCCTGATGAAGTCTCCCTTCTTGTTCAGGATCCCGGATTCGAGCAAAAAGCGCAGCAGAAGCTTGGCATCCGACGGGGACATCCACTTGAGCTCCAACGAAGCGGTCATAACGAACTCGTCCGAAGTGGTCACATCCTTGCCCACGCTGCGGAAGAAAGCCGCCGCGCATACCGTCGCCTCATCTGCCATGGAACCCCCATCGGGCGGCGATGTAATAGGCTTTTCGGGGGCCTTCCTCGCGCGCGCGTTTTTTGATATATGTACTAACAGTAAAAATAAGGGGACAGCAAAGGTTTATTAAGGAGTCGAATGTACACGGCTCTATCCTGTATGGTGACTTACATGACAACAAGTTACACAAGATTCGAGAAAGCAAGGATCATCGGAGCGAGGGCACTGCAGATCTCATACGGCGCGCCCGTACTCACGGACTACCCGGAGGATATGCTTGACCCAATCGATATCGCCATGCTGGAGTTTGACCAGGATCTCATTCCGATCTCGGTCGTTAAGAACTGAAAATGAGGTATTTACATGAGCGAAGAGGAAACATTTGTAGCACCAGGCACAGAGCTCCTGGTTGAAGAGGACGTCTACCTTACATCCGGAGTCCACATCGGAACACAGCAGAAATCCGCTGACATGAAGGACTTCATCTACAAGGTCAGGCAGGACGGACTTTACGTTCTGGATGTCAAGAAGACCGATGACAGGCTCAGGGATGCAGCGTCATTCCTCGCCAGGTTCGACTCCAAGAGGATCCTCGTCGTCTCAGCAAGGCAGTACGGACAGAAGCCCGCAAGGGAGTTCTCCAAGGCAATCGGAGCACCCGCATTCGCAGGCCGTTTCGTCCCCGGAACCCTGACCAACCCCCTGAACCCTGCGTTCATCGAGCCCGAAGTCCTCGTCGTCACCGACCCTGCAGCAGATAAGCAGGCTCTCAACGAGGCACTCAACCTCGGAATCCCCATCGTAGCACTCTGCGATGCCAACAACGAGACCAGGAACGTCGACCTTGTTATCCCCACCAACAACAAGGGAAGGCGCGCACTCGCATGTGTCTACTGGATCCTCGCAAGGGAAGTCCTCACCAAGCGCGGTGATCTCAAGGACCCCAACGACTTCCAGATGTCCATCGACGACTTCGAAGCAAAACTCATCTGAGTTTCTAAACCACAATCATCGCCCCTTCGGGGGCTTCTTTCATTTTTTCTGAAATTTTCTGTGATCGCTTCACGTCAGTTCATGCTCAGGATTCTTTCACGATCTTGCCGGAGATATGCTCGGGAACAAGTGCGAACATCATCGTGCGCGGGCCCGATCTCTCGATCTCCCTGTCGATGTAATCCTCATCATGTGTGAATTTGTAGCTCAGCAAACGGGCAATGCGGTAGATCTCTTCCGTATCGGTGATCTCTACAATGCGGCCGAATACAATCACCGATCTGATGTTCAGCGCCCAATCGCCCTCTTCCTTGTATCCGCTGTCGTACACGCAGAAGGAGGCCTTGTCATTCTTCCTTATCGAATCGGTCCTGTGGCCTTCCTTTCCGCTGTGGAAGTAGAGGCGGCCGTCCTCATCGTTGTAGAAATGGTTCAGAGGCATACCGTAAGGATACCCGTTATCGCCGATGACCGATAGAACCCCTCTCTTCTCTGTTCTGAGGATCTCCTTGCATTCATCCATCGGGATGGCCTTGTGGGCCCGGGTAAGCTCTCTGAATTCCGCCATGTTCACGGAATCGGCATCATATCAAAAGTAGTTGTCGCGGAACTGGTAGGAAAATGATCCGGGGGAACCGCCCCCGGTCGGATCAAATGCGTTTGAGGTATCTGAGGTTGGGTTCGTAGACGAGTCCCTTGTCCATCAGTGTGTTGGACACCTCTTCGAGCTCGATGCTGCTGATTCCTTCTGCCTCGGCCCTTCTCTCGAGCTCCTCCCTGGGTGCTCCCTTTCCGTCGGTGTCGAGCTCCTCTAGGAGGTTGAGGATCATGTCCTCGAGCTGAGCTGCGTTGTTGCCTCCGCCGTTCTCAGGGATCTCGATCTCATCCGGCTCGTCGGAGAGGTCCTCGGGGAATCCGAGGTCCACGTTCCTTTCGGGCAGGAGCATCCTGAGTGCGGCCTGTATGGTCTTGAGGTAGAGTGTGGAGTCGGGCATCTGTCCGTAGTTGTCCAGAGCGTATGTGATTCCGAATGCCTCCACTGGGCTCATTCCCGCGTCGATGAGGTCTTTCTCGGTCGCATCTCCCATGCTCAGGACCTTCTTGGTGTCCTTGAGTCTCTTCCAGGTGGATTTCGCGGTCTCGAGGATCCAGTCGTTACGGATCTTCTCGTCTATCTTGACGATGTGCTCGGGCCTTACTGTGATGAACGTCCTTCCGTCATCGGTTGTGTATGCCCTTACCCTTCCGACGGCTGCGATGAAGCAAGGCGCTTCTAGGTCCGCTATTGCGGCCGAGGCCTCCGGCTGGAACTTTCCCACGTTGATGAAGAAGCTTCCGGACACATCCTGTACTCTGCCTCTCCACATGGGCTCCTCTTCGCTGCCTACGTTCTCCTTCTCTGTCAGTACTCCTGAGATCAGTACCCTGTTGATCTTCGCTCCCAGAGGGGATACGATGTACGAGGGCATCTTCTCCTCAGTGGCCTTGATCTCCAAGGTAGATGAGTTCAGTTCTGTGGCGAATACCCTCCATGCGGTCTCTCTGGCGTTCATAGTGAAGCCTCCACTTCGTCGAGGAGTGCATTAGCTTCCGCCTCGATGTCGATGTTCAGGATGTCTGCGGATCTTACGATCATGCTGGGGCCGTAATCGTCGCTCATGACGTTGCCTGTGACCGTGACCCTCTTCATGAGGATCTTGCTTGTGATCTCCCTTCCGACCACTCCCTCGCCCTTGATAGATGCGAGGCCCTGTGCTGCCTGGAGGGTGACACCGGTGAGCTTTTCCGTGTCCGCACGGTTGATTATCGCTCCGATGGCTCCGGTTCCGTCGTCGATGACGACCTTGAGCCTGAGGTCCATTATGCCCTCGACCATTCCGTGCGTGGTGCATGCGCCGTTCAGCATCGAACGGTTGCACTGGGGGCATCTCCTGATGATTCCGCTTCCCTGTCTGACGTCTACGACGAGTCCGTCCAGGGTGATATCGAGACCGCCTCCGATCCTGCTGATCTCCTCGACGGTTTTCTTGTTGGTGGAAGTGTCCACGACATTGGTCACCGCATCTACACGGCTGACCTCGCATCTGTCGCCCAGGTTGAGCTGGGGGATGCCCTTCCACGATCTGATGTATGCGTTCTTGATGCACAGGGATTCTCCTTCTTTGATCCCGAAGTCGCTCCATGCTGAGAACTGTATCTTTCCGGAGTCGTCCGCGATTATTCCGGAGAACACTGTCTTCAGTTCTCCCCTTGCGGTGATCTCCTTCGATTCGACGGACATGATCTTTCCGGTCACCGTGACGTTTCCCATGCCGTCCTTGATGTTCCCGATCTTGATCTCGGAGGAGGAAACGGAGATCTGCCTCTCGGGCAGGTCGATCTTGATTCCGTCGGCCGCCTCTATCTTTCCGCGGTTTCCTATGTTCACCTGAACCTTATCGTTCCAGGTCTTGCAGTAGCAGTTCCTGAAGATGTAGACGGATCCCTTGGCGAGGACCATCGCACCGGGCTCCCATACCGTGAATGATACGGTACCTGTCTCGTCCCCGATCAATCCGGAGATGATCTTCTTCGGTATCCCTTTCGCGCTGATCTCCCTCTCCTCTACGAAGACGACCTTCGCCGTGATATCCACATTCTGTTCGGAACCGGTGAGTTCTGCCACCTTCTTGATAAGCGAGTTTCCTGTTACGAAAGTGGCCGTGTCGGTACCTCCGTACTTCCTGATGATGCCTCTCTTGGCAGCATCGATGTTCACGTGGTACTCGTTGAGATATTTGTTCAGCTCCATTTTCAGCTGTTCTTCGTCGATTTTATCTCCGAGCACCCTTTGCAATTCCTGTATATGGGGTGTTAATTCTTCATTTTCCATATTATCGACTCCTCCTTCCGGAGGTGTTTTTCTTATCGATGATGACCTATAAAAGCGTTTGAGGGGGGTCGGTGAAAGTAGGCTTTGGTTTTTAATATAGCCAGACAGTGAAAATAGGGACTGAAAGTGCAGCGTTTTCCGCACTGATTTTTAAGCATCATATCAGTTCCAGACGACCGTTCGCCGTATCCGTTTCTCCTGTTCTTCGGCCTGTTCCCGACCGTTGTCCTGATCGATTCCTGTTTCGCTCTTAAAGGTGACTGCTGCAGTTAATCGGAGCATATTCCGTCATTGGACGAATGGTAGCCCGATGCTGTACTTTGCACCCATCCAGCACCCGTTTTCTTTATATTGCACAATGATATCAATGGTCAATGGTACCCAAAAGCAAGATCGACGCAATCCTGGACGAATACGATCCCAAGGACATCACCATCGCAACGCTCTGCTCGCATTCTTCTTTGCAGATCTTCCATGGTGCGAGGAAGCTCGGTTTCAAGACTTTGGGTCTGACCATATCGCACAGCACGAAGTACTACGACGCATTCCCTCTTGGAAAACCTGACGAGATCATCAAGTACAAGGATTTCGACGACATGGAGGCACGCGTCGGCGAGCTGTACGACAAGAATGCCATCATCATCCCCCACGGATCCTTCGTGGAGTACATGGGTTCCGAGAGGTTCTCCGACTATCCGGTGCCGTCATACGGTAACAGGGAGGTCCTGAACTGGGAGTCCAGCAGGGAGAAGCAGAGGGAGTGGATCTCCGGAGCCGGAGTCTCCATGCCCGAGATCATAACCGACCCCAAGAGCATCGACAGGCCTGTCATGGTCAAGTACAACGGCGCCAAGGGTGGTAAGGGATACTTCATCGCCATGGACTACAACGGATTCAAGATGGCGGTGGACCCCGACGAGTCCTACAACATCCAGGAGTACTGCCTTGGAACAAGGTACTACATGCATTTCTTCTACGACCCGCTCAAGAAGGACGGGTACAAGTGTGCGCAGGGAGGTTCGCTCGAGCTCATGTCCATGGACCGTAGGGATGAGTCCAACATCGATGAGCTGTATAAGCTGGGAAACATCGACGATCTGAAGAAGGTCGGAATGTACCCCTCGTTCGTCGTCACCGGTAACACCCCTGTCGTCCTGAGGGAATCGCTCCTTCCGAAAGCGTTCGACATGGCCGAGAAGGTCGTGGACAAGTCCTACGAGCTCTTCGGAGGCATGTGGGGGCCGTTCTGTCTGGAGACCGTCGTCAACGACAAGCTGCAGTTCAAGGCATTCGAGATCTCGACTAGGATCGTCGCGGGAACCAACCCGTTCATCTCTGGATCCCCTTATGCGGACCTGATCTACCCCGGAATGAGCACCGGAGCAAGGATGGCCATGCACATCAAGGAAGCCGCCGAGACCGGAACCCTGAAAGACATCGTGTCCTGATCGCGGTATCCGTAATACCCGTTCGCCAATGGCTATTATTATAATGATGAGCGTAGATGCGCGCTCTAACCAAGGGGTATACGATGGTATCACAGAGGTTGCAGACCATTCCCGCATCAGGGACCATAGCGATTTCGAATCTTGTAAGTCAGATGAAGGCCGAGGGAATTGACATTGTGTCTTTCTCCATGGGAGAGCCCGATTTCACCACACCTTCCAACATCATAGATGCGGCATGCGATTCACTGCAGCAGGGATTCACCCACTACACGCCATCGACCGGTATCCCCGAGCTCAGGAAGGCCATCGCTGATTATACCAAGAAGAACGATAACGTTCCCTGCGAGGCCAAGAACGTCCTGGTCACCCCTACCAAGCAGGCCATCTTCATGACCTGTCTGGCATACATCGATCCCGGGGACGAGGTCATCCTCCCCGATCCGTCATGGGTATCCTATGAGGCATGCGTCCGTCTCGCAGGCGGAGTGCCCGTATACATCCCCACGAAGTTCGAGGACAACTTCGTCGTCGACCCCGCCCTCATCGAGGCGGCCATCACCCCGAAGACCAAGATGATAATCCTGAACACCCCTACCAACCCCACCGGATGCGTCATACCCGCGGACAAGCTGAAGCAGATCGCCGACATCGCCATGGCCCACAACATAAAGGTCATGTCCGACGAGATCTACAGCGCCATCATCTACGAGGGGAAGCACACCTCGATGGCATCCTTCCCCGGAATGTTCGAGAACACCATCCTCATCTCCGGATTGTCAAAGACTTTCGCTATGACCGGATGGAGGATCGGATGGGCTATCGCACCCGAAGAGGACATCAAGAACATCAACAAGCTCCAGTCGCATTCCATCTCATGCTGCACATCATTTGCCCAGAAGGCCGCCGTAGAAGCGCTCAACGGACCTCAGGATTCCAAGTTCAACATGGTGAAGGCATTCAGGAAGAGAAGGGATCTGGCACTTGATCTGATTAAGGACATCCCGGGCATGGAGTGCAACACGCCCAACGGCGCATTCTACCTCTTCCCCAAGTACAACAAGGACATACCTTCGGCCAAGATCGCGGAGATCCTCCTCAAGGAGGGACACGTCGCGGTCACCCCCGGAACCGCCTTCGGACCCTGCGGCGAGGGATTCTTCAGGATCTCGTACGCCACCTCCGAGGAGCAGATCCAAGAGGGAATCGCCAGGATCAAGAAGACCCTGTCCACCCTCTGAGCGCCGTTTCCCGTTCAGTTTCGCTCTGTTCAGCGCAAGCTATGCGTACGCCCGTGCGCGTGCGTGCAACTATGTTTTATAGGACGTTTAGGTTACACAGTCAATGTCGCTTAGACGACCGAGGGATTAATCTTGAGTAGAACGTTGTTTACAGTCGGTCCCGTACACGTAGAGACCGCAACACTCCAGGCTATGACTAAACCCATGATCACACACCGCTGCAAGGAGTACAAGGAGCTCCATGCGGGAATCGTGGAGAAGATACAGAAAGCGCTCAACACCGATATGGACGTCTTCCTCGTCGGAGGATCGGCCACAGTCATGCTCGAAGCCGCTATCAGGAACGGAGTGGCGAACAACAGCCTCGGGATCACGAACGGATCCTTCGGAAACAGGTCCATCGAGCTCGGAGAGCTCAACGGCAAGAACGTGACCAAGGTAGAGGTGCCCTGGGGCAAGGCAATGAGGCCCGAGCACATCGCAGGAAAGGTCACAAAGGACATCGAGGCGGTCCACTGGGTGAGCAATGAGTCATCCACAGGAGTATTCAGCGACTCCACCGCCATCGCAAAGGAGGTCAGGGCCCAGAATCCCGATTCCCTCGTCATGATCGACGCGGTCACATCGGCATTCGCAATGGATCTCAAGATCCCCGACCTCGACCCCGATTCCCTCGTCTTCGGAACCCAGAAGGCACTGGCCCTTCCCCCCGGACTCGCTATCATGCTCTGCTCCGAGAGGCTCCTGGACAAGGCCAAGACCGTCCCCAACCGCGGATTCTACGGCGATTTACTCAAGATCAAGAAGCAGGCCGACGTCGATTATGCGTTGACCACACCCCCTGTATCCCTCATGTACGCACTGGACTACCAGCTGGACAAGGCACTGGCCGAGGGAATGCAGACAAGGTACAGAAGGCACCAGGAGATGGCAGACATGCTCAGGAACTGGGCCAACAAGAAACTCAACGGAGTCTTCCCCGAGGAAGGATACCAGTCCAACTCAATCGGTGTCCTCAACAAGGGCAGCATGGACTTCGATGCTTTCAATTCAAAGCTGAAGGCCAAAGGATACGAGATCTCCAACGGCTACGGCGATGTCAAAGAGAAGACATTCAGGATCGGACACATGGGAGACACGACACCAGAGATGATGAAGCAGCTCCTGTCCGCAATGGATGAGATCTTGGAGGAATGAAGATGACAACGAAGATTCTGGTATCCGACCCCCTCGATGCAGAGGGTCTCGCCATCCTCAGGAACTCCGGTTTCCCCGTCGACGAGGTATCCGGACTCACAGAGGACGAGCTTTGCGCAAAGATTGGAGATTACGACGCCCTGATCATCAGGTCCGGGACCAAGGTGACACAGAAGGTCATCGATGCAGGAGTCAAGCTCCGTGTCATCGGACGTGCGGGAGTCGGAGTCGACAACGTCGACATCCCCTACGCGACATCCAAGGGAATCCTTGTGATGAACACTCCTTCCGCCAACATCCTGTCCGCAGCCGAGCACTCATGCGCTATGCTGCTCGCAGTCGCAAGGAACATCCCCTTCGCACACGAGTCCATGCACAAGGGCGAGTGGAAGAGATCCAAGTACACCGGAGTGGAGCTCAACGGAAAGGTCCTGGGAATCATCGGTGTCGG
>Ga0265298_10012168_pt1 | contig 10008 bp, 3 predicted proteins | sample AusTroGonzalo_MG_3_FD_193486 | JGI IMG/M metagenome (GOLD analysis project Ga0265298, IMG submission 193486) | Bovine rumen microbial communities from tropical cattle in Woodstock, Queensland, Australia - Gonzalo_01 | ecosystem: Host-associated > Mammals > Digestive system > Stomach > Rumen ... | reverse complement strand
CTCGTCTGTATCCTGGGTCCGAAGTGTACCATCGAGAACAGCTATGTAACAGGTTATGCTTCGAACGGCCGTCGTGGTGGTATTGCCTATCAAGCATCAGCTGGCAGTACTGTACGCAACTGCTACTCGGCCATGAAGGCTGCTTATGCAGTCTATAACCCTGGCGAGAATACCGCGCACAATGTCTATTACGACAGTGATCGTTGTGGTACCAAGTCCACCAGCAGTGACGACTTCCGCAGTGCTGAGACACCCGAGATGCTCTCTACCGACTTCGCTGCTCGCATGGGCGAACCGTTTGAGTATGCTGTGGGTTACTATCCCTATATCTACGGTCTGCATAAGATCGACGAGAACGGTAAGGCCGTCATCGTGAGCGGCTATCCTCTGCAGCTGGGTAAGCTGGAGAATGGCGGCGGTTGTACCATCGAGTTCTATCGTGGATACAAGAAGAAGACGAAGGAGCTGAGCCTGCCTGTAGTTCCTGGCAGCAAGGTATTTGTGGACAACGCTACTACCATATATGTCAAGGTTACTCCCTCTGTCATCAAGCGACTCTCTGACGAAGGTCTTATCGTGAAGACGAAAGAGGCTGGTAACCAACTGACCATAACGGAGGTTGACTACGACCTCTATTCCTTCCAGATTACGGATGACGCAGTAACAGTTTCTGCTGCATTCCTGGACGGTAACTTCTGCGGTGATCCTGAGGTGAACAACGGACGCAATGTACGCTGGCAGCTGAACAGCGCCATGACGGGACTGACCATCGAAGGAACTGGCCGTATGGTAGGTGGCCTATGGTCAGCATTTGCCGACAGTGTTCGGACCATCGGCATTGGCGAGGGCGTAACAAACGTTCCTGCTCAGGCCTTCAAAGGTATGAGCAAGGCTACAACGCTGACACTGCCCGCTACACTGGAGACCATCGGCACAGAGGCCTTCAGCGGATGCAAGGCAACTGTCAACCTGCAAGCATGTACACTGCTCACTGCGCTACATGCCAATGAGTTTGCTCAGTTCAGCGGTACCGTATGGCTGCCTGCTACCGTAACGGCTATCGAGGCAAATGCCTTCAGCGGTACGTACAATAAGGTGGCTCATGTATATAGCCCCGTTGCTGCCGGAACAGCGCTCTATGCCAACGGCAGTCAGGTTCCCGACAATGACGGATGGGGTGACATCGTTACTTTCGGTATCAAAGCAAACGAGGCTGTAGGCCTGCAATGGTTCAGCGGTTTCAATGTCAATACTACAGCAAATGCCGACGGAGTGATGGCATGCTATGCCGATGAGGCTCTGTCCAAGAAGATTCCTAACGGCATGAAGGCATTGCGTGCCGACGACCAGACGCCTGTTTACATCAAGGTGACACCAAGCGACACGAAGATTCTGTTCCGTGATGGTCTGACGGTGAAGGGTCAGAGCGGCAAGGTTGCCGTTACGCAGGTGAGCGACGAGGTATTCTCGTTCCTGATGCCTGCCGAGGCTGTTACCATCTCTGCCAGCTATGCAACGGGCGGTTACTGCGGTACCAGCGAGGTGAACAACGGACATAACCTGATCTGGACGCTGAACAACGGTACGCTGGCATTCCAGAAGAACGGTTTCGCTCAGAGTGCAGACATCACCATGGGCGGCAATGCTCCCTGGAGGACCTTGGGCAGCAGCGTGAAGAAGGTTGACCTGGACGGCGTGACGAATGTTGGCGACAATGCCTTCGCAAGCTGTACGAACCTGGTTGGTCTGGAACTGCCTGCAAGTCCTGTCGTAACAGTTGGTGCCAATGCCTTTGCTAAGCAGATGGTACTGATTATTCCTGCAGAGAGCTGGAACAGCTATCAGGATGCCGGATGGTCGGCTTACGAAGAGCAGACGACCCGCGACAAGGAGACCTTCAGCATGAAGGACGGACAGCAGTGGCGTACCTACTACAGTAAGGTGGGACGTACCTTGCCCGATGGCCTGAAGGCTTATACCATCGCAGGTATCGGTGATGCTGAGGTGACTACCAGCGAGGCACTGGATTATATCCCCGCAGGACAGGCTGTTCTGATAGAGAATCGCGAGAAGACGGCATGCACGGCCGAGGCTGAGACCTCGTTGCTGCCATACGCTCAACAGAATGTGCCCGTCTGTCTGCTCACAACGGACGAGGATAACTTGCTGCAATGGATTACAGAACCTATGGCGGTAAGTGCCGGCGACGGATACACGCTCTATAAGGATGAGTTCGTGAAGGTTAGCACTGGTACACTGCCTGCCGGCGTGGCCTTCCTGCCTGCACAAGGCGTGGCTGCCAGTCGTCTGTTTATCTTCAACGGTGAGGATGAGGAGACCAGTATCGATGGCGTTCAGGAGGCTGAGGACGATGCTCAGTGGTACACCATCGATGGCAAGAAACTCTCTGGCAAACCCTCGGCAAGAGGCATCTATCTGAGGAACGGACAGAAAGTCATGGTGAAGTGATTTTAGTTGATAACCGACACAATTAGATATAATATGATAAGACGTATGATTCTGAGAAACCTCCTCCTTGTTGCTGCCGTGCTCTGTACGCTGAGCGCTGCGGCCGCAGGGAAGGTTGAGGTAACGGGTGATACCAGTCATGGTACTGTGCAGTCATCTGTACAGGGAGCCGTTGTCACTCTTATCGTGACACCTGCACAAGGTTATTATATCCGAAAGAGCGACATCAAGGCAAGCAAGTCGTTCATGCCCGTGCCGGAGGGACGCCGCATGGCCAAGGGCATTCCCGTCTCTGACGAGCTGACACTGGTGGGCAACGACCCTGATGATCTGTCTCTGTCGCGTACCTACACGGTGACACTTCCCGGCGAGGAGTATGACGTCCTGCTGGATGTTCAATATTCGGAACGAGGGCAGATAACGGAACAGATGCTGTCGCTGTCCGAGACATTGTTCGTGTATAACGAGCAGGTGCAGCGGCCAACGGTCTTCGTGGATGGCCTGATAGAGGGTGTGGACTATGACGTAATTTATGCCAATCCTGCATCTGCGGCATCTGGAACCTATACTCTTACGGTGCAGGGACGCAGTACATGGATAGGTACCTTCGAACGTTCTTACAAGATATTCTCGGGCGGAAAGGCTGAGGTGAAGAAGGATATCAAGGGCGGCATCATTGCTACGGCTGTCGATGGACTGACGCTGACACTGACGGTAACGCCAGAGGATGGCTATTACATCAGAAAGGAAAATGTGGTGGTCGAGAAGACCTTCATGCCTGTGGAATCTGCCAGAAGGGCTGCTCCCGTGAGCAATTCGCTGACCATCAACGGCGACGACCCGGATGACCTTTCCCTGCCACGTACCTATACCGTGGAACTTCCCGGATGGGAGTATGATGCACTAGTGGGCGCTGAGTTCCAATCCAGGCAGAAACTGACAGAGGGGATGGTGACGCTGTCGGCAACCTCCTTCATCTATAACGGAAAAGACCAGCAACCCGAGATTACGGTCAGGGGACTGACAGAGGGTAAGGATTACCTGGTTATATTCAAGGAGACTTCATGGTCTGATGTGGGTACCTATACCGTGGATATCGTGGGACGCAGCACTTGGAGGGAGACGATCACCAGAACGTTCACCATCACCAAGGCGCCGTCGGTGGTGACGGAAGATCCTGAGGCACTGACGCTGACTTACGAAGGTGAACCTCAGACTTTGATAACTGCCGGAGATTGCACAGGTGGAACGCTGTTGTACAGCTTGGATGGGGAAAACTATCTGGCAGACCTGCCTACAGGTATCACTGCCGGCTCTTATACCGTATATTATAAGGTAGAGGGCGATGGCAATCATGCTGATTCCGAGGTTAAGACGGTGACGGTGGTAATTGACAAGAAGGAAGTTGCGGTCAGTGGTATTGCAGCCGTAGACAAGGTCTATGACGGAACGACCGCTGCTACCCTGAACTATGATGCTGTGGTCTTTGAAGGCCTTGTGCAAGGTGATGTTTTGACTGTTACTGCCAAGGGCATCTTCGTTGATGCCAATGCAGGCAAGGACAAGCAGGTAACCATCAGCGAACTGAAGCTGGACGGCCAAAGCATCGCCAACTACCAGTTGGCAGCAGAGGGTCAGCAGACAATCGCCAAGGCAACCATTACGGAGAAGGTGGTGGATAATCCTGCTGTTGAGCTCAGCGAGAGTAGCTTTGTCTATGACGGCAATGCCAAGACGCCTGATGTAGTAGTGAAGGACGGCGAGACAGTTATACCTGCAACGGAATACGCTGTAGGTTATGAGGACAATGTGAATGTGGGTACAGCCAAGGTTATCATCAAGGATGTAGAAAACGGAAACTATACCGTGAGTGGCCAGGCTACCTTCAGCATTGAAAAGGCAGGATCTGACATAGCAGCAGCCCCAGTTGCTCTGGAACTTGTCTATATCGGAGCGCCTCAGACATTGATTTCTGCAGGTGATGCTACAGGTGGTACCCTGTTGTACAGCGTGGACGGCGAAAACTATCAGGCAGACCTGCCAAAGGCTGTTGATGCCGGCTCCTATACCGTATATTATAAGGTAGAGGGCGATGGCAACCATACAGACTCTGAGGTGAAGTCTGTGACTGTCGGCATAGAGAAGAAGGCAATCACCGTCAGCGGTATTACGGCTATGGATAAGGTCTATGACATGACCACCGCTGTAACCCTTGGCTTTGACGCCGTGATATTCGGCGGTATGGCGGAGGGTGATGAACTGACGGTTACGGCGAAGGGTGTCTTCGTCGATGCCAATGCAGGCAAGGACAAGGAGGTGACCATCAGCGAACTGATATTGGACGGTGCCAGTATTGCCAACTACCGACTGGCAGCAGAGGGTCAGCAGACAACCGCCAAGGCAACTGTCACGGAGAAGGTAATAGACGAGCCTGTTATTGAACTCCGCGAGAGTAGCTTCATCTATGACGGTACTGCCAAGACACCTGCCGTAGTGGTGAAGGACGGCGAGACGGTTATCCCTGCATCAGAATACACCGTAGGTTACAAGGCAAACGTGAATGCCGGAGAAGCCCAGGTTATCATTACGGATGCAAAAGACGGCAACTACACCGTTAGCGGATACGCTGGTTTCATTATTAAGAAAGCTCAGTTGATGGCCATTGCTGATAATAAGTTGATGGAACTGGGTACTCCCATGCCTGAACTGACGATAAGGCACAAGGGCTTCGTGAACGATGAGACAGAAGATGTTATCTCGAAGCCATCTGTAGCCATCTGCGAGGAGATTGCGGATGCCGTTGCAGGCATCTATACAATTAAGGTTCTTGTAGGCGAAGCAGCCAACTATGACATTGTAGGCGAAAGCGGTACACTGACCGTCTTTGTACCTCAGGTACTGGCTGATGAGGCTGGCAACGAGGTGGAGGCCAGTGTAACAATTCAGGAGGATACCTGCCATGTGGTGATTACCGAACTGACAGAGGGAATGTTGAGCGGCAAGGAGGATATCCCTGCATCCCTGAAAGACGGGGAGGGTGAGACCTATCAGGTAACAGAGGTGGCATCAGAAGCCTTCGACGAGAAACCCTCTAACATCATCATTGCCCTACCGGAAGGTGTCAGCACGACTAACCCCGTAACGAACGTTATCAATGGAGACGGAACATGCGAGACACTCGACCTGACGGAAGTATCAGGATTCGAGACCGACAAGCCTCTGGAGGTGGAAAACGTTGTGTATGAACGTGTGGTAGGAGAGGATGAGGCTATGACAGTATGTCTACCTTATGATTGTGCTGTGCCACAGGATGTTGCAGTCTATGTCTTGAACACCACAACAGACGGCAACGTCTCATTTACACCATTGGAAGGTAATACTATGCAGGCTTACCAACCATATCTGATGCAACTGAATCAGGGGGCTCCTACTCAGCAACCGAACAAGGTTCGTCGGGCAAATGAAGTGGAAGGAGGAAAACTCCGCCTCGGTGCTAAGAATGTGTCTATAGCACCTACTCAGGAGGATGCTGCAACGTCTGTTGGCGACTTTAAGCTATGTGGTACGGTGAAAGGATTGACACATGCAGAGGGTTATAATATGAAGGCGTATGTGATGCAGCCCGACTTGACCTGGAGGATGACAGCTTCTGCTGAACCGGAGGATGCCGACAAGCAGTATCTGGCTCCGTTCCAAGCTTATATGTTGATGGCTGGTGGAGATGGAAGTGAAGTGATTGGTACGGATATTGAGGATGTTGTTCCAACCATCTGGGTTACTATTGGTGAGGCTGGATATGCGACAACTTACCTGACTGTTCCCGTTACTGCTCCTGAAGACATAACCGTTTACACAGGTAAGATTACAGGAACGGGCAGTTATAAGTATCTTATGCTGACAGAACTTGATGGTACTATTCCTGCCCAGACGGCTGTTGTCCTGAAGGGTAATGCTGGTACTTATGCGTTCAATGTCGCTGAAGAGGCAGATCCTGTAGAAGACAATGACCTGAAGGGTTCCTTTGAGGCTGTTGATGCTACAGGTAAGTACGTTCTGGCTAAGGTTGGAGATAAGGTAGGTTTCTACAAGGCTGAAAGTGGTAAGATTGCTGCTGGCAAAGCCTATCTGGAAAGTGATGCTAATGTTAAGGCCTTCTACTTCACAGAAGAGAATGAAACCTCTTTAAATGAAGAATTAAGAGTGAAGAATGAAGAATCGGCTGCCGCTGTGTATGATCTGAGCGGTCGACTTGTCAACTCTCAAAAGAAGGGCGTATATATCGTTGACGGAAAGAAAATCCTGAAGTAAAAATAAAAAAGCAACTGCGCAATGGCGTAGCTGCTTTTCTATTGCTATGTGGACCAGCCAGGGCTTGAACCTGGGACCTCCAGATTATGAGTCTGTTGCTCTAACCAACTGAGCTACAAGTCCGACAACCCGATTACTGGGTTTGCGGGTGCAAAAGTAGAGATTTCCACTGAATTATCCAAATGTGAAACAGAAAAATTTGGTCAGCAAAGTATATTTGTCTAATTTTGCACTCGCTAATGGAGAGACAGTGTGTTGCAACAATAGGGTTTTTTGATGGTGTCCACCGCGGACATCAGTGTCTGGTAAGTCAGGTGTGCCAACTTGCCCACGAACATTCCTGTCCCTCACTTGTCATCACCTTCGATAAGCACCCGCGTCAGGTGCTACACGCTGATTATATCCCCCAGCTCTTGTCCACCCTTACAGAAAAGAAGGCTTTGCTGATGGCCTCGGGCATCGACCGTCTGGAGGTGCTGCCCTTTACCGTTGAGCTGAGCCGTCTTACTGCCCTGCAGTTCATGCAGCAGGTGCTGCGTGATCAGCTACAGGTGAAGACCTTGGTGATGGGGTATGACCACCGCTTTGGTTGCGGAGGAGGCGAGTTTGCCGACTATGTGGAGTGGGGTAGGCAGACGGGCATCGACGTGGTGCTGGCTCATGAGCTGGGGGACGTGAAGGTGAGCAGCAGTCGTATCCGCCGCTTCCTGGCTGAGGGCGATGTGCGTCAGGCCAACATGCTGCTGGGCTACCCGTATGCTTTGCAGGGCGTGGTGGTGAGCGGTCATCAGGTAGGCAGACACATAGGATTCCCCACGGCTAACCTGAAGGTGCAGGAGGACAAACTCCTGCCTGCTCTGGGCGTCTATGCCGTAAGGGTGAGGGTAGAGGATGAGGCTACGTATGACGGCATGCTCTGCATAGGACACAGACCCACGCTGAACAATGGCGATGAGCTGTCTGTAGAAGCCAACCTGTTTGACTTCAGCGGTGATCTGTATGGCAAGAAGGTTAAGCTGATGCTGGTGGATCGTCTACGTGATGAACAATCCTTCCCCTCTGTTCAAGCCCTTCAGCTACAATTAGAGCAGGATGCGGCTCATGCCCGTAGGGCATTGAACATTGGACATTGAGCATTACGCTAGCCACTAAGCTACTAAGCCACTAAGCTACTAAGCTACTAAGCTATAAACCCCTAACCCCTAACAATCCTCTTGCCCCTTGCCCCTTGCTCCTAAATTCTAACCCCTAATCGCCAATGACCAACTTGGATTTCATAGCTCAACACCGTACGGATGATGTGCGTAAGCTGGCCCTGAGGAAGATGCCTGAGGGGCTGGATGCCGCTTTCTGCCTGCAACAGATTGAGGGATGGCAGCTGGCACGGAAGAAGATTCCCGAGTGGGCGGCAACGGATGGACTGCTGTTCCCTCCGCGCCTGTCTATGGAGCAGTGCAGCAGTCAGCAGACCGCCCTGTACAAACGTGGGGTGGTGGAGCGTCTGCTGGACGGTCGGTGCGAGGTGATGATGGACCTGACGGGCGGTTTCGGCATTGACTTCAGCTATATGGCCTCCCTGTTCCGTAAGGCGGTCTATGTGGAGCAGCAGGAACAGCTCTGCCGGATAGCCCTCCATAACTTCCAACTCCTTGGATTGCAGCAGGCAGAGGTGAGGAATGCCCAGAGCCAGGATGTGCTGGCTGCGTCCGCCCATACCTCTTTAATATATGCTGACCCTGCCCGTCGGGACGATGCAGGACGTAAGGTGGTACTCCTGGAGGATTGCCAGCCCGATGTGGTGGCCCTGCAGGATGAGCTGATGGCCCATGCCGATGCGGTGATGCTGAAGCTTTCGCCCATGCTGGACATTCAGCAGGCCCTGCGCCAGTTGCGCTGTGTGCGCGAGGTACATGTGGTCAGTGTGGAGGGCGAGTGCAAGGAGCTGCTGCTGGTGATGCATCGTCAGGAGGTGCCCCTGCGATACTGGTGCGTGAACATCACGGACCGTGTGCAGGAGACGATGGTGGAGGCGACGGGTGTCCGTCCCGTAATCTGCGAACGAGAAGGAGCCTATCTGTATGAGCCCAACGCCTCTGTCCTGAAGGCCGGTGTGCAGGATGCTCTCTGTAATATATATAAGGTGGAGAAGCTGCATGCCTTCAGCCACCTGTTCACCTCCGACCGGCTGATAGAGGACTTCCCCGGTCGCAGGTTCCGCATTGTGGGCGGTAGCGACTTCAGCAAGCAGGGTCTCAGGAATCTGCTGGCAGGAGTGAAGCAGGCCAATCTGACGGTCAGGAACTTCCCTGCAACCGTTCAGGAACTGAGGAAAAAACTGAAACTGACCGACGGCGGCAGCGTTTATCTGTTTGCAACAACCATGTCTGACAATTCCCATGCCCTGTTGAGGTGTGAGAAATGTTAAATTGTCTGTAAACTTTTGTAATTTTTGCACTATTTTTGCTAATCATGTGATTATTTTTGCTAAATTTGCGCCAGAATATACTTAAAAACCTACTTAAATAACCTAATTATGTCTACAAGAAGAGATTTTTTGAAGGGTATGGGTCTGGCGACGGCAGGCCTGACTTTGGTGCCCGGTGACTTGCTGGCAGCCAAGAAGAAAGTCCAGCCTGCCCCGGCTCCGAAGAGCGAGAAGGTGAAGATAGCCTACATCGGTATTGGTAATCGCGGTCAGCAGAATATCGACGAGTTTGCCAAGACCAATATGGTGGAGGTGGTAGCCCTCTGCGACGTGGACCTGCAGGGTAAGCAGTGCCAGAAGGTGCTGAACATGTACCCCAATGCCAAGCGCTATACCGATTTCCGCAAGCTCTTTGACGAGTACAGCGACCACTTCGACGCTGTAGCAGTAAGTGTGCCTGACCATACACACTTCTTTGTCTGCATGGCTGCCATGAAGCATGGCAAGCATGTCTATTGCGAGAAGCCTCTTATCCGTACCTTCCAGGAGGGTGAGATTCTGATAGAGATGGCCAACCGTCATCCTGAGTTAGCTACTCAGGTGGGCAATCAGGGTCACTCAGAGGCCAACTACTTCCAGTTCAAGGCTTGGATGGAAGCAGGTATCATCAAGGATGTTACAAAGGTGGTGGCTCATATGAACAATGACCGTCGCTGGCACAAGTACGACTGGAACATGACCAAGATGCCAGAGGGTGATCCTATCCCCGCTGGTATGGACTACGACACATGGCATGGTGGCGTTCG
>Ga0265298_10012167_pt1 | contig 10010 bp, 6 predicted proteins | sample AusTroGonzalo_MG_3_FD_193486 | JGI IMG/M metagenome (GOLD analysis project Ga0265298, IMG submission 193486) | Bovine rumen microbial communities from tropical cattle in Woodstock, Queensland, Australia - Gonzalo_01 | ecosystem: Host-associated > Mammals > Digestive system > Stomach > Rumen ... | reverse complement strand
TAAGGTTTTATAAGTCTTTCCAGTTCTTCCGACATTTCTTTTTGATTGCTTTTTTGACCGTATATAATTATCGGATCAACTCGCCAGTTATACATTTTTTCATCAGCTATTTTATAATCGAAAGCATTGTATTTGAGACACAGATTATCAAGTTTTTTGAATAAGCCTATGCCCGGTTTTACGTTTAAGGCATAGCGTACCATATCCGTTTTTTTGCCTTTCGTCAAATCGTCGTGAGCTGAAAAACGCTTATATGTCCAAGCATATCCCGGACGAAGGACTATATTATCTTTTTGTTCGTATATCTCATTTTTTACGAAGGAAGAAAATTCTGCCAAATCTTGCATTTTGTGATATCTCATTCTTTCAGATATCGGGGCAACAACGCCATACATTACCAATTCTTTGCGATTTTTTAGTACATCGTCTATCACCGGTGAGTGAAATTCCGTCATCATTTTTTCTTTGTTAAATTCATAAGAAGCCGCTACCAGTTGAAAATAATCAGACAGTTTTTGTTCTTCCGTTTTGGATAAGTTATTTTCCTTCAGGTAAGCATCATAATTTGCGCGGAGTTCGGTCATTTCCGGCAGATATTCTTCTATTTTGCCGTATACATTCATTTATTTATTCCTTACGTAATTTTTTCTTTTATTTGCCATTATTTTTTCTGCCATTTTCAATTTGGGATGAATTGATTTTTCGGACAGTTTCAAACCGGTTACGGAATCAATTTTGTTTGCCGCTTTGTTACGCAAATATGCAAAATAACTTATCTGCGGATTGTTGGCAACCAGCATATAATAGAGTTGCATTGCCTCCTTGCATTTATACATGTCGGGAACATTGACAACCACTTCGTTGCTTTCATTAATATGAATATTAAATCCTTTCACGATTTCCGGTTTTACCGGTTTAAAAACGTAATTGGCGCGTTTCAACATTTCTTCAGGCGATATTTTCGGGTTTTTGTATTTTAATACCACCATTTTATTTTTTTGCTCTATTTTGCTTGGCCAACCGCAAAATTCACTGAGCAAAACGGACATCGGGACGGCGTTGCGTTCGGAATATTTGCCGCTGTTGGCGCGATAGGCTCTTTCTGCTTCCACTCCGTAAACATAGCTGTATTTTTCAAAAGGCTGTTTGCGATATCCGGCATTGAGTATTTCATGATATTCTTGCGGAATCCTGTTCCAATTAAGAGAATCCAAATCAAACAAAGAGTTGTAGTTAAGCAATTTATAAAAATCATCGTCTAAACCGACAGCCGGCTTCTTTCCTTGTTTCCACAATTCTTCCTGATGTGCGGATTTGACTTGCAAATAAGCGTGTACACACTCATGCATCAACATTTCCACAAAAAAGTCTTCGCCGTTTCCATAAGAAATTAGGGCCTCGGCTTTGTTTTTTTCATCCGGAAAAAACGTATCTCCGCCAAATTCAAGTTTACCGTTATATGCAATTTTTGCTTTCATTTGTTCTTTGTCTTTTTCGGAATAACCGCTTTGTTGCAAAACAATATCGGATATTTTTTGAGCAACATATTCATAGTCTTCACGGCATTGTGAATATGGCTTTAAGGCAATATTTTCAAGATGAATCAAAGTGTCTTGCGCAAGTTGCTTGCCGGCTTCTTTGGCCGATTTTTTAATGGCCTTAAGCTGTTGCGGTTCAAAACGGAAGTTCTTGTACAGTTTGGCAAAGGCCAACAAATTGCTTTTTTGATTACGGAAAACATCAAATTTGGTCCATTTGTGTTTTCTTTTGGTTAAATTTTTTATTTTAAGCGCAATTTCTATTTCATTACTGTTTTCAATGTATGAAATAAGTTTTTCAAACATTTTGTTCCAATCTTTGGTTTTCCATTGTTGTATTTCTTTTTCGGGAAGTTCGGATACCCACAAAGAAAAATCATCAAACTGCTTAAAATCGGGAAATTCGGTGTTACTCATCTCATTATCCTTGTCGTGAAAAATTGCGCTCAACCACCGAATTATGGTACAGTATAATCGCAAATCTGTCAACAGCAAATGACTTTCCTGCGTTTGTGAAAAATCGCTGTCAAAAGATAGTAAATCCGTGCGTTATCGTTAATAAAAAATTTGCGAATTGGCGCTATAATGAGCAATAATTTGGATTAAAGAGAAAAAAAGGTTTCTAAAATGTTGGTATTTGCTTTTTTCGGCGCGGTGTTTTCGTCGGTCAGTTGGTTGATATATTCATTGATGTTTATTAATGCCAAATTGGCAGATGAACGCCTGATGGCACAGGATTTGTCTTCAATGCTGATGTTTTTGGCGGTGGTGCTGCTGCCGATTTTGGTAATTTGGATGGTTTTCGGTTATGTAAACCAGTTTTTGATTAATCGCGGCATGAATAAAAAGCAAAACGAGTTATTGACGCAGTTGCAGAAAAACCAGGATTATACCGATTTGGTAGTCAGAGTTATGCTTGATGCCGAACATGAAATCAAAGACGGTTTTGTGTTGAACAAGTTTGATATGTTTATTACCGATATGAACGAAGCTTTGGGTGAAATTATTCAGCGTTGCAATATTGCATCATCGGCGCAGTTGGATCAATTATGGCAGAGAGTGCGTCGCGGGGAACGTTGGACTCTCGGTAAAGCAATTCTTGATGCAAGCAAAAATCAAAGCACGTTTAATGCGTGGGTAAAGGAAAAAGTGGGGCGTGATAACGTGTTCAGAGGTTCGCTTTTGGAGTTTTGTTCGCGCTATCAAAATTTGTTGCAACTTTTGGAAAAGCACGACCGCGACCGTATTTTTGTACGGATGATTGAAAGCGGTGTTTTCGGTAAAGTCTATTCAATCATAGCTCCGATGAGTGACGGTATCGGTAACAGCTTGAAGCAAAATGATGTATATTCGTCGCAAATCAATGCCGCTATTCAAAAAACAAATGAATATACTTCGGCATTGAAATTAGCAACCATGGAAGAGCCTAAGGCCGATGAAAGCATTATGAATGTTGATCGTGACGATGACAGCGAATATGACGATGAACATGAACAGGCACCGAAAGAATCGTTCTTTTCACGCATAAATCCGTTCCGCAAAAAAGAAGAGCCGATGTTTGAAAACAACGAAGACGACCCGTTCTTCCAAGCTTTGCATAACAGTTTTAATGATCGTCCTTCGGAACCAGAACCGGATTTTTCGTCGTTTGACAGTACTCCGCGTATGAGTGAACCGCAGTTGTCGGTTAATGAGGTCAGCGAGCCGAAAATATCCGCAACTCCGGCAATGGGGCAGTTAAGGGAAACCTTGAATAACTTGCGTATGAACAATACGATGTCAGAGTTAACGGCAACACGTGACGAACCGGAAGAAGGAAGGCTTGCTCCGATGCAAAATGAACAATTCTTTTCTGCCGGAGATAAGACGGAACCGTCGCTTAACAATATGATGCAAGAAGATGATAGCCCTGACGAGCAAGAAGAAAAAGAAGAAGATTTGGTATATCCTTTCGGCGGATGGACAGATGAAAGCAATTACGGTAAGTAGTTTATTGTTGATATGCGGGTGGCTGTCCGCGGCAAATGCCGCTGTTTCCGACAGAATAGCTCTATACGGAGAATCTAAATACGGCTCCGGTTTTAAGGCTTTTGATTATGTTAATCCCGACGCTCCGCAAGGCGGAAAGATAGTCTTGCCGGCCTATGGTACGTTTGATAATTTTAATCCGTATATTTTCAAAGGTGTGGCAGCTTCTTTTGTGGCCGGACTGAGTCTTGAAACTTTGGGTACTTCACCGGTTGATGATCCGTTTACGGTTTATCCTTTGCTTGCCGAAAAGTTTGATTTGCCGGAAGATAAGTCGTATGTGGGCTTTATCTTAAATCCGAAGGCGCGCTTTTCAAACGATACACCGGTGACTGCCGATGATGTTATTTTCAGTTTTAATGCCATTATGGAAAAAGGCTCACCGATATACAAAATGTATTATTCCGATGTGGACAGAGCCGAAAAAATTAATGACCGCGAAGTGCGTTTTTATTTCAAAGAGGGTACCGAAAATAAAGAGTTGCCGATGATTTTGGCGCAATTCAGTATTTTTTCAAAAAAGGATTGGGACGGGCGCGAATTTGATAAGCCGACGCTACAAGTTCCGTTGGGGAGCGGCCCGTATATTGTAAAAGATTTTCAGGTTAACAAATATGTGGAGCTGCGCAAAAACCCCGAATATTGGGGCAGAGATTTGCCGGTACAACGCGGATTTTATAATTTTGACATTATCCGTTATGACTATTATCAGGACACTACGGTTACTTTGCAGGCTTTGTTTTCCGGAGATATTGACGCCCGCGAAGAATATATTGCCAAGATTTGGATGACCGGTTATAACAACGAATTGGTAAAATCGGGACAAATTATCAAAGAAAACATAGAACATAACAATCCGGCAACTCTGCAAAATTTTTCTTATAACGTGCGGAAAAATAAGTTCAAAGATCGTCGGGTACGAAAAGCTTTGGATTTGGCATTTAATTTTGAGTGGGCCAACGAAAAACTTTTCTATAATCAATATAAGCGCTTGTACAGCTATTTTACCAATACCGGCATGGAAGCTACCGGTTTGCCGGAAGGCAGAGAAAAAGAAATCTTGCTCAAATATGCCGACAAATTACCGCCGCAAGTGTTTACACAACCCTATGAGCCGGTTACCAATCCCGATATTTATGATTCGCGCCAAAACTTGAAAAAAGCGGTGGAGCTACTCAAAGAAGCAGGATATGACTTTGTTGACGGTAAAATGACCAATCTTAAAACCGGAGAACCTTTGGAAATAGAAATTTTGAGCAATTCCGCCAACGGTGCAACCTTTACCAAAGTTATGTTGCCGTTTATTGAAAATTTACGCAAAATCGGTATAAAGGCGGTGTTCAGAAATTTGGAAGTCAATATTTTCAAAAATCGTCTGGATAATTTTGATTTTGACATGGCGATTGTATCGTATCGGGTTTCGCAGTTACCGGGTAACGAACAGCGTGATTATTGGGGTAGTGCTTCGGCAAACATCAAAGGCAGCAACAACATCATAGGTATTCAAAATGAAGTGGTTGATGAGCTGATAAAGGGCTTGGTGGCCGCACAGGAAAAAGAAGATTATGTGGCCTACGTTAAAGCCTTGGATAGGGTATTGCTAAATGAAAACTATATGATTTTTCAATGGTATTCACCGTATTCGCGGGCAGCTTACCGCAACAAATTCGGACAACCGAAAACGGATATAAAAACCGGTTTTCAGCCATATATATGGTGGATGAAGGAGTAAGATATGCGGCAATATATTTTAAAACGTTTACTGTTAATACCGTTTACTCTGTGGGGAATTATAACCGTCAACTTTGCCATTATCCAGTTGGCTCCGGGCGGTCCGGTTGATTATGTATTGGCGCAATATAGCGGTATGAATACCGATACCAAATCGCAAATTACGGGAAGTGCCGATATTCAACAGGCAAGTCCGCAGGCTGACGGCTCATCTTCTAAATACGTCGGAGCGCAAGGAGTGCCGGAAGATTTAATCAAGGCATTGGAACAACAATTCGGGTTTGATAAGCCGTGGTATTATCGCTACGCTAAGATGATAAAAGACTATATTTGTTTTGATTTCGGTAAAAGTTATTACAGAGATAAAACAATTACCGAGCTGATAAAAGAACGCCTGCCTGTTTCCATATCGCTCGGTTTATGGTCAACACTTATTATCTATTTGATTGCAATTCCGTTGGGCATAAAAAAGGCTCGCAAGGACGGTTCAAAATTTGATATCGTGACTTCATTTTTAGTGGTTGTCGGGTCGGCTATGCCGGTATTTTTGCTGGCAGTGTTTTTCATTGTATTTTTTGCCGGCGGCATTTATTGGCAATGGTTTCCTTTGCGCGGTTTGGTGTCGGATAATTGGGAGTTACTCGGATTTTGGGCAAAAATCGGCGATTATTTCTGGCATATTACTTTGCCGGTAATTACTATGGTAATAGGCGGTTTTGCCGGACTTACCATGTTGACTAAAAACTCGTTTCTTGATGAAATAAACAAGCAATACGTTTTGACGGCTAAAGCCAAAGGCGCTTCCGAAAACCGGATTTTATACGGTCATGTTTTCCGTAATGCCATGTTGATAATCATTGCCGGTTTTCCTTCCTTACTAATAAAAATGCTGTTTACCGGCTCTCTGTTAATTGAGGTTATTTTCTCGCTTAACGGTTTGGGTTTGCTCGGCTATGAAGCGATTACCACTCGTGACTATCCGGTAGTTTTCGGCACTCTTTATATTTTCGCTCTCTTAGGGTTGGTTTTAAAACTCATCAGCGATTTAACGTATTGTCTTGTGGATCCTCGCATCAACTTCGATTAAATAAGCTCGTCTAACGGTCATCTGCTTGTAATTTTTGCGCTCGTGTACTACTTTGTACACGTCGCTTAAAAATCACGGCGCATCTGACTCGTTATCCGAGCTTATACGCGAGGCCGTGCATATTTTTGTTTTTCCTTACGTGCTACTTTGTAAACGTCGCTTAAAATCACGGCGCATCTGACTCGTTATCCGAGCCTATACACAAGGCAGTGCCGGTTTCTGTTTCCTTCCTGTGCCGTTTTAGGCACTGTGAAAACTATAATCTTTACAGATAGAAAATTCTTTCAATATCACGAATATCTGACGGGGCGACAAACAGTAAAATTTTATCGTTCGGTTCCAAGCGTTGTTTATCAAGGTCATAAATCAGCGTATCGTTGCGGGCAATCAACATAACGGAGCTGTCTTCCGGTATTTTCAGTTCTTTAATGCTTTTACCCAAATTAACACTGTCTTCTCCCAGACGAATTTCCCAAAATTCGCCCACACCTCGTCCCACCGAATATGCTTCGTTAATTCTGGCTTTGCGTAAATAGTGTAAAATAGCCGATATGGTAATAACCGAGCGGTCAATAATCACGTTGTTTCGGCTGTTAAATGCCAGTTGGTTATAGTCTTTGGAATTGACCAAAGACAAGGCTTGTGTTTCTTTATTTTTTGCGGCCAAAAGCGATATAAGCAGGTTATCCTTATCTTTATCGGTTACGGCAATGCTGACATCGGCTCTGGCAAAACCGGCATCTTGTAAAATAACGTCGCTCATCATTTCGCCGGAAATAACTGCCGTATTGTTCAATTTCTCGGCCATTTTTGCCGCTTTAACGGCATCATCTTCAATAATACAACAGTTTGCCGCGTTTTCATCTTTTTCTATTTGTGAAGCCAAATAATACGATATGGTATTGGCTCCGAAAATAACCGTTTTCTCGTACGGATTATGGTCAACACCGAACAAGCGCATAATTTCGGTATTTTTGTCCGAATAACAGCTCACATATATCAAGTCGTTACGTTGCAAATAAACTTCTTCATTATTAGGGATAATTCGGCGATTACCGCGCATTATAAGCACTATTTTGGCGTTTGAGTCTTTCAGCTTTTGATTGATATGATTGAGTGAAAACTTTATAAACGGAATATCCGTATCACGAAGCCGGAAGGCAAACACGTTAATTTTGTTTTTCAAAAAAGGAAATACCGCGGAACTTCCCGGCAGATTATACAATGAAGTGATAAATTTACCGATTTCCACATCCGGAGTAATTACCAAATCAATCGGCAGGCTCTTTTCATTGTACAGGGTATTCCACAACGGATTTAAGAAATATTGCGAATCAACGCGGGCGATTTTACGCGGTACATTAAACAAAGTATATGCCACCTGACAGGCAATCATATTAATCTCATCACTGTCGGTAACGGCAATCAACATATCCATGTTTTTCATGCCGATACTTTCTTGAATATCCGGGTGAGAAATAGAGCCTAAAACCGGTTGTACATCATATTCTTTGGCAATTTCATCAAGTTTTGCGGAGTTTTCATCAACCACAACAATGTCGTTGTTACCCAAACTCAAATATCCCACGATGCTTTTTCCGACGCTTGAAGCGCCCCCGACTACAATCTTCATTTAAGCACTCCTCAAAAAATATTCGTTAATCAAATCTGTTGTTTCGCTCAATGTATTTAATTTAGTATATTGTTCGCGAAATTTCTTGGCTTCATAAAAACTTTTTACATACCAACCTACGTGTTTGCGTGAAATGGCAACACCTGCTTTTTCGCCGTAATATTCGGCGAGCAAACGCAAATGTTTAAGCAACATATTCTTTATTTCTTCGGTATTCGGTGACGGCAAAATATTGCCGGTTTGCAAATAATGATGTACCCGATTAAGCAGCCACGGATTACCCAAAATGCCCCGTCCGATCATTACTCCGTCAACGCCGGTTTGAGCTATTCTTTGCGCGGCAATTTGCGGAGAGGTTATATCGCCGTTACCGATAACCGGAATTTTAACTGCGGCCTTGACTTCTCCTATTGTGTTCCAATCGGCTTCGCCGCTGTAACCTTGCGTTTTGGTACGGCCGTGTACGGTAATGTAACTTGCGCCGCTGTCCTCACACATTTTGGCAAATTCAACCGCATTAACGTGTTCACTGTCCCAGCCTTTGCGAAATTTTACGCTGACTTTTAACGGAGTTGCTTTTATCGTGTTTTCAATAATGGAGGAGGCAAGCGATAAATCTTTCATTAGCGCCGAGCCGGAATTGTTGGAAACTATTTTTTTTACCGGACAACCCATGTTTATATCTATGGATTTGGCTCCCAAATCGGCGACAAGTTTAGCGGCGTCGGCAAATAACTCGGGCGAATTACCGACCAACTGCACCACCACCGGATAAGGTTCATCTTTAACATTGGCAATTTGATAGCTTTTCGGGTTTTTGCGCTGTATGGCATTGACTGCCGCCATTTCGGCTATCAAATTACCTTTGCCGCAATCGTGCAGAATCGTGCGCATGGGCATGTCGGTAATACCGGCCATCGGGGCTAAAAAAACGTTGCTGTCAAATCCTTCGAACGTCATTAATTAATTTTTCCCAAAGCACGAGCCAAAATATAGTAAACTTTACCGATATCCGATCCCGAAATTAAGGCAAGCAACGTGCCGGCTCGTTCGTTTTCGCGTGCCGCCGCTACCAATGCTTCAAAATCAGATAAGTATTTATCTACCAAAACACGGAAGTTTTGGTTATTTTCATAATCGTCTTTAACGGCGACAACCTGTTTTTTGGTCATATTCTTGGAAAGGTAACGCACAAATGCGCCGTGGTCACCTTCATAATATTTTTTCCATAAAGCATCATCTTTATCCGTTTTATTGAATACGGCATTAATATCAATGGACAATGTTTCCAACTCACTGATAATATCCGATGAGTTGCGCATAAAAGTATCCATACTGGCGGATTTGAATTTTTTATTAAATTCATCTACTTGTTTTTCGGTTTTTTCGTAGCCGTCGCGCAAGTTTGCCAAATGGCTGTCAACGGCTTTGCCGAAGGTACTCATCTTACTTTCGTATTTTTGCAAGGTATCGCTGATTTCTGTGCCGGTTTGCGCCAATTTTTTATTGGCGGCCACAATTCCGGCCGTAATTTGATTGAGATTACCCATTACATCTTTTATGGAAGTGTTTTGTTCACTGATTATTCCCAATCCGGCTTTGCTTTGTTCGGCAATTTTATCCGTACTTTCGCTCAAGCGCGAAATGTTGCCGGATACCTGTTGATTTATTTCATTGAACTTGTCCAAAATTCCGGAAGCTCTTTGACCGAATGCTTCAATGTTTTTATTCATATTTTCTTCGGCGGTTGCCAGATTTTGGGTAACTTCGGTCACGGCTCGTCCGAAATCACTGCTTTGTTTGCCGGTTGTGCCGTAAAATTCTTGCAAACGTTTTGCCTGTTCGCCGAAAGCCGAAACTATTTTTGCGATATTGTTGACAAGCTGGATACCTTCATTTTCCAACAATTTGCGTTTTTCCGTCACGTTATCGCCCAAATTCACAAATGAAGCCGATATTTGCTCGGTGGTTTCGTGCATATTGCGGATTTGGT
>Ga0265298_10012166_pt1 | contig 10010 bp, 17 predicted proteins | sample AusTroGonzalo_MG_3_FD_193486 | JGI IMG/M metagenome (GOLD analysis project Ga0265298, IMG submission 193486) | Bovine rumen microbial communities from tropical cattle in Woodstock, Queensland, Australia - Gonzalo_01 | ecosystem: Host-associated > Mammals > Digestive system > Stomach > Rumen ... | reverse complement strand
GTATTTTGGTCCCATATTCGGGATACCCGGCACGTAGCCGGTAAAGTCCAGCGGTATACGATCACCATACTTTCATAAAGAGCCCGTCAGCGTACATCTGTTTGATGATCAGCGTATCCAGATCCACGATCAGCTCACGGTACGCTTTGATGAGCTCAGCCTTATCCTTGCCGGTGGCGCCGGTTATATTCTCAGTGATCCAGCGCGTGTCCACGCGGTTGGTAAAGCTGAGCGTATCGGTATCCGTGCCGGAGTGGGCCGTGGTGTCGGAGCCGGTCTCCTGCGTCTGGTTGAGCTCGGTCTCGGTCGAGCCGCCCAGCGGGATGATATAATTCTTGGTGCCTTTGTTGGTGGGCGTGTAGGTGATACTCTCACCGTGCTGCCGCTGGTTCTGTTCGGATCCCAGCTTTTCCAGACTGTCGTGGGTCTGGCGCTGGTAGTCGGAGGCCAGAGCCGACAGCGCGGAGATCTTGCTGTTGTAGAGATCAGTATAGTAGCCCATATTGTCCCGCAGCCAGCCCCGCAGGGTGATCTTAAAGCGCCCGATAGTTTCCTGTCCGATCTCGTCAAAATAACATTTATCCGTCCACGTGGCGATAAAATTCTCGTAAATGGTGGTATCGTTTGTGTAAAATATCGGACTGTTGGGATCCGGGAACAGATCGTTCTCCACGATCCCGTACGCGATAGTCGGATCCACCTGGATCGCGGTCACTGCCTCAAGCCATACCGCACGGGGATCCTCCGGCAGGTCGTCGTTGTCAATGTGTTCCTGGAGCATTTCCGCAAAAACACGGCTCTGTACGTATTCCTCGATTGTGGTAGTGTATTTAGCCATTATTTGCGCCTCCCTCCGGAACGACCGGCTGATAATCAAAGCCTCCGGGCGCCGGCGTCTTTTTCATATCGATACCGGCCTGGAGATCGTCCAGGATATAGTCGATCATATCACGGCGGAACCGGCAGCTGATCTCTTTACCGCCCAGCACGCCGGCAAACCGCTGATTGATCAGCTTGCAGGCCTGGAGCCTCGGCGCCATAAGCGCCGCCTGATACATAAGTAAACCGGAGTTGCCCGCGGCCACTTCGGATGTGTTAAGGCGCTCGGCCTTGCCGGTGTTGCTGGAACCGATGCCCCGCTCGCGCATATACTGTGCGTATATATCCTGCTGGAGCGCCCGGAGCGCGTTGCCCTCGAAGGGCACGGCCATATTCAGAACGCTGATAGCCTGCGGATCAAAGTCGTTGGTGATCCGGATCACGTCCGCGTTGGCGTCGTACTCAAGGTACGCGTTTTCCGCGCTGAGCTCCGCCTCTTTCGGGGCTTTCAGGACCACCGGCCGCTTTTGCGCTCTCGCGTTGAGCTCAATGATCCGGTCCAGCTCCGCGAGCCGCGTCGCGTACATCAGAGCCCTGTCCGCGCCGTTGGTGCGGGTGACGTTGTTATAGATGATGACGCTGTTTTCATTGTCCAGCTCAGCCGTAAAACCGTTGACGGCCTGGACGATCCGGCGCGTCGGGATCCCGTATATATTAGGCAGCGAGCTCCCGAAACCGGACAGCGCCACGAGGCCCTCCTCCACGGCAAAGACGATAGCTTTGCCATGATAGTACAGGCTCCGCTCCAGATAGATCGGATCTATCGTATCCGGCACGTCCCACTCAATACTGGATATGGCCAGCTGCGCGAGCTGGTCTATCCAGTGGGAGTACGTGACTAAATTTTTGCCGTAGGCGGCAGCCTCTGTGGTAATCATAATTCAATCACATTGTCCGACATAGCCGTGATAGTGGCGTCGGCATCAATTGAGGATATAGATATTGCGCCCTCATTTATACTGAAATTAAAACCGTTTAATCCGATTCTAATACGGTGTGTTCCTGTTGCATATAGTCCCAGGTAGTTTCGAATATATAGACGGTTTGCATAGGAATTAGCTTTTCCGGCGCCCGAGGATACCGGAAGTGTCTTACTTAATGTAATTTCTTGTTCCGCAAGCCATGCAGTGAGTGTGTCCTCGGTAAAAGGAGTTGCTATATTATTAATAATAGATACAACAGTCCCGACGGCAGCGGCTTCGGTGGCGCTTGTGACCTTTATATTGTGCTGATAAAGACTTCCACCACCGGCCTCGCCCAGCTCGTAACCGTCGCCGTCCGCGTTGACAACGACAGCCTTGCCAGCGTCCCCTGCTTCCGGCGTAGGCAGCGCTTGTAGTGCTTTTTTTACTTCATCAGTAGTCATACCCAGATGCCCCGGTTTGTTCCAGAAACGTCCATTAAAATTCATAAATATCTCCTCCTTTAAGGATAGAGGCCGGCCTCAGCTAAGACCGGCCTCCGGGTAAGTTTACGGCGTGACGATGACTTCCTCGTCCTCCTCCTCCGCGGTGAACACGACGCAGTTGGCAAACGGGCTCAGGGATACGATCCGGTCGCAGTGGAGCCAGAAGTTCTCCTCAGCCTCGGCGCCGTTGGGGTTGGTCCAGAGCTCAGGCTCGTGCTGATCGTAGATCTGGAGCAGGTCGATATCGTACATAAGTCCGATAACAGTCTCCAGGTTGGCCTCGTCGGTAGCGTCGAACGGGAAGTTGCCGGCACCCAGTCCGGTGATCTCCTCGATGCGGGCCTTTTCGGCAGCGGTGAACGTAAAGCTGTCGATCGGCATCCGGCGGCCGATAAACTCGGCGTAGGTCAGGTTGAACGCAGCAGCCAGGTCTTTCACGTCCACGTGAGCGCCGGCCTCGGCGGTCATAGTGATATACAGCTTTTCGCCGCGCATCGGAACGGGCACGCCCGCCTCGTTGTATTTGTCGCTCATCCATTTGAACAGCTCCGCGTAGGTACGGGCCTCAGCCAGAAACTCCACACCGTCGCCGGTGACCGGATCGGCCACAGGCACGTTGGTGCCGGCGCCGATAGCGGCCAGGCACTTCTGCGCCAGTTTGAATTTGGTCAGGATCTGGCAGTCCCACTCGTAGCCATTGTAGAGGCTGTCGACGAGATACTGCACGAACGCGTCCAGAGCGCCAAAGGAATTGAACGCCGCGCGGAGTCTCTTTCTGGAGACGCGGACGGAGTACACCATATTGGCGTTGGTCACGTGCCATTTGACGTACACGTCGGGCATATTCGCGGCAAAGGGATTGCCGGGCTCGGCAGAGCCGCCGGGGCCCTGGCGTTTAACGCCTGCGGGAGCGCAGAGCACTTCCTCCACACCGTCGCCGATATCCAGGACGCCTTTGAACGCGGGGCTCAGGCGGTCCTTATACATATTGTCGACGAGTCTGGAGCGCACGATCTTATTGACGAGCGCGGCCAGCCAGCGGTTGGTAAGGGAAGTCTCGGCCAGTACGGCGTTGCCGTAGGTGTAAAGGGTCTGTACGTTATCGGTCACTACTTCAACGCCCACGCCCACGTCGCCGCCGATAGCGGTCAGGGTCGCAGCGTCCAGGGTATTGTTACCCACTACGTTAGGAATATAAGGCATTGTAAAACACTCCTTTTAATAAATGTATTTTTTCTCGATCCTCGGCAGCGGATCGGCGTCCGGATCCTTGCCGTCCTTTACCGGCGCAAAGAAACCGGACAGTTTTTTCGAGCGGGCTGCCTCCCGCTTTTCGTACTCCGCCAGCCTGGCCTCGGACGCCTGCACCCGCGCGTTCAGCGCGTCAATAGTGTCCCGGAGTCCCTGGAGCACTTCCACGAGTCCGTCGTCTCCTGCGTCGGCCTCCTCATCCTCCACGTCCTCCGGCGTCGCCGGATCCTCCTCCGGATCTCCCTCCTCAGCTGCGGGCTCGGGCACAGGCTCCGCGGGCAGCGTATCCGCCGCGTCTGCGGGCTCCGTCTCCAGCTCCTCCGCCGGCAGGATCTCCTCGGCAGTTATTTCCAGATTGTCAAAGTCTTTCGTTTCATCAGGCATTATTATCACCTCGATATCATTATATAAAAAAGTTTTCCACAAGTCAATACAAAACTTGTGGAAAACTACAATATATTGTGGTGTATTCAGTTAGCGGGTACTATATGTTGTATTTATCCAATACAAAATACCCACATGAGTCAGTAATCTCCATTATTTGGTGTTGATATTTACAATAACAATGTTTTTGATCGCTCCCTATAAAACAATGTTTACAATCATAGCATCTCCGTAATGGCGGTGGATTACGACTAAAACCTTTATCTCCTTCCGATTTACCGACTTCATGTACTTCCACATCACACCATTCGATTTCCGGAAAATTTTCAATCATCTTACCGGCATATTGATTTGCTACCCATGTTTTATCATATCCGGATGGTCCAGTAAAACATATATCAATCGATACTGCAAATTTCATACTATACCTCCCAATATTTGCTTAATATCTTTGGATCTAACACATCACAAGATGTGACAATTTCGCCAGCATCAAGGCGCAGCTGCACCCAATCTTTAATTACACGATTATAATAACGCGCCTCTATTTCTGAGATGAAATTATCCAGCGTTTCCGGACTTTTAAACGCCTGTTTTAATTCATCTTTCATGATTGATACTTTAATCGTGCGCTTATATCGCTTACCATGCCGGAGACGATATAAGATCCATTTTGCCCGGAGTTTCTTAAATAGTTTACTCATACTCCACCTCGATAATATCTTCCAATTTGCATCCGAGCGCACGTGCCATCTTCACGCAGCGCAGTACACCGGCTGTCTCCAGCTTCTTCCGGCCCTGGCAGTAATCCTGCAACGTCCGGAAACTGACACCGGCTTCGTCGGCGAGATCATGCTGCGTCATGCCCGCCGCCTGACGTATCAGATCCAGGCGGCTTGCGTATTCGCAAAGCCAAAGCACACAGTTATTGCCGGACTCGTCCGGAGCGCGGTAATGTTCGGCAGCTGCGGCATCCGCGGCTTCTCCCCATGTATCAAAACCGGCGCGCCATACGACGCCGCCCTTGCCGATGTAATTTAATCGTATAATTCCGTATTTCATAGTGTACCTCCCCAGTAGGCGGCGAGGATCCTCGCCGCGAATAATACAAGCCAAAGCGTTCCGATCGCGCTGATCCCGGAGATCAGGCCGGCGAGGACCGGATGATCCTCGCCCCATTTATCGAGTCGAGCAATCATTGTTCTGCCTCCTCGTATCCGTAAAACTCAGCCTCAGATACCAGAGAGCAGTCGCCCCAAAAATCCGGGTCACTCCAGTAATTCATCGCGCACGCCTCAGCCTGCTCGTACGTTCCCTCGTAGATCCACTCGTTATCCACGATCACCATCCAGCGCTCCTTGTTCTCGTTCTTTTTCATTTTTCTATACCTCCTTGCGTCGTGCCTTTTGGCCTCCCGACAATGCCATTATACGCTTTTGCGCGTACATTATCAACAGGTGTTTGAAAAAATTTTTTCAGTCCATTATAAACGGCCCGATATCAGTGCCCACGATGCTGGCGGCCAGGCTCAGGATATCCTCCTGGTATCCTGCCCGCATACTTGCGATCTCGCCGGTGTCGTCTGTCGTGCCGCCGGTCATACGCCGGATATATTCCAGCTTGGCCCGCTCTGCTGTGTCCTTATCGTAGCCGTCGATAAAGCCGGAGCTGATGACCTCGCGCAGCATATCGTCGGATGCGGCCAGCGGGTCAAAGTCGCCCTCGTCCAGATAATACTCTGCTTTGTAGAAGTCTGAGCTGCGCTTGCGGTCGCGGGCGTTCAGCCCTTCCAGCAGCTCCTGGATCACCTGCTCCCGGTCCATTGTCTTGAGCTTGAGCCCGGCCGTCGCTATTATCGTCTTTTCCTCGCCGGTAAAGTAGTCGCTTTTCATAGCCTGCCGGAATATATCCTCCACCGGATTTTCCGGCCTCGCTTTCGCGGCTTTCTTGGCCTGGCCCATACTGCGCCATTTGTTCAGTGCTGTCAGATACTTCTGCTGCGTCTCCGTCGTGGCGCTCCTGAGCGTCTGGGCGCCCACCGTCTGAGAGCGCATTGACGCGGACAGTCCGCGCCGCAGCGTACCGTATTGCTGTAAATTAAACTGCTTGACCGCCTGACCGCGATATACCGCGGTAGTCTTTGCTGTGCTTTTACGTGCCATTGTTTAGCACCTCCCATATCGAAAACGGCCGCATACCGTTGATATACTCATATACACCCTCCGGCAGGTCGGCGCCTTCCGGTACACTGGATGATATTAACTTATTGAAACCGCCCAGCACGCCGCCGTACGTGCGTTCGTCGTGTTCGTATATCTTTTTGATCCGGTCGAGACGTTTCTTCACTTCGACAGCGGTGTCCTTGATCGACGCCGGCCAGGTAAATATCGTATAGCCGCTCCAAAGATCAATAGCCGTGGTGCTCTTTTTCTTATTGTTCGGTATCAGCGCAAAACGGAACTTTCCGACCTCCGCGTAGTATCCCCGCGTCACGTTCACCGTGCCGGTTTTAGGGTCCAGGTAGTAAACTGCGTACTTTCTACTTGTCATTGTTCTCACTCTCCATATAATACTTTATAAGTTCGCAAGCCATTATCTTGATAGCTTTATCAAGTGCTATTATTTCGTTAGCGTTAAGACGGTGCTCACACGCCTGTAAACGTACTAAAATTATAAGTGCATCGGCAATTGTCATTGTAGGGTCCTCCTTATTTAGATAATATACTGCTTAGCAGGGCGTAGTCAATCGGCATATTGCGACCGTTGTACTCGTCCCAGTTGTCCACCTTTGAGATCTTAAAGCCCGTTTCCTCCAGGATCACGCCACCGCGGCAGCGCACCGGCAGCAGGCGACCCTGCAAAGGCTTGCCCGTCTCGGAGTTGATGCAGGCGTGGATCTTGTCCAGATCAATCACCATTCCCGGCCGAAAGTCGTTTATATCCATAACCGCCTTGATATCATCCGGAGCTCCGCATACCGTGTAGTGCCGCTCGCCGTCCTGGGTATAACTGTACGTTTTCTGACGCACAAAACGGGCTGTATCGTAGCGGCCCTCATAGCCCCACGTTCCCAGCTCGTACGGATCTATCCGGAAATCCGGCGACGCCTCCAGCAGCGCCTTGCCGGCCTCTGTGACCTTTACGCTGTCGGTGTCACAGTACACAAACTCACGCCGCAGGATCCTGACGGCCCGCCAGAGCTGCCACCGCGCCCAGGCGCAGATAAAGATCGCACTGGGCAGGTAATATTCGATCTCCGCCACCTCGATCTCAATATCTGACTCCAGCAGGTCCGTGTCCGGATCCAGCCGCGTTGTGTGCGGGTACCGGAGCAGCTTGGTGCCGTCTTTGCCGTAGCTGGCGTTGAGCATCACCTTTGCCAGGGAACGCTGCGTCTTGGCCGCGCTCTTTTCCTCCGGAGTGATATCCTCGCGCTTGAGCTCCCGATCCGCGTCGCTCTTTATTTTCATCCAGTAGGATACGAACTCACGGTAGTGCCCGGTACGGCTCCGGAAAAAGTACAGGCACGTGATCCTGCCGCTCTGGATCTCATACTCGCTCTCCATTATCCGGCAGTCGATACCGGTCAGGACCGCGTACTCGTTCTGGCATTTGATAATCTTGCCCTCCATACGGACGCTGGTCTGCGGGATCGTCGGAAACATTAAGGCCGGGAAGTGATCCGCGCTTTTTAACTGCAACGTGAGCTCGGCCCAGTCCGCGATAACGCACGGGTACGTGCGGATGAGCCGCCACGCCTCCTCCTGCGTCGGATTGTCGATAATAAGGGGCTGACCCACCGGCAGCGGGTAGTTTGCCATTTTGTCCGGATACATACTGTGAACGTCGTAAGAGTGCGTGTTGTAGAGATCCTTGCAGGCGTAGTACGGATTGAGATACGAGATCCCGCCGTAGTACGCCAGCAGCAGGTGCTTGTGCATCTCGTACGGCAGCGGCCGGATATCCCGCGGGAACGAGTCCAGATAACGGTCGTAGTCTTTCTTTTTTAGCCACTGGGCCACCGTCTTACGAAATCGAGGGTATGTTTTCCTGAGCCGGTCATTGTACGCGATAGCGGCCTGCGTATTCTCCACGTAACCCCGGCGCCGGTAGTCCGCCAGGGCACGGGAGATTATCATCACGTCGTGGTCGACGTAGCTCCACTCCTCCGCGCTCACCGGATCCTCCGGCGTCCTGAACTTCTCGTAGTCCCACTCGCCCTTGAGCTTTTTGATACCGTAGAGCTCGCCCAGCTTGGCGGCACTGCACGGAAATATCTTTAACGAGTCCCGGAACGTCACCTCGGCGCCGTCCCAGGCCGCGGTAAAATTGTAAAGTACGTTCTCCCGCGTCTCGCTCACGATCTCCCCGTGACCGTGCAGCAGCCACCAGAAAATGAAGTCGCCGTCAAATTTCAGGTTATGAGTAAACACGTTCATTTTGCCGCGCCGACGCTTGCGGCCGGTCTGAGGCTGCACTTTGTAGATCTCAGCTACCGCGGCCATAAACGAGTCCACCGTGCGGCCCCGGATAATATCCTCCGGCCGCGGATCCTCCTCCACCGGGATCAGAGCCCAGGCACAAACCCACGTTTCTGAGAGATCCCGCCGCAGCTTTCGCGTCTTGATATCGTACACCCGGCGGGCTGTCGTCTCGAAGTCCGCCACGTATTCGATTGCCATTTGATACCTCCGTCAAAAAGGGCCGGGCTCTAAGTCCCGGCCCGCTGTCATACTATACGCCAGCTGTCCAAAATAAGCCACTTAAAAGGGGCTGTCGGCGCTTTCCTCGTCCGCGGTGGTAAAATCATCCATAGCGTCCGTTCTTGCCTTAAAGGGCTCAATACGCTTTACTGTTTTGACCCAGTACACCGGATACCGTCCGCGCTCGGACAGGTTGTACTGATCACTGTCAACGTAAATGTAGCAGCGCTCCTGAGGTACGTTTTCGGCTCCCTGGACAAACTTCAGGTCTACCTTTACGCCCTTGTACTTGCCGCCGCTCGGGATCGTCTTATACGACTTGAATGAACGCCCGCCCTCGAGCTTAACGTCTCTTACTTCTACTACTTCGATCTTAACTTCTTTTGCCATTGTCTTTTCCTCCTTTAATGGCTTACCGGCCACCGGTTCGCTTTGCTCCCCGGTCTCCCGTCCTCGCCGGCTCTCCCGTCCCACTTAAACTCTTATTTACCGTTGACTACGAACTCCTGGAGCGCGTGCCGGTACTCGCACCGGGCCTTGTAGAGCCGGTCCGCGCAGGCCCGCATCTCCACGGCGCAATTCAATAGTGCCTTTGCCCGGTCCGTCTCGGCCGTGGCCGTACGCATCTCGTCCGCCAGGTCCAGCCGGAGATCCTCCAGCGCGTCGTACAGGTCGTCGAACTGGTTGGCCGTTCGGACCTGGTCAGTCGTTACCAGGCGCTTGCGCGTCTGTGCTAAAGGCTGGATATCAGTCATTATTCTCGACACCTTCCTCACCTCCTAACGGTATAGGCTCGCCGTCCAGGGCCGTCTGGATCAGATCCTCCAGGTCAGACGTATCAGCGTCCAGGTCAATATTGTCAGGTTCACCCATTAACCTATTAAACACGTCCTCCAGATCGCCCTGGCAATCGTCATCATCCAGGTCGTACCGGTGCCAGCCGGTGAAGTCCTCGATCTCGGTCAGGAGATCCGGATCCACGTCCGTAAACTCCTCACCGTCGACACCTACCCATACGGCCGGGCCTACGATTATATCACCGTACCACCCGAAATTACAAGCAAGGCCCTTATTTTTGCCGTCCTCATTTACGAGCATTACCGTATCCAGATCCCACCTTACGGCCTCGATATAGCCGCCTACGAGATCCTGGAAAGGCTTGAGCTCGTTCTCTACCTGCACGAACTCAGGAGCCTCGCCCGGCTTTTTTAACACCACTGTGATCTTTGCCATTCTATCTGCCTCCTTATATGGCTGCTGGGCGGTAATGCCGGCCGTGCTTGCAACGGCGTCGAGGCTGCCTTCTCTAACTTGTCGACCCTCACGTGCGAAAAACCCAGTAAAGAACGTGAGGCGGCACCCAGCGTCACGTATTGTAGCACAGC
>Ga0265298_10012165_pt1 | contig 10010 bp, 6 predicted proteins | sample AusTroGonzalo_MG_3_FD_193486 | JGI IMG/M metagenome (GOLD analysis project Ga0265298, IMG submission 193486) | Bovine rumen microbial communities from tropical cattle in Woodstock, Queensland, Australia - Gonzalo_01 | ecosystem: Host-associated > Mammals > Digestive system > Stomach > Rumen ... | reverse complement strand
TTGTAGCTGTTGACAAAATTGAGAAGGTGGATCGCAACGACTGTGTCTATATCGGAGAGGAAATCATCCACATCCCTGACGGCTATCTCCAGACTTTCCGAAAATTTCTTGATACCCGCTCGTTTTAATAAATAAGTATATAGATTTTTTGTACCTTTGCATCGAAAAACAAATAAAACAAAGAAATTATGGCAGTGTACCAATGTACCATTGTACCATTGTACCATTTGGTTTCTTCAATGTAACGGCTGGTAGTGAAAAATAGTTAGTATTCCATTTATATTATATATTATATAATAATATATATATAATATAATATAGATTAATTACTCTCTTCTCAGGGTGCAAAATCGAAAAACGTAATGGTACAATGGTACAATGGTACATTGGTACATTACTGAATGTGCCATCCGCCACGCGCACATACCGAGAGGCCGCCTGACGCTAAGCAGAGGCCGCCTGACGAGCTGACAGAGGACTCACGGTGAGAGGGAGGCAACATGAGGGACAAAGCGCTAAAAGCGACAAGAGCGCTCGAAGCGACAAGTGAAAATAAACCTGCTTTGCGTCTTTATTTGTAACTATAAGTTGCTTCACGGAAGGGATAATCGCCGTGTCCTCTGGCAATTGTACCGTCATAGTTGAATTTGTATGTCAGTGCATATTCATAGCGTAATTTGCCGCTTTCCCACTTGGCAACCTTTGTTGGTAAGTATTGGGAAGAACTTATACGTTTGTTTGAAGGCCCATATACTCCTGGGTTGGGCTTGGGCTTGTTCCCTTTCCTGAGAGAACAGGTGTACACGAAAAGAGGTGAACACCTCTGATTAGTGTTCACCTCCTACTGATTTTGCCAGAGCAACAGATGCTTTGGTTTTTTCTTAGCGTTGCGGTTTACTCGGCAGCCTTCTCAGTAGCGGGAGCCTCCTGTGCGGGTGCTTCAGCCTTCTCCTGCTGCTGGCTTGCTCCGAAACCAGGAACGTTGTTAGGATTGGTCGTGGGGTTCTCAATGCCTTCCATTACTGAGCCCTCTGTAGAAGCCTGAGGAGCTACATAAGCGCAGGCAATGCTGATAACTACCATGGCAATGGCCAGACCCCAAGTGGTTTTTTCGATAAAGTCTGTGGTCTTACGAACGCCGCCAAACTGGTTGTAGGTAGAGAAGTTTGAAGCCAAACCACCACCCTTTGACTCTTGAATGAGCACGATGCCAATCATCAGCACGGCTGCAATCACGATGAGAATAACTAATAAAGTGTACATTTTTTTTACTGTTTATTTTTATTGTTGTTTATAATCAATTTCTCTAAGAAACGCAATTGGTCTGCAAAGTAAGCATTTTTTTTCGGATATTGCAAACTTAATCGCTGAATTATTTCGTATGCTTTCGAATATCTGCCCTGTTTTATGTAAATTCGGGCTAAAGTCTCAGTAAAATAGCCTTCTGGGCCACCTTCTTCTGACTTTTCTTCACTATTTTCGAGCTGAGGGGTGAGCATGGGTGACTCACTAAGAACAATCTTGCCTTTGTCATTATTTATGAATGAATCGATGAGCTCCTGGCCAATGAGTTGTGGTACGTCATCGGCAGCATCGCTATCCGTTTCGCTTTCCAGCAGATAGGCCACGTAGTCGACAGCAGCGTCGGCAGGCGTGGGTTTGCGACGTGGCACGTTTTTGTTCTCAGTGATTTCTTCGTCCTTGGGTATTGAATCAAGGAAATTATCGATGAGCGACAGGGTGCGACTTTCACGTTCCTCTTCGTTCTCGGCTTTTCTGACTTCTACCTGTGGAGTACGTATACGGTAGTGTGCAGCTTCGATCATCTGGAACAGTACGCGGCGGTCAGTAATGTAGATAGCTGCTCGACGCAGTTCTTCGTCGAATGAAGGGTCGTGCAGCAGATATAGGTTTTGCAGCATCAGTACACGGGCAGTCTGAAAGTAGGGATAGAGAGCCAGCACAGAACGCAACTCGTAGAGCGTATCGCGGTCGAGTCGTTCTGGGTGTTCGATGTATTCTGTAAAATCTATCATTTGCTACTTATATTAACTTCCTGTGGTTTACCACTTTGCTACTGTCTCATTGAATATCTGGTCGCAGAGGTCTTTGACCATCTGATTGACGAGCTCTTCCTGAACAGCGTTAAGTGACTGTGTCGTCTCGTAACTCGCGTGAGATGAGAACTGCTTTTCAAAGTCCTCTTTGTGCTCCTTATTGTTGGTGAAACGTACGTTGACGGTTATCGAGAGCTCAGCCTGTGCTGAGTAGCCTTCGCTACTGACCGACTTGTTGCGCTGTTCGTATCGTGTAATTTCACCTTCAATCTTCAAGTCGCCGTTGCGTTTTACCTGTAGTAGTTTGGTGTGGTTGGCAAACTGGTCTTTCAACTGGTTGTTGAAGATGTTGCCCATGGGGCCCCATACGTAGGCAGAGCGGACTGGGAAGTCGGCTATCTGTATGGTCTTGGTCTTCGTGTAGTCAATGCTTGACTGGTTGAACTTATAACTAACTGAGCACGAGATGAGCAGGAGGCTGGCAAAGAGGGCCAGTCCGAATTGCTTCAGGCGACGGTATAGCGTGCGGTCGCTGATGCCTAACTCCTGTGCTGCCTTTTTGCGGTTGCCATTATTGCGCTCAAGTGCCTTCTCTAACATCTGTCGTCCCAAATCGCTGAGATTCAGGCTTTCAGGCTCTTTTTCGGGCTCGATGTATTCTTCGGCAATAGCGTCTTCCAAAGCTGGCTGTATGGGCGCGATTGGTTGTATGGGTTGCAATGGCTGTATGGCCGTGTTCGAACGTACGTCCTCCATCTGTTTCTTCAACTGACTCATTTCGCGGCGCATGTCGTTGACGTTGCCTCGGAGTTCGAATAGAATCTTGTAAAGGATTTCGCGTTCGTTCTCAAACGAGTGGTCGCTGTTGCTTTCGCGTGGAATCGTGGCCAGTTGGGTGCTCTCACGGTCCTGTGGGATAAACTTGGCCAGAATCTCGGGCGTGATAGTACGTTCCTTACTGAGTACTGAAATCTGTTCGGTGATGTTTTTCAACTGTCTGACGTTGCCTGGCCATTTGTAGCGCATCAGCATGTGCTTGGCCTCGTCGGTCAGTACCACGCGATCCATCTTGTACTTCTCAGCCATCTGCATGGCAAAGAGCCTGAACAGCAACACTACGTCCTCGCCGCGCTCACGGAGTGGGGGCATTTGGACGGGAATAGAATTCAGACGGTAGTAAAGGTCTTCACGGAAGCGGCCTTCGCTGATGGCATTACGTATATTGACATTGGTGGCGGCCACGATACGTACATCGGTCTTTCGAATCTCCGTTCCACCAACGGGTATGTATTCGCCTGTCTCCAGTACACGCAGCAAACGGGCCTGTGTTGCCAGAGGCAGTTCACCCACCTCGTCAAGGAACAAGGTTCCCTTGTTGGCGGCTCCGAAGTAGCCTGGTGAGTCGTTGATGGCACCCGTATAGGAACCCTTTACGTGTCCGAAAAGCTCGCTGTCAATCGTTCCTTCTGGGATAGAGCCACAGTTGATGGCGAAGTATTTCTCGCGTCGACGGGGCGAGTTGTCATGGATGACACGTGGAATGATTTCCTTACCCACACCGCTTTCACCAAAAATGAGCACACTAAGATCGGTCGGCGCCACTTGTAATGCGACGTCGAGTACATGGTTCAGTGCCTCGCAGTTACCTACGATGTTATAGCGCTGTTTAATCCCTTGTAGCTCTGTACTCTTCATTTCGGCTGACAAAGTTACACATTATTTCTTAAAACTCTGCAATTTTGGCAGAATTTTATTCATTTTTCTCTGTTTCACCCTTTTTCAGCTCTTTGGGCTTCGACACGGCGAAGCGCACCTTCTCGCTGTCATCGCGCTTTTCCTTGTAAAGTTTGGGTAGCGGATTCTTCATCGGCTCGTCGTAAAACTTGCGGTTGCGATAAACGTCGATACCTGTAAAGATTGCCTGCCGCAGCGAAGCTTCATCAGCCAATCCCTTGCCTGCAATGCCGTATTCGACGCCAGTTTCGGGCTGTGTGCATACAAAGGGCATTCCAGTTGCCAGAGTGATGCTGTCTTCGTGGGCAAGCGTCTTCAGCGGTGCTAAACCCTGATCGTGGTACATGGCCATTACGCCATCAAACTGCTGATAGTCAGCGCTACCGAAGAATGTGTCTGCTGCATAGGGACCAAAAGCCAGGATGCCAGCCTGCTCCAATTCTTCGATGGCAGGAATAATGATGTTCTTTTCCTCTTCGCCCCACGGGTCGTTTTCGTTGTCGGTTGGTGGGTTGAGCGCCAGAATGGCAATGCGCGGATTTGAGATGCGCAGGTCGCGACGGAGGCAGGTATGCATGATTTTTGTCTTCTCGACGATTTTTGGCTTGGTAATCGCCTCAGGCACTTCCTTGATGGCCATCAGGTTGGTAATAAGAGCCACCCGCAAATCGTCAGCGATGCGGACTTTCAGAACCTCAGGCTCTTTCGACAGGAAGTCGGGTAGGTTGTCAGGTCCCATGACCAGCACGTCGGCTAATCCATGCTGTACGTCAACCATTGCGCGCTTCAGTGCCTTGCGTGCAGCCCCAGTCGCTTCGTCCGAGGGTTGGCCGAATTCAACCTTGATCTCTTCATCGAAAGTGGTAAGTAGGTTTAGTCGGTTCTCCTGTGCCTCGTCGGCATTGCTAATGATGTTGAACTGCGTCTGTACGTTGAGGGCCTTGCGGTGGTAGGTAGCCACCTTGGGCGAGCCGTAGATGATGGGCGTGCATAGTTCCATCATTCCGAAATCTTCAAAGATTTTAAGAATCAGTTCGTATCCTACTCCGTTTGTGTCACCGTGTGTGATGGCTACGCGTGGTCTTCTTTCTTGTTCCATTTGTTGAATATAAAAATTGGATTTATATAGAGTTTAACAGTGTCTTGTGTGCCGTCGAAAGCAGTCCGCAGGCGGCAAAGATATCCTGTCCGCGGCTGGCACGGATTGTGGTGAATACGCCGTGGTTGGTGAGATAGTCACGCAGACGCTCCATGCGTTCCTCGTCGGCACCAGGCAGGTCAACATCGGGTATGGCATGGAAGCGTATCAAGTTGATGCGACACTCCAGTCCCTCGACCAGCTTGACGATTTCGCGGCCATGAGCCAGTGAGTCGTTAAGTCCACCAAAGCAGATGTATTCAAACGAGCAACGGCGCTGGTGGGTGAAGTCGTACTGCTTCAACAGTTCCACAACCTCCTCGATGGTCATCTGGCCTTCAGCGGGCATCAGTTGGCGGCGCTGCTCGTGCAGTGGTGAGTGCATGGAGATGGCAATGTGGCACTGACTTTCATCAAGGAATCGTTTCAACTTGCTGCGTATGCCCACACTGCTCACCGTGATACGCTTCGGACTCCACTGGTAGCCGTCGTCGGCTGTCAGGATCTCTGTTGCACGGAGCACCGCATCAAGATTGTCCATCGGCTCACCTTGTCCCATGAACACTACGTTGGTCAACTGTTCGCGCTCAGGCAATGAGTAAATCTGGTTCAGAATGTCGGCAGCAGTGAGGTTTCCTTCCCATCCCTGCTTGCCTGTCTGGCAGAAGAGGCAGTTCATCTTACAGCCTACCTGGCATGAGACGCAGAGCGTCGCCCTCTCACCATCCGGTATGAATACGGTCTCCACGTATTTGGTGGGAGCTTTCTTGTCTGTTGCAACTGAGTCGCGACCTATGGAAGTGCTACGTACAGGAAACAGATATTTGACAGTCCCGTCCACACTGCGCTGACAGTCTATCGGCTCCATGGCTCCTACTGTGAATAGCTCTTTGAGCCGTTCGCGGTTCTGCTTCGAGATGTTGGTCATCTCGTCGATGCTGGTAACGTGCTGCTGATAGAGCCAACGGGCTATCTGCCCGCCCGTGAAGGCAGGCATGCCCATTTCCCGAACTGCTTCCTTCAGTTCGGCACTGGTCATTCCCATCAGCACTTTTTGGTCGCTACTCATCTCGATGTTCCGCGTTATCGGCTGCAAAGATACATAATTATTCCCATATAGCCAAGTGGTAGGCTTGTTTTTAGATGTTGGGCGTGTCCCACGTCTTGGTCTTTGTACACTCAACCTTCTGCGTCAGTCGGCCGATTTTCAGAATGAAATCACCTTCTTCCAGCGTCCAACGGCCGTCGGCACCGACGAAGGCCAGGCTCTTGGCGGGCAATTTGAAGCTGACGGTCTTTGTCTCACCTGACTTCAATTCCACCTTTGTAAAGTCGCGAAGGCGACGGTTGTCGGGTGTCAGCGAAGCAACGAGGTCGCTCGAATAGAGCAGTACGGCTTCTTTGCCGCTGCGGTTACCAGTATTCTTCACATCGACGCTGACAGTCAGCACGTCGTCTGCCGTGAAGCTGGTCTTGTCGACCTTCAGGTTACTATATATAAAAGAGGTGTAGCTCAGTCCGTAGCCGAAAGGCCATTGCAGGATAACCTTGGCATCGTAGTCGTAGGCACCTGCCATCGTTCCGACTTCCTCGCTCACCTTATAGTCGTAGTTAATCAGCGAGTTAATCTCCTTGGGGTAGGTGTAAGGCATCTTGGCTGAGAAGTTGGCATCGCCGCTGAGCAGGTTGACCAAAGCATCGCCACCATAGTTGCCAGGCAGGAAGATGTCGACCACAGCCTTGGCCAGAGGTTCGATATCGGCAATAAGGCGTGGACGACCCTCGTTGAGCACGAGGATGATGGGCTTACCCGTCTTTGCAAGTTCCTTCACCAGCGTGCGCTGGTTTTCTGACAACCACAGGTCAGTCAGGTTACCAGGTGTTTCTGTGTATGAGTTCTCACCAATACAGGCCATGATGACGTCGCACTTGGCGGCAGCTTCCACTGCCTTGTCAATCTGCGGCTCGTTCTCATCGTAATAGGCACCATTCTCATTATAGGTCACACCTTGCTCAAGGACAATGTTCTCCTTACCGTACTTATTACAAAGGGCTTCGTAGATGGTATTGTACTTCTCTGAGAGATCTTCTGCCTTAGATCCCTGCCAAGTATAGCTCCAACCACCATGCAGACAGCGCATCTGGTTGGCGTTGGGGCCTGTCAGCAGTATTTTCTTGCCCATGGCTAACGGCAGCATGTCACCCTCGTTCTTGAGGAGTACGATGGATTCCTCAGCAGCTCGCAGTGCCTTCTGGGCAAACTCATCGGAGCCAAATTTCTCGAAACCTTTGCCACCAGTGTTGGGCTTGTCGAAGAGGCCCAGGCGATACTTGGCACGCAGAATGCGGCGCACAGCATCGTCAATGCGCGACATGGGAACCTTTCCTTCGTTCACGAGTTCTTTTAGCAGAATGCAGAAGTCGACGCTATACGGGTCCATCGACATGTCGATGCCGGCATTGATGGCAATGCGGATGGCATCCTTCTTGTCTTTGGCCACATGCTCACGACTGAAGAGGTTGTTGATGTCTGCCCAGTCGGTTACCAAGAATCCGTCCCATTGTAGGTCTTCCTTTAACCATTTGGTCAGATACTCGTAGCTGGCATGGACGGGCATGCCGTTGATACTGGCTGAGTTCACCATCATGGTCAGTGTACCAGCCAGTGCAGCCTGTTTGAATGGTTCGAAATATTTCTCACGAATCATTTGTGGCGACAGGTAGGCGGGTGTGCGGTCCTTACCAGTCCAAGGGGCACCGTATGCAAAGTAGTGCTTGGTGCTGGTACCAACGTGATACTCGTCGATATGGTTGGGATCATCGCCCTGATAACCCTTAATCTCAGCTACCACCATTTTCGAGTTCACAATGGCGTCCTCTCCGAAACTTTCCCACACACGAGGCCAGCGGGGGTCACGACTCAAGTCCACAACGGGATTAAAGACCCAAGGACAGTTGGCTGCACGGCTCTCGTAAGCCGTAATCTCTGCACCAATGCGAGCCAGTTCTGTATTAAATGAAGCACCTATATTGATGGGCTGCGGGAAGAGCGTTCCGCCCTGCGTATAGGTTACACCGTGGTTATGGTCCAAACCATAGATATCAGGAATTCCCAGATACCTCATTGACTTCTTCTGAATCAGCTGTATCCACTCCTGCCATTGTGCCACTGTTGCAGCACGCGTACCGGGGACATTCAATATCGAACCAACCTTCCACTTCGAAATCAGCGTGTCGAGCATGGTCTCGTTTAGCTTCCAGATACGTTTCGTATCGCCCTGATAGATATCTACCGGATAGGATCCCAACTTGTCGAGAATTTCCTGATCGGTCAACTTCAGCATGGCCTCTGTCTCTTCCGACGACCTGCCATATTGCTGTAGGACAGAACGAACTTTTTCGCGGTCAATCTTTGCATTCTCGACTGTCATTTTACCCATCACGTCGAGGTTCAGCTCCAGCATCTGGCCGATTTTCTCGTCGAGGGTCATTTTGGCCAACGTTTTTTCGACCTTGGCTTCAAGTGCCTCGTCACGCGGAATGGCGGGTTTTGTTGTAACTTGTGCCGTTGCCGAGTAGGTGGCACCTACGAATAACGCGATAGTCAATAGTTTTCTAATCATGCTATTTGGGATTATAGTTTATCAAATACGCTGCAAAAATACAAAAAACTTCTCATTTCTTCGAATGTTACAGTTTTTATTTGTATTTTTGCAAGAAATTTTTAGAAATCATGAGAGAAATGATAGATTGCTTCCTTCCCGACTATGACCGCGAAGCGATGGCAACAACTGTTCAGCAGTTGAATGCAAGTAGGTCGGTGAGGACTATTTTCTGGACGGAAGGACTGGCCAGTAGTAACTCTGTTATGGGTATTGCTGAACGTGCCCGTGCCCCCTTTGTATTGTTGTTCACTAAACCGACCTCTGTCTCGTTGGGACAGGGGGCCTTGGAGCGCATGCTCCGAGTGGCTTGCGACTCAGGTGCCTCAATGGTCTACGCTGACCGCTATGAGCGGAAGCGGGTAGGGGAGGAGTGGACTGAGGAGCGCCACCCCGTCATCGACTACCAGACAGGTTCTGTTCGCGACGACTTCGACTTCGGCTCCCTTTGGCTGGTTAGGACTCCCCTGCTTCATACCTTTGCCATGCAGGCTGGTGAGCACGATTATCAGTATGCTGGGCTCTATGCCCTGCGTTTGTTCCTGAGCCGCGAAGGACAGCTGTTGCATCTGAACGAGACGCTTTATGCTGAGGTTGAGGCTGATACCCGTGCTTCGGGTGTGAAGCAGTTTGACTATGTCAACCCCCGCAACCGCGAGGTACAGGTAGAGATGGAACATGCGGCAACGGCACATCTGGCGGCTATCGGTGCCAAGATAGATTCTTCCTACTATCGTACTCCAGACTTTGGCGAGCAAGAGTTCGAGGTGGAAGCTTCGGTGGTGATTCCTGTCTACAACCGTGCCAAGACCATTGCCGATGCCGTTGGTAGTGCCTTGCAGCAGAAGACCACTTTCAAGTATAATGTCATTGTGGTCGACAACCACTCTACTGACGGCACCAGCGAAATACTGTCCCGTATGACGGCAAACTATGCCGACAAACTGCACGTGATTGTCCCTCAGCGCACCGACCTGGGTATCGGTGGATGTTGGAACGAGGCCATCAACGACCCACGTTGTGGCCGCTTTGCCGTACAGCTCGATTCCGATGACCTCTATTCGTCACCCTCGACACTTCAACAGGTGGTCGACGCCTTCTATAAGCAGAAGGCCGCTATGATTGTCGGCAGTTACCGTATGTGCGACTTCGAGCTGAACACCCTGCCGCCAGGACTCATCGACCATAAGGAGTGGACGGACGAGAACGGTCCCAATAACGCCCTGCGTATCAACGGCCTTGGAGCTCCCCGTGCATTCTTTACTCCAATTCTGCGACAGTTGCAGTTCCCAAATACCAGCTATGGCGAGGACTATGCCCTCGGGCTGGCTTTCTCGCGTCACTATCGCATCGGACGCATCTACGACGAGCTGTACCTTTGCCGTCGTTGGGGTGGTAATAGCGATGCCGCCCTTTCTG
>Ga0265298_10012164_pt1 | contig 10011 bp, 11 predicted proteins | sample AusTroGonzalo_MG_3_FD_193486 | JGI IMG/M metagenome (GOLD analysis project Ga0265298, IMG submission 193486) | Bovine rumen microbial communities from tropical cattle in Woodstock, Queensland, Australia - Gonzalo_01 | ecosystem: Host-associated > Mammals > Digestive system > Stomach > Rumen ... | reverse complement strand
GGTCGTTTACGATTATAAGTTCCCGACACTGGCCACCAAGCTCTACTACCACTATAAGAAGAACCAAAAAGAGGGGAAACTGCCCAAGGGCTGCAAGTTCAACATTATCAACTTCGTCGATGTGGAGTATTCACGTCGGGTTAATCCTATCCAGCAGAAGTACATTGGGAACCTTGCAGCAGCCAGTGAAACGGCAGAAACACTTCTGGAGTCCTTGCAGAAAGGCAAAAAAGAAGGTGGTGGCGGCAGTGACCAGTTCTTCCAAACATCTGCCGTGAACTTCCTTGCTGCCTGTATTTACTTCTTTGTAAACTATAAAAGAGTGCCTTATGATAAGGATGGTCATCCGCTGATAGCGGAAATGACAGAAGAGCCGAAAACACATAGGCCGAAGCCTACAGGCAGGGTATTCAACAAGATGGGTGAAGAGGTCGAGCCAGCCTACTGGCTTGGCAAATACTCGGATATGCCACATATCTTGTCATTCCTTAACCTCGACTACCAGACTATCTTTGAGGTTCTTGAAACCGACAACGAGGTAGCTCCCCTACTCGGCCCGTTCCAGACGGCTATGAAGAACAAGGCAATGGAGCAGTTGGAAGGTATGATCGGTACGCTGCGTGTCTATACCTCCAGACTTGCCACCAAGGAATCCTACTGGATTTTCCACAAAGACGGTGACGATTTCGACCTGAAGGTAAGTGATCCTGCCAATCCCAGCTACCTGCTGATAGCCAATGACCCCGAAATGGAAAGTATCATTGGAGCCTTGAATGCTCTGATTCTGAACCGCCTTGTCACCCGTGTCAATACCGGCCAAGGAAAGAACATACCTGTAAGCATCATCGTCGATGAGCTTCCTACTCTTTATTTCCATAAGATTGACCGTCTGATAGGCACAGCTCGAAGCAACAAAGTGAGTGTGGCCTTGGGCTTTCAGGAGTTGCCACAGCTGGAGGCAGACTACGGAAAGACAGGTATGCAGAAGATTATCACGACTGTAGGTAACGTCGTTTCCGGCTCTGCCAGAGCAAAAGAGACGCTGGAATGGCTCAGTAATGACATCTTTGGAAAAGTTGTTCAGCTGAAGAAAGGCGTAACGATAGATCGTGATAAGACTTCCATCAATCTCAATGAGAATATGGATAGCCTTGTACCAGCCTCTAAAATCAGTGATATGCCTACAGGCTGGATATGTGGTCAGGTAGCTCGTGACTTCGTGAAGACAAAGACAGGACACGGTGGAACCATGAACATTCAGGAGTCCGAGGAGTTCCAGACATCAAAGTTCTACTGCAAGACAGACTTTGACATGAAGGAGATACAGCAGGAGGAGTCCGAATATGTACCCCTTCCCAAGTTTTACCAGTTCCCGTCAAAGGATGCAAAAGAGAGAATCCTTTACCAGAACTTTGTCAATGTCAACCTTGACATCAAAAAGATGATAGATGAAATCAACAAGTTCAAAGTAAAATGACAACCGACTTATGATATCTCGTCAAGTTTCACATAATAGCGGAGTACGGGACAGACCTGATTGACAAAAGACCTGTAGAATGCCTCCCAGTCCCTGCCCTTTGCCGAGTCCTTCATGTCCTTGTACTCACAATAGATGCTGCGTCCCAACTTGTGCTCATTAAGTTCAGACTGGAAATCAATCCTTCTGTCACTGGCTCTGAAATAATCGAAGAGAGGGCCAGACTTCATGTAGAGCAGCACCTTGTGGACATGGATGACAATCCAAGGGGCATGAATCTTTTCCAGCTTTTTGATATAGTTGAATGACTGTCCGATGGTATTTCCCATTCCAAGCCATTGTATAGGGCGGAATTTATTGTATTCAGGCGTGTCGTGAATCACTTCATCGGTATAAATGCGAATCAAGGTAGTCCGCAAATCCACTACCATATAGTCGAGCAGATCAGCCAAAGACAGTGTTGAATCGGCATCCAGAGTATTTCTAGTCATCTCTGCGAACTCCTCTTTTCCTTTGTCTGTAGGCATCGGGAAGTGATGGAAGTCAAAATGCTCTCCGCCGAGGCAGTTATCCAACAGTATCAATGAAGTCAGAACCTCGTAGAACTTGTCATTTGAATCGAGGTCATAGTCTATTTCATAACTTTTCTCGCCATTCTTACGGAACGGCATTAGCGGCGCATCAGGATTAACCACGAGCTGCGTTGATATGCTGACATCGTATTTGGCTTCTATCTGTCCAATCAGACTATCCAGGTCGTTGATGGACTGGTTATCATTGATGGTACTGCTAATACCATAGTACGCCTTGTTGAAGAAATCCATGTCAGACTGGGGCAGTTGCTTCTGTACCTCAAAAGACAGACGGTAAAGCCATTCGTATGACTCTTCGTAATGTCCGAGACTGAAATAGATGGATGCCAGATACAGATAGGGATCGCCCTGAACATGCTCTTTATCCTGTTGCATGGCCGCCTTAAACTCGCTGATGGCACTCTCGTATTCCGAACGTTCCAAGTACAAACGTCCAAGGTTTTTGTGGGCTTCATAGCTCTGTGAGTCCAGTTCCAGCTGACGGAAATAGTAGCCTTCAGCCGTATCATAGTCCTTCTTTGACAGTGCCATGTCGCCCATGATGCCATAAGCATCACTGTTGCTCTTATCCAGCTGGAGAGCAGAGATAAGATGGTCAGTGGCGGTATCATAGTCCTTCTGCCGGACTGCTTCACGCGCCAACTGAAGGTAATTCTGCATTTTTTCTTTAACCTCTGACATACCTATAAGATGGGGCGTTTATGACGGTTATAGTCATCTGGGTATTCTCCCTGCATACGTTCGATTTCAGTGTTTATATCCTCTTCCAGCGTTTTGAGGGATATATGCCAGTCATCTGGTATGCTATGCTCGTTGCCGGGTTGGGCATCGTCATTAGACCTGGCATTTTGGCATCGAACCTTCAGGTTGTGCTTGTTAAAGAACCAGGAGAGACAATTGACATCATCAGCAATCTGATAGACGATCTTTTGATACTGGCTACCCTCATTTTCTTTTTCATCTATGCCCTGATACAATATGCCGTCTTTCCCGACATGGCAGAACCTGCGAGGGATATAATAGCCTTTCCAGTCAGAATCTATCCTATACACATCGGTTTTCCTGATTTTGTCTATTTCAAGCGTGATAGTCTCAGGGAATTCCTCCTGTGGGTTATCCTCCATGCGATTGGAAATGGTTAATCCATGACGTTCTGCATCGTTGAGAATATCAGAATAGTCACCACTACGCTCGTCTGCGTTAAGGTCAAGCACTTCCTGAAGCTTGATCAGCGGTATTGTTTCCCCTTTCTTGCCAACAACGAGAGAGCCGATGCCTACACTGATGCACTCGTCATCACGAACTTGCCAGTCATCATCGACAATAGGATAAGTCATGAACTTACCACAGTAGTATTTCTTCTTATCCTCTTCGGTTGCTTCTGCAATAAGGACTCCTTTGAGGTCGTAGAACCAGCAACCAAGGTATATCACCTTCTGCTCATGGTCAAGTTCTACCTTTATTTTCTTGCTTTCGTCTTCCGTCATTGCTGCGCGATTAGAATTTCACAGTGTATTCATCCTGGATATCATCGTTTTCTATCTCGTATGTCAGCTCCTGACGAAGGGTTTTCTTGTCTTCATTTTCGGGCATTTCCATTGATACCCTTGCATATTCTTGTTTCATCTGTATTGTCTCTAATTGTTATGTACTATATTAATTCGGTTTGCAAAAGTACTCAAAAAATAGTGGAATTATGCGTGATTTAACGAATTTAGCATAAAACAGACGCTATTCTTGACTTTTCAATTTAGTTTCGTATAGTGTTTTTCCCCTGAAAATCCTATAGTCAACATCTTCCAAGGTTAAGGAGAATGAAGGTAATGAAACGGATTCCGTCAACTCTTGTACAGCTGCTAACTGGATATTTGTATCTTTTACCCTGCCCAATGTCACATGTAAACGAAACCAAGAATCCATCACACAACCAGCAGCCTTCATGTCTGAGCGGATATTCTCTATCAGTGAAAGAAAGGACTGAGGAACATCAGTGGCCGTCAAGTTGATAATATACATTCCTGACATTGCGGTAAAGACATCCAGCTTGTCAAAAGTCAATGACGGGGCAGGAAATGTATTCAAATGTTTCTCCAACAGGGGACGAAAATCAACACCTTCAGGCGTTTCATCAACAAAGGCCATTGTAATATGATGGTAGGCCATTTGCCATCTTACATCGATATTTCGGCAAGCTATTCTCAGTTCTTGAAACCAAGATGCATTGTATTTCAGCGGAACCTGTATCTCCAAATACGTCTTCATGCCTTATCTATTCCCATTAACACCTTCCAGAAGCTTACTGGAAGATAGACATTTTCAAGTTCTGCAGCATCCTTGAACATTGGAGCTATATCCTCTGGAACATATCCAGCGATACCGCAACCTACTGGTGTCACGAAGAATTTCAGTTCAGGATGTTCCTTGGCACATGTGGTGAAATTACGGGCTGCTGCCATCGTACTATCAACACCTTCCATTGTCGGTAAAGCATACGACTGGCCCTGAAGTCCTTCACCATTGCCCCACTCTGCACCGAACTTGCTGTATGCAACTCTGGCAGCACCTCCCATGTGCATCCCTTGGATATTACTACCGAATACGAAAATCTCATTCGGCTCCAGTACATTAATCATCGACGGAGTGATACGATCAGGCAGTGTTCCTGTATTTCCTCCAGTCATCCAATATTGCTCCTCCTCTGTATAGTTGTTTTTACTCATAGTCTTTATGCAATTACACTTGTATCTTTTTCTTTCGGACTTCCGTGAAGAATGTTTGCTACTTCACGACAGCCACAATCACACAATCTTGACAGCTTACACTCTGTACAAGATTCTGGCATATAATCACTGGTTGCGAACATATTCCAGTAATCGGCATCAGAAATCATTGGTTTCTCAAAGATATGCCCTACAACTCTGGGGGAATGATTACATGTGCGAATCTTCCCTGATGGATCAACAACAAAGAAGCCCTTGGCTGCAGCACATTGGTAGCCAATGTGTACTCTCTTGTATTTTTCCACATCCTTTATGGCACAGATAGGTATTTCAGTACCTACATTACCATATCGATTTGCATATGTCAAGACTTCCTCGGCTATGTCAAGCATCCCATTTACCTGCTCTGTATTTAAGGCAAGTTCGTCCATATATGCCAATCCTCTTCCACCGGGAAGGAAACGGTTCAACAGAATGTCGTGAGCACCATGAATTAATCCCTGCGAAATAGTCTCAAACAACTCATGATAGTTCTTTTTCGTAACGGTTACATTCAAAGTTGCTTCTATTCCGTAATTCTTTGCCACTTCAAACCAATGCAGAACACCTTCCGCGTTATCAACGCCTGTATGCTCCTGGAACGTCTCATATCCGGGTAGGCTCATGCTAAGATGTACATTCAGCTCTTTAAATAAAAGCATGTACTCTTCTCTCATTGCAAGCCCATTTGATATAAGGACTATAGGATGATTGAGACCCCTTTGTTGACCTTCTTTTCTAATGAATCTCAGAATATCTTCAAATCCCTCCTTCAATAGTACCTCACCACCAGAGATCGAGAATGACTCTACGCCCTTGTCATAGAGCTTATCAATAGCCATCTTCCACTCCGTCACGGTCAACTCCTTTCCCTTCTGATATGACGTATTAGGAGCATACCAGGGACAGGAACAGAATTTACAACGATGGTTACAGTTGTATGTCAGTTCCAGAGCAACCGATTTGGGGAGGATGATAATATGCATCTATTTAGATTGAAATACCTGTCATTCGTTCGATTAAAGGAAGCTCGTCCTTTATTACGTGCGTATTATCGAAGTAATCTGTATATGTTTTCTCGTTCTTCAGGAAAGCAATGACTGCATCATAGTCATCCTCGTCGTTTGAGACTGCAAGATGATAGTTCTCCTGTTCCTTCGTTTTGAAGTAGAACACAAAATACATTTCACCATCATAAAAGGCATCGCCGTCTTCGTCTTTGAGTCCAAGTTTTGCAACACAATCAGAGCATAGTTGTTCAATCTTAGCGTCAAAACCAAGGTTCTCTATGATTTTGATCTTTTTATTGAGTATGTTCCTTTCAATCTTCCTCCAAGACATCTCCTGAATTTGTTTGCCACATGAATCACATTTGGTCATGACTGGCTCAGGAGGAGCTGGCGAATAGCACATAGCTCCCATACTCATGGGAACTTCTGTCTCATCATTAGCGAGTGCCTTTAGCTGTTCAATAAGCTCTTCTTTTGTTAGATGCTTCATACTATCGAGTTTTAATTGATATCACATATAATGTTGCAAAATTATAATTCCAGAGTGCAGCCTATCTGCATAGATGTTTTTATTATCTGGGAAAACAGTAAAAAACTGAATTCTCAACCTTTAGGTGCAAAAATACAAAAAAACGAGAGAAAAAATGGCTAATTCATCTATTTTTTTATAAAATAGTTGTATTTTTTGCGAGTTATTCGAGGTTTTTGCAAAAATTTCACTATCTTTGCAGATAGTATTTACCAATAATATATAAGGTACAATGGAGAATAAGCCTATTAACAGGATCAAGGTAATGCTCGCAGAGCGGATGATGACAAACAAGGATCTAGCCAAAAAATTAGGTAAAGACCCTGCCACCATTTCTAAATGGGTGACAAACACTTCCCAACCAAGTTTGGAAAACCTGATTGAAATTGCTCGCTGTTTGAAATGCGAGATTAACGATCTCGTGCGTACAGATTCCAATTCCTAAATGAATTAAGCCAAGAGACTATGCCTGTAAACAAGAACGCCCTGCTGCGCTACCAGATTCTCGACCGCTGCTTTAGCGATTTCCATAGGAAGTATGAGATTGAAGACCTTCTTGATAAGGTCAACGAAGCTCTCTACGACCTTTATGGAACAGAGGTCAGCATTCGTCAGATACGCGATGACATCAAGTATATGCGAGACCGGGTTACATACGATGCCCCCATCAAAGCTTACCAGTATGACGGGAAAAAGTGCTACTACCGCTATGAAGATAGGGACTTCTCCATCTTCAACAATGAGCTATCAGCAGAGGAAGTAAGTACACTCCGTTCCACCATCGATATGCTTGCCCGTTTCCGTGACGGTGCCAAAAATGCCTGGTTGGAGGAAGTTATCTCCAATCTGGAATATCGCTTTGGCGTAAAAGGCAAAGCCGAAAATATTGTTTCTTTTGAACAGAACGAGCAGCTGAAAGGTCTGGAGTTTTTGGATGCATTAATTGACACAGCCATCCATCACCAGCCTATAAATCTTCAATACAGGACATATTCTGGAAGAGAAATCAATGTTGTTGTTCACCCCTACCATGTCAAGCAATATAACAACAGATGGTTTCTTTTCGGTTTGGAGCAATCTCCTTATGGTGATAGAATCTCAAACAGAGCACTTGATCGAATTGTCAAGTTCTCAATCTCAGATGTTGCTTTTATCCCAAATACAACAATTGACTTCTCTAAGTATTTTGATGATGTAGTTGGAGTGACTATTCCTGATGAACCAATCAAGAAAGAAACAATTGTGTTGAAATTTGATCCTGACAGATTCCCCTATGTTGTATCAAAGCCGATACACCATAGTCAGGTAGTCCTTGATGAAGAGCAATGTACCATTCAAATTGAAGTTCGCCCAAATAATGAACTCAATTCTAGGATTTTTTCATTCTTCCCACAAGTAGAAGTGATGAAACCACAATGGCTTAGAGAGTCTTTTTGCAAAAAAATTGAGGATAATCTGAAGAAATATTTGTCTGAGAAGAAAGACTGCACAGATAATATCTAATTTTGCATCCATAATATAATAAAATAACTAAAATTGAAATATATGAGTATAGAAGAGAGACAACAGCAGACTACTGTAAATGTCCAAGAGAAAGCCAACCTAATATGGGCAATTGCCGACAAATTGGTGGGTGTATATAAACCGCATGAATACGGCAACGTGATACTACCAATGTGTGTAGTGAAACGCTTTGAGGATACTCTAGAACCTACAAAACAGAAGGTGCTTGAAATGAACAAGCAACTTGACGCAGACGGCATCACCGTGAAGCAGGGATTTTTGGAGAAAGCTGCCGGACAGAAGTTCTACAACCTCTCTCCCTTCACCTTCGAGACGCTGCTCAGCGACCCAGAAAACATCCGTGAGAACTTCGAGTCGTATTTGAACCACTTCTCTGAGAACGTCATTGATGTTATTCACCGCATGAAGTTCCAGCAGGAGATTGAGACGATGGCTGAGAACGGGTTGCTCTATCTGGTCATAAAGGAGTTCTGCACAGAGAAGGCTTATCTGGGTGCCGACAAGGTGAGTTCGGTGGATATGGGCTACATCTTCGAAGAACTTGTACGTAAGTTCTCTGAAAGTTATGACGAACATGCAGGAGCACACTTCACCGCCCGCGACATCATCAACCTTATGACGGAGCTGTTGGTGGGCGAAGACGAGGAACGGTTAGAGGAAGAGGGCATTACCGCTACCATCTACGATATGGCAATGGGAACGAGCCAGATGTTGGGTTGTATGAGCGACCGCCTCTTGGAGATTGACCCTGATGCCGACATCACCACCTATGGACAGGAGTTGAATGAACAGACTTTTGCCATTGCCAAGGCCGACACGCTCATCAAGGGTGGCAATGCCGACAATATGCGACAGGGCGACACGCTGGGCGATGATAAGTTCGACGGCTACAAGTTCGACTATATCATTTCCAATCCGCCTTTCGGTATTGAATGGAAGACAAGTAAGGCTGCTGTCGAGGCAGAGAACAAGAAAGGTGCTGCAGGACGTTTCGAACCAGGACTGCCCGCTATTGGCGACGGTCAGCAGTTGTTCCTGCTCAATGGCGTAGCGAAATTGAAGGACACGGGACGTATGGCAATCATCCAGAATGGATCACCACTGTTCAAGGGCGACGCAGGTAGCGGCGAGAGCAACATTCGCGGTTATCTTTTAGAGAACGACTGGTTGGAAGCCATCATACAATTACCCAACGAACTGTTCTACAACACGGGTATTGCAACATACATTTGGGTTATCACCCGCAAAAAGTCGACAGAACGACAGGGCAAGGTTCAGCTTATTGATGCTTCTCAGAGCTATGAGAAACGACGCAAAGCATTGGGTAATAAGCGTGTAGAAATAACAGAGTCTGCCCGCCAGCTCATCATGCAGGCCTACCATGCCTTCACCGATGGTGTGCTGACTCAAACCGTTTCTGATGGAACGGAGATTCGAGTGGAGAGTAAAGTGTGCGAAAAGGACTACTTCAAATACTCCAAGCTATTTATTATGAACCCAAAGCACGATTCAGAAGGAAACATTGTGTGTGACAGCAAGGGGAAGCCCGTCATTGACAAGTCGCTCAACGACACTGAGATCATTCCATGGCTGACCAACCGCAATGAGTATCTTCAAAATAATGTGGCTCCTTATTCGCCCGACTTCATAGTTGACGAGAAAAAGACTCGTATCGGCTATGAGATTCCCTTCACTCGTGTTTTCTATAAATATACGCCATTGAAACCCTCTGCTGACATCTTTGAAGATTTGAAGGCTCTCGAAAAGACTGAGGCAGAGTTAATGGAGAAGTTGTTGCACTAAATCGCAGACGATATGGAAAGACAATATAAAGACAGTGGGAATGAGTGGATTGGGAGAATTCCTGAAACGTGGAAGTCTACGAAACTCTTTAATCTTTGTACTATAAAAGGACGAATAGGTTGGAACGGCCTTCGTTCTGACGAGTTTAAAGAGAAAAGTTATGCTTATCTCGTAACTGGTCAGGATTTCTGTTCTTCTGAAATAGATTGGTCTAAATGCTATCAGATTGATAAAGAACGATACGATGAGGACCCCTTTATTCAGTTGGACAATGGCGATATTCTGATTACTAAAGATGGAACCATTGGAAAAATAG